>Ga0213838_1000048_pt1 | contig 293611 bp, 260 predicted proteins | sample SWPATP13_FD_160577 | JGI IMG/M metagenome (GOLD analysis project Ga0213838, IMG submission 160577) | Coastal seawater microbial communities from Marineland, Florida, United States - SWPA TP1 #3 | ecosystem: Environmental > Aquatic > Marine > Coastal | place: USA: Florida | collected 2016-08-06 | reverse complement strand
GCAGTGAAACGATGCATCGCCGATGGTAGTGTGGGGTTTCCCCATGTGAGAGTAGGTCATCGTCAAGATTAAATTCCGAAACCCCATCTGCTAACGCAGATGGGGTTTTGTTTTTGCGCGCGGAAAAAACTCTTCGTGATTATAGCGACCGGCATGTAAAGCATCGTTCAGCTTGCCACCGAGATAGACCGCATTGCCGACGGCCGCATCGCCGATAAACAGATTAGGTTCATCGGCGATTTCCCATCACTGCCCGTTCTTGATTCGGCTCCAGATCCGCGTGCGCAGGCGGTCGTTTTCCAGTGGCATGGCTTGCAGCACGAAGAGTTTCTTCATCACGCTTTCCGGCGGGTAGACCATTGGGTCATCGAGAACCGCCTTGTCCACCAGGCTTTCGGCCGCCGCGTTGCCGTTGGCGTAGTGCACATGGTTGCTGATGCCGGCCATCACCTTGGGTTCGAGTAGGTAGTTGAGGAATTCATACCCTGCGGCCTCGTTCGGCGCATCGGCGGGCATGGCAACCATGTCGAACCACATCGGCGAGCCTTCTTTGGGAATGACGTAGGCGATCTGCTGGCCATTGCCGGCTTCGCTGGCGCGGGAGGCGGCCTGCATCACATCGCCGGAGAAACCCACCACCAGACACACATCACCATTGGCCAGGTCGCTGGTGTATTTGGAGTTGTGGAAGTAGCTCACGTAAGGACGCACCTTGAGCAGCAGGTCCTGGGCTTTGTCGTAGTCGGCCTTGTCCTTGCTGTGGTGGGGCAGGCCCAGGTAGTTCAGGGCAATGGGCAGGATTTCCGGGCCGTTGTCGAGCATGGCCACGCCGCATTGCGCGAGTTTTTTCATGTTCTCTGGCTTGAACACGATGTCCCACGAGTCGATCGGCACATCGCCCAGCACGGCCTTCACTTTCGCCACGTTGTAGCCGATGCCGGTGCTGCCCCACAGATACGGAAAGCCATAGCGGTTGCCGGGATCGTTCGCCTCAAGGGCCTTCATCAGCGTCGGATTGAGGTTTTTCCAGTTGGGCAGCTTGCTGCGATCCAGCGGCTTGAGGGCGCCGGCGGTGATCTGCCGGGCCATGAAGTGGTTGGACGGGAACACCACGTCATAGCCGGAATGGCCGGCCATGAGCTTGGCGTCGAGCACCTCGTTGCTGTCGTACAGGTCGTACTGGGTGGGGTGCCCGGTCTGGGTGGTGAAATTTTGCAGGGTGTCCGGGGCGATGTAGCTGCTCCAGTTATAGATCCTGACGGTGTCCGCCGCGTGGGCGGTGGACGCGATCAACAGAAACGGGACGATCGACTTCAACATGCGAGACCTCAACCTTTGTTTTAGGCGTTACGGATGAAGGCAGCCTGGAAAATTCCAGCTCAGAAAATCAGCACGTAACTCTTGCGAACGGTTTCTTGTACATCCCAGATGCCCGTGGTGTTCGCAGGGAACATCAACGCGTCGCCGGCCTGGATATGAAGTGTTTCGCCGCCGTCCGGGGTGAAGGTGCAGCGGCCCTGGATGAAATGGCAGAACTCCTGTTGCACGATCTGCCGCCGCCAGCGACCGGGGGTGCATTCCCACACCCCGGCCTCGACGCCGTCCTCGCGCTCAACGCTTTCGGTGGCCACGTGTGACAGCGGCTCGCCCAGCGGGACACCCACAGCTCCCGGTTCGCCGAGGGGCAAACGGGCGGTGTCACGGAAATGATCGATCTTCATGCAAACGGCTCCCTGGACTTCATCAGACGTTCCATGCAGCCGGCCAGGCCTTCGGCCATCTGCCGACGCCAGCGCGGCGCATGGAGGTTGGCCAGCACCTGGTCTTCATGAACGAAGCTCTGGATGATGGCGTTGTATCCCAGCCAGCGCAGGGGCTCGGGCTCCCAGCGCGGCAGCGAGGCCAGCGGTCGGTCGCCCAGCACCCAAGGCTGGCGGGTCAGTGGGTTGTCCTGACCGAGAATCAGCGCCGCGACGGTGCGCCCCCCCAGATTGCTGGCGCCGACGCCTTCGCCGCCGTAGCCACCGGCCAGGGCGATCTGCTGACGACGGTCCGCGAGCATGTGCGGATGAAAGCGTCGGGCGACTCCCAGATTGCCGCCCCAGGCGTGGGTCAGGCGCACGTTGCGCAGCATCGGGAACAGTTCGCTGAACAGGTACTGACGCAATTCCCGCTCGGCCAGAGTCAGGTTGAAATTGCTGCGCAGACGGCCGCCGAAGCGATAGCCGCCGCGCGCGCCGAACACCAGGCGGTCGTCGCGACTGCGCTGGCCATAGGTGACTTGCCGGCTGTTTTCGCTGAATGCCTGACCTTGGGCCAGGCCAATCTCGGCCCACACATCGGCGGGCAACGGCTCGGTGGCGACGATCAGGCTCTGGGCTGCGAGTTGATGTTTGTTCAATGGGGGCAGGGCGCTGGCGTAGCCTTCGACGGCCGGCACCACCCAGTCGGCAGTAACCCGGCCGTGCGCGGTGCGCACTTGGCCGGGTTTCCAGTCGATGACGGCGCTTTGCTCGAAAATCCGCACGCCCATGCGCTCGACCGCTTCAGCCAGGCCGCGTACCAAAAGGGCAGGCTGAATGGTCGCGCAGTGGGGGGAATAGAGGCCGCCGTAGGCCTGGGCCACATTCAATTGCTCGCGCAGGGCGTGGGGGCTCAGCCAGCGGTAGTCGTCTTCGCCCAGGCCTTGAGCGCGAGCGGCGTCGAGCTGTTCACGCAGGCGCCGTTCCTGCTCGGGGTAGCGCGCTGCGCAGTACAGCACGCCGCCTTTGCGCAGCTCGCAATCGATGCCCTCGACCTGACACACCCGCGCCACTTCATCGGGAATGCCGTGCAGCAATTGATAGCCGTCGTGGCGTTGCGCAGCGGGCAATGGGCCGAGCAAACGGTCTTCGCCCAGCAGGTTGCCCATCAGCCAGCCGCCATTGCGACCTGAGGCGCCGAAGCCTGCAATCTGCGCTTCGACGATGACGATGTTCAGGTGCGGCGCTTGCTGCTTGAGGTAATAGGCGGCCCACAAACCGCTGTAGCCGGCGCCGATGATCACCACGTCCGCTTGCAGATCCTGATGCAATGCCGGGCGCGGCGTCAGCGCGTCGTCCAGTTGCTCCATCCACAAACTCACACCTGCAAAGCCCGCCATCGTTTACTCCATTGGTTGATTGCCGACAGAGATTAATGTGGGGCGATGGGGGCTGTGTTATCTGCGGGCACGCGCGCAATTGGCCTTCAACCAGGCCTTGGGCGTGCAACCGGTGTGGCTGCGAAAGGCCTTGTAAAACGCCGAGGTGGAATTGAAGCCGGCGCTGGCTGCCAAGGCGTCGATGGGCGCGTTTTCGCCCTGAGCAGCCAGGCGTTCGAGCAGGTAGTTCAGGCGCGCCTGGGTCACGTAGCGATAGAAGCTTTGCCCCAGCACCTGATTGAGCAGGTAGGACAGCTGATTGCGGCTGTAGCCGGTGGCGCTGGCGATGCGCGCCAGATCCAGCTCCGGGTCGAGAAACGGCTGCTGACGGGTGAAGTAGTCGGCCAGGTCCCGCGCCATGAAGCTCAACTGCCGCGCCGACAGCCCCAGCTTGCTGGTGGCAGGCGCCTGACGCCCGGTCTGCGGTTCGCCCTCGCGCACCAGTGAGGCGTACTCGTTGATGCGCAGGATCAGCCCGTCACACACCGTGATCGCCTCGCTGGTGCGAAACACCACGCGCTCGCCACTGCCCTTGAGGGCGGTCTGGTACTGAATGAACGCCGTGCAGCCGTCCACGCGAATGCGGTCGTTGTGCTCCAGGTATTCATCGGGGTGACGCGGCAGGGTACCGCTGACATAGGCGCGCAGCTCGGTCAGGCCCATGCTGCGGTTCTGGAAGAAGTCGTTGTACTGCACCTGCGGGTGATAGATCGCCAGAATCGCCTCAAGGTCGCGATGCTTCCATGCCATGTGGTAGCGCAACACCACTTCGAGGGTGAGCGGGGTCTGGTCGGCGGTATCGGGCGCAACGATGATCATGGGCGGACGGGCCTGGCGACTGAGCCGCGCCAGTCTAGCCCTTGAGGGGCGTGGCGGACAAACCCGGCGCCTAGCCCCCTCGGGCGACGCCGGCCTGATCGGCGATTTCATTCCACAGGTGCATGGCCACGTAGGCACGCCACGGCCGCCAGCCTTGCGCGTGCTTGATTTGGTCAGCCTTGCGCGCCAGCTCCGGCAGGCGCCGGGTGATGACCTGCATCAGCACAAGATCCGTGCCGGGCCAGGCGTCGGTGTCGCGCCAGGCACGCATGGCCACGTACTCGACGGTCCAGGGGCCAATCCCGGGCAGGTCGAGCAACTGCTTGCGCAGGGTCTGGACGTCTGGCGTGTCGTTGTCGATGTCCAGCTCGCCGTCCGCGACCGCCCGCGCGAAATTCTGCAACGACGCGATACGTTTGGTCGGCATGCCGATCTTGTCCAGGTTGGCATCGGCCAGCGCTCGTGGGGTGGGGAAATGCCAGGGCGTGTCCTGATGCGAAGGGGCATTCACGACCGTACCCGCCCGTTCGACCAGCCGGCCGACAATGGTGGTCGCGGCTTTCACGCTGACTTGCTGGCCAACGATGGTGCGCACCACCAGCTCAAACCCTGACCAGGCGCCCGGCACACGCAGGCCCGGCGCGTTGTCCAGCAAGCTGCTCAGCCAAGGGTCCTGACTCAGGCCCTCGCGGATCGCGTGCGGGTGCGTATGAACGTCGAACAGCCGGGACAGGCGGGGCTGCAGTGTCTCCAGAGAACGGCTGGCCTCACCGATGACCCGGGCGATCAGCACATTGCGCTGAGGGTCTCGGCGAACGCTCAGCAACCCCGTGTCACCCACGATGTCGAGGGTGCGGTAGTAGCTCTGATCCTCAACGGTTTCCACACCTCCAGTGGCACGACCACCGAAGAAACGCAGCATGCGCTGCCAGTCGAAGGGCGCAATAAATTCGAGCTCAAGCTCATCAACGGGGTGGCCTGTGACGATCTTCATGCCCAGACCCCCGAACTGCCGCGCCGATGGCTCTCCAAAAGATGGGTATCGACCATGCCGACCGCTTCCATCAGCGCAAACATCGTGGTCGGCCCGACAAAACTGAAACCTCGTTTCTTCAATGCCTTGCTCAGCGCCAGGGATTCCTCCGAAACCGTGGGCACCTCGTCCATGGATTTCGGCATCGGGGTGGTCCGGGGCTTGAACGACCAGATGAACGTGGCAAGCCCGCCTTGCTCACGCAACTTGAGCGTAGCGCGGGCGTTCCTGACAGTGGCGATGATTTTCGCGCGGTTGCGAATGATCTGTGCATCGGCCATCAGGCGTTCGATGTCGTGGTCGGTGAAGGCCGCCACAGTGTCTGGATCGAAGTGTTTGAAGGCGCGCCTGAACGCCTCGCGCTTGCGCAGGATGGTCAGCCAGGAGAGCCCGGACTGAAACGCCTCCAGACTCAAACGCTCGAACAGGCCGCGCTCGTCATGGATGGGCATTCCCCACTCGTTGTCGTAGTAATGCTGCAACAGGCCGTCGCTGGCCGCCCACGGTGGACGGATCAGCCCGTCGGCGCCCTTTACCGGGTGAATGGCCTTAGCCCTGGCGAGTCTGGGGACGGTTTTATTGTGAAGATCGGACTTCATGCTTGAGCGATACCGTGGTGAGAGCGCCGTCAACGGGTCAGGTTTGACCGTGACCGCCCGGACAGCAAAGCATGAAGGGTAATACAGGCTCAGGCAGCAAAACAGTCACGCCGACGGCTGTTCCGCGCCTTGCGTACGCGGCCAATAGGCACCCCTGGTGTGTAGCGTGTCCACCGGCTCTATCAGCACAACGGCTGCGTGGCGTAATCTGTGAATCACATCGACAAGCGGAGCGGTAAATGACCCTCGAGCTCTACACCTACGACACCCCCAATGGCCGCAAGATCAGCGTGGCGCTGGAGGAGTTTGGCCTGCCTTACGAGGTGAAGATCGTCGACCTCGGCAAACGTGAGCAATTTGAGGCTGACTTTCTTGCCATCAGCCCGAACGGCAAAATTCCCGCAATCATCGATCCCGACGGGCCGGATGGCCAGCGCATCACGGTGTTCGAATCGGGCGCCATTCTGTTGTACCTCGCCGAGAAAACCGGCCGTTTCCTCCCTGCAAAACTGGTCGAGCGCGTGGCCGTGTACGAGTGGCTGATGTGGCAAGTGGGCGGCTTCGGACCGGCGCCCGGTCAGGTGCATCACTTCCTGGCGCAGCCCGAAGGCCCCGCCCGGGATTACGGCCTCAAGCGTTTCAGCAGCGAAACCAACCGGTTGTACCGCGTGCTGGACGAGCGCCTGGCCGGCCGTGAATTCGTCGCCACAGTGGGCGGGCCTTCAATCGCCGATTTCGCCATACTCGGCTGGGCCTGGCGACACGAGCGCCACGAAGTGTTGTTTGCCGACTTGCCGAACGTCGCAGCCTGGTACGAGCGAATGATGGCCCGGCCTGCAGTGCAGCGGGGCTTTGCGGTGGCGCTGGCGTGAACGCTTCACCGACATCGCCGAAGGGCTGCCGGAGCGGCTGAGCGTCCGGCTCCCGTTTACAGGGGCGCTGCACACAATGCCTGCCGTTTCAGGTCACTGAATCTGGAATTTCCCTGAACCTCCGTAGCGCAGCGTCATCCATCTTGTATGCCGCACACGAAAAGGAGAGTCCAGGTGACGCTTAACGACGATCTGATCGCTTGGAACGCGCGCTGGCGGCTCTCGTCCGGCGTCGTTGCGTGCAAGACGTGTCAGTCGTACCAGTTGGAAGTGGACAAGCGTGTCCCTTTTCATCACCACCCAGGTTGTGTCTACTTCAACGAGATTGAAAATCCCTGGGGGGCGCTGGACACGATTGTTCAAGGGCGTGAGAAATGAGCCATCCACGTCTCGTCAAGCAAATGATCGGTCACAGCCACTCGGGAAATGACCTCGGACACCCCGCATCAACCCTTCAAGGAGACAGGCATGAGCCATTCACTGTATGACATCCCGTTGAAACAGATCGACGGCGCCTCTAGCAACCTGGGTCAGTACAAAGGCAAAGTCCTGCTGGTGGTCAACGTGGCCTCTAAATGCGGACTGACCCCACAGTACGAGGGGCTGGAAAAACTGTACCAGCACAAGCGTGGCGAGGGGCTGGAAGTGCTGGGTTTCCCGGCGAACAACTTCAAGGAGCAGGAGCCTGGCAGCGACAGTGAAATCCAGTCGTTCTGTTCCACCACCTACGATGTGCATTTTCCGCTGTTCTCCAAGATTTCGGTTGCGGGCGCCGACAAACATCCACTCTACAACGAATTGACCTCGGCCCAACCGTTGGCGACTGGCGACGGGCCTTTTCGCGAGCGGCTCAAAGGCTATGGCATCGAGGGCGGCGACCCGCAGGAAGTGCTGTGGAACTTCGAAAAATTTCTGATCGGCCGCGACGGCAAGGTCATCGGCCGTTTTGCGCCGGATGTGGCAGCAGATGACCCGCGTCTGACTGATGCGATCGACAAGGCGTTGAAGGGCTGAGATCGTCTCTGCAAAGATTGATAGACACACGCCCAAAGCAAAACAGCCCCTTTGAAAAGGGGCTGTTCTGTTGGCTTGGCGTTGATCTGGAAATCATCATCGCGCAATGACTACCGCTTCTCGCTCGCGCCAAAACCTGCGAACCGTTTGTTGAAACCGGCGATACGTCCTTCGCTGGCCGATTTACGCTGCTGCCCTGTGTAGAGGGGGTGAGATGCACTCGACACGTCCAACGCGATGTACGGGTAGCTCTTGCCATCGCTGTATTTGTGTACGCTGCTGGTGTGGGCGGTAGAGCCGATCAGGAAAAAAGCGTCAGCGGCGGTGTCGTGGAACAGCACTTCACGATAATTCGGATGGGCATTGGTTTTCATGATCTTCTCCGTTTTTCAAGGGGTGACGACAACTGAACGGCGGTATCGGCAGTGCTGTCGAGAGCCGCTGTCCGCTGCTTGATCAAATCATCGGCCATTTCTGCGCAGATGAGGAATCGATTCAAATGATTTGCGTCATGCCAAGGGGCGATGGGATGTTCCCCAGAGGGCACTGTCCAATCGCGCGGGCACGGGCAAATCTCCGGATGTCGCCCGTCCAGAAAGGCTGAACGTTTCAGCAAGTCTCTCAGTCGTACCTGCAAGACGCAGAACACTGCGCGTATTGCACATCTACCGTGAGGTCACCATGAGCCCAAGTCCTTCCAGCGGCGTCGAGCTGCATTCCATTCGTTTCACCGTTAACGGCGCTCAGCGAACGCTGGACATTCCCCCCTGGCTGACCTTGCTCGATCTGTTGCGAGACGAGTTCGACATGACTGGCACGAAAAAGGGCTGCGATCATGGGCAATGTGGTGCCTGCACCGTGCTGCGCGACGGCAAGCGCATCAACGCCTGCCTGACCCTGGCGGTGATGTGCGACGGGGCGAATCTGACCACGGTTGAAGGGCTTGCCACAGACGATGAGCTGCACCCGATGCAGCGCGCCTTCATCAAACACGACGCCTTCCAGTGTGGCTATTGCACGCCAGGGCAAATCTGCTCTGCCGTAGGCCTGGCGCGGGAAGGCCGCGCGAACAACCGGGATGACATCAAAGAGTTGATGAGCGGCAATCTCTGCCGCTGCGGCGCCTACAGCAACATCATTGCCGCCGTTGAGGAGGCGCTGCCCCACAGCGGTGGCGATCTGGGGCAGGGAGGGGCGCAATCATGATGCCCTTTAATTATTCCCGGCCTGGGGACATCAGCGAGGCCATAAAACTGGCTGATGCCACAACCCGCTTCATTGCCGGCGGCACCAATCTGGTGGACCTCATGAAGGAAAACGTGGTCCGCCCGTCCCGACTGATCGACATCACCGGGTTGGGTCTCAATGAGGTCGAAGAGCTGCCTGACGGCGGGTTGCGCATCGGTGCGTTGGTCAGTAATGCGGACCTCGCCTGGCACCCGCTGATCGAGCAGCGCTATCCGTTGCTGTCCCAGGCCATCCTCGCAGGCGCGTCCCCGCAGCTTCGAAACATGGCCAGCACCGGCGGCAATCTGCTGCAGCGCACCCGTTGCTACTACTTCTATGACACCGGTTCGCCCTGCAACAAGCGCGAACCGGGAAGCGGCTGCCCAGCGCGTTCGGGCCTGAACCGCATCCACGCGATCCTGGGCGCCAGTGATGCCTGTGTTGCCACCCATCCTTCCGACATGTGTGTCGCACTCGCAGCGCTGGACGCCGTGGTGCATGTGCAAGGCAAGGCCGGAGAGCGAAGGATCGACTTCGCCGACTTCCATCGGTTACCCGCCGATGCGCCTGAGCGCGACAATCAGCTGGCTGACGATGAGCTGGTAACGGCCATCGAGCTGCCAGCGCCCCGGTTCGTCGCGCACCATCGTTATCTGAAAATTCGTGACCGTGCCTCCTATGCCTTCGCGCTGGTCTCGGTGGCTGCAGCACTGAAGCTGGACGGCGGTACCATTCGTGACGCGAGGCTGGCGCTCGGCGGCGTGGCCCACAAGCCTTGGCGCGACAAGGCCGTTGAGGCCGCGCTGGCCGGCAAACCGGTGTCCCATGAAACCTTCAGCGCCGCAGCGGACCTGCTGTTGCGCGACGCTCAGCCGCTTACCCATAACGCGTTCAAGGTCAGGCTCGCCCACCGGGCGATCGTGCGCGCCTTGAGTGATGCAGCCACCGGAGGGAATGCCTGATGAATACATTCAATGCTTCAGTGGGCCAGCCTCTGGATCGCGTCGACGGCGTGGCCAAGGTGACAGGCAAGGCACGCTACGCCGGTGAGTACCCTGAGCAGGGGCTGCTGTTCGGCAGCGTAGTGTCCAGCACCATCGCCAAAGGCCGTGTGCTCGACATCGATACCCGCGAGGCGCTCAACGTGCCCGGCGTGGTGCTGATTCTCGATCACCGTAATCGGCCGCGTCTGTCCAGCTACGACGATGATTACAGCGACGCCGACTCCGCGGAAGGCTCGGCGTTTCGCCCGTTGTACAACGATCGTGTGCTCTACAGCGGTCAGCCGCTGGCGCTGGTCGTGGCGCAGACCCTGGAAATGGCCCGCTACGCAGGCTCGCTGCTGCGCATTCGCTATGAAGAGGAGAGCCACCAGACCGATCTGAACGCCGCCCTCGATCACGCACACGACGCACCGGCCGAGACGCCCAAACCCAGAGGCGATTTTCCTCGGCACTACGCCGATTCAGCGACTCAAGTGGACGTGACCTACACCACGCCGGTGGAGCACCACAACCCAATGGAGCCCCACGCCTCGACGGTGTTCTACAAGCCCGACGGCAGTCTCGAAATTCACGACAAAACCCAGGGCACGCAGAACTGCCAGGATTACCTGCACAAGATTTTCGACCTGCCCAAGGACAAGATTCGTGTCCTTGCAGCCTTCGTCGGCGGTGCTTTCGGCTCGGGATTGCGGCCTCAATACCAGTTGCCGCTGGCAGTGATGGCCGCCTTGGCATTGAAGCGCTCGGTAAGGGTGACCCTGACTCGGCAACAGATGTTCACCTTTGGTTATCGGCCGCGCACGTCACAGCGCGTGCGCCTGGGAGCAGACGCTGAGGGGCGCCTGCTGGCGATCGGACACGACGCCATCGGCCAGACTTCACGATTCGAAGACTTCACCGAACATCTGGTTGAATGGAGCGGCATGCTCTATCGCTGCGACAACGTGGCGCTGAGTTATCGACTGGTGCCGCTCGACGTCTACACCCCACTGGACATGCGCGCGCCGGGAGCTGCGTCCGGGGTCATCGCGCTGGAAGGCGCCATGGACGAACTGGCCTGTGCGGCAGGCATCGATCCCCTGCAACTGCGCCGCGTCAACTTCGCCGACAGCAATGGCAACGAAGGCAAGCCGTACTCGAGCAAGGCGCTGCTGGCCTGCTACGACCAGGGGGCTGAGCGTTTCGGCTGGAGTCAGCGAAACCCGGTGCCTCGTAGTATGCGCGAAGGTCGGGAGCTGATCGGTTGGGGCGTTGCGGGCGGGGTGTGGGAAGCCATGCAGATGAAGGCCAGCGCCAAGGCTCGTATCGATGCCACCGGCCAACTGACCGTGAGCAGCGCCACCACGGACATCGGCACGGGCACCTACACCGTCATGACCCAAATCGCCGCCGATGCGGCCGGGGTCATGCCACAGGATGTGACGTTCGTACTGGGTGATTCCTCGCTGCCGACGGCACCTTTGCAGGGCGGCTCCTTTACGGTTTCTTCGGTTGGCTCGGCCGTCAGGCAGGCTTGCCAGATCTTGCGCACCCAGATTCTCGAAGCGTTGCGCAGGCAGCATCCCGAAGTCGCAACCGTGCCGGTGGAACAGATCGGTTACGGCGACGGATTCGTGCACGCCGGCGATCAGCGATTCTCCATCGCCGAGGTCGTCGCAGGGTGTGAAGACGGCTCGTTGGAGGTGCAGGTCGACGCAGAACCCAGCAGCAAACGCAGCGGTTTTGCCACAGCGACGCACTCGGCGGTGTTCGTTGAAGTTCGCGTGGATGAAGATCTGGGCACGATCAAGGTCAGTCGCGTGGTCAGCGCGGTGGCGGCAGGGCGCGTAATCAATCCGAAAACAGCGCAGAGCCAGTTGCTCGGCGGCGTGGTTTGGGGCTTGGGTATGGCACTGCAGGAAGACACGCTCACTGACCACAATCTGGGGCGTTTCATGAATCACAGCCTGGCCGAGTACCACATCCCGGTTCACGCTGACATCCGCGAGATCGACGCATTTTTCGTCGAGGAAGAAGACGACATCGTCAACGACCTGGGCTCAAAAGGGGTCGGCGAGATCGGCATCGTCGGAGTGGCTGCAGCGGTGTCCAATGCCGTGTTCCATGCCACTGGCAAGCGGGTGCGGGATTTTCCTGTCACGCTCGACAAAATGCTGTGAGGTTCTGGTCGGGCAGGGTCGTTGGCGCCTGCCCGGCCGACGCCTTCCCGGCCTTACCACCTGTCGTGCGCTACAGCATCGCGCTTGAACGAGCCCGATTCGCTGGCAGTCATTCTCTTGAACCCGCAGAAGATCAGAGCGCGAAGCGCCGGCGGGTGAGGTTTGCCTGTCCCGTGATGTGCTCTCTGACCTGGAGATGTCCTGATGAACGACCTTCCCGTTACACCTCTTGCAGCGGCGCCGTTGCCTTTCGAGGCATCCTTCGAACAGATCCCCGATGACGAGGCGCAAACCAGCAAAGAGCTGGCCGAGACCCTTCACTCGATCATGGAAACCACCTTCAAAGACAACGGCCACGCCCATCGCAGCGTTCATGCCAAGGCCCACGGCTTGCTCAAAGGGCAGGTCACGGTGCTCGACAATCTGCCGCCAGCGTTGGCCCAGGGCGCATTCGCCAGGCCCGGTACACTGGCTGCGCTTCTGCGGTTCTCGACCAACCCCGGTGACATCCTCGATGACAAGGTGTCCACGCCGCGTGGCCTGGCGATCAAGCTGGTCGGGGTCGATGGCCCGCGTTTGCCCGGCAGCGAAGGCCAGGTCACGCAGGACTTTGTGATGCAGAACGCCAAGGCGTTTACTTCTGCCACGCCCAAAGCGTTCTTGAAGACCTTGAAGTTGCTGGCGAAAACCACCGACAAGGCGCCAGGCATGAAGAGAGCGTTGTCTGCCGTATTACGGGGCGTTGAATCGACCATCGAATCCCTGGGCGGGGAAAGCGGCACGTTGAAAAGCCTGGGCGGGCATCCGCAGACCCACATTCTGGGCGAGAGTTTTTCCACCGTGGTGCCGTTTCTCTATGGGCCGTATTACGCCAAGCTGGCGATGGTGCCGGTGTCGCCGTCCCTGACTGCCCTGACCGATCAACACGTGGATTTTGGTGACAACCCGGACGGCCTTCGGGCTGCGGTGAGCCAGTACTTCAGCCAGCAGGGCGGGGTGTGGGAACTGCGCGTTCAGCTCGCAACCGACATCGACAAAATGCCCATCGAAGACGCTTCCGTGCAATGGCCGGAAGACCTCAGCCCCTACGTGACGGTGGCGCGCGTCGAGGTCGAGCCACAGGCAACGTGGGACGAGGAAAAAGTCCGGGAAATCGACGAAGGCATGGCGTTCAGCCCCTGGCATGGGTTGGCCGCCCACAGGCCCTTGGGCGGTGTGATGCGGGTGCGCAAACCCTCTTATGAGATGTCCTCGGCGTTTCGGGGCAGTCACAACGGCTGCCCGATTCACGAGCCGCGCTGAAGGCGCCACAGACTCGCCCGATTTTTCCCTGATTGAGGTCTTTGCATGCAACTCATCCACCCGAACGCACATTACCGGCCCTATACCCACGCCTCGGGAGGCTGGGGTTCGGCGCACTCTGTCATGGGTATCCTTTGGCGTGAACAGGCACTGCGCAAGGCGCCTGCAGCGCTGTTCAAGCAGAACAAACCCAAGGGGTTTGCCTGTGTCAGCTGTGCCTGGGCCAAGCCCGGCAACCCCCATGCGCTGGAGTTCTGCGAGAACGGTGCCAAAGCCACGGCGTGGGAGTTGACGGCATTGCGTACCGACGCGGAGTTCTTCGCCCGTCACACCTTGAGCGAGCTGCGTGGCTGGAGCGACTACGCTTTGGAACAGCATGGGCGGCTAACCCATCCGATGCGCTATGACGCGCGGATCGATCAGTACGTGCCGACCACCTGGGATGAGGCCTATGCGGCCATCGGTGCACAGCTCAAACAGCTCACGCCGGATTCGGTAGCTTTCTACGCCTCGGGGCGCGCATCGCTTGAAGCCTCGTTCATGTACCAGTTGTTTGCCCGTGCCTATGGCACCAACAATCTGCCAGACAGCTCGAACATGTGCCACGAGAGCACTTCGGTGGGCTTGCAGGAAAGCATTGGCGTTCCCGTTGGGACGGTAACGCTTGCCGACTTCGAACACACCGACTGCATTTTTTTCTTCGGCCAGAACGTCGGCAGCAACAGTCCGCGCATGCTCCATCCGTTGCAGGAGGCGCGCAAACGCCACGTGCCCATCATCACCTTCAACCCCTTGCGCGAGCGAGGGCTGGAGCGGTTCGTCAATCCGCAGTCGGTGAGCGAGATGGTCGGGCCCTCTTCGACGGTGATCAGTACGCAATACCATCAGGTGGCGATTGGCGGCGATACGGCCGCGGTCATGGGCATAGCCAAGGCTTTGCTGTTTATGGACGAGCAGGCGCGTCGGACCGGTGCCGCGCCTGTGCTGGATCACGCCTTCATCGCTGAGCACACTCAGGGGTTCGAGGCGTTCGTGGCGCAGGTCAATGGCTACGCCTGGGCTGAACTGGAGCAACGTGCAGGGTTGAGTCGTTCATCGATGGAGGCGGCTGCCACGGTTTACGCCCGCAGCCAGAAGGTCATGATTATCTACGGCATGGGCATGACTCAGCACCGCCACGGGGTGGGCAATGTGCAGATGCTGGTCAACCTGTTGCTGCTGCGCGGCAATATCGGCAAACCGGGCGCGGGCATCTGTCCGGTTCGCGGGCATTCCAATGTTCAGGGGCAGCGCACAGTCGGCATCACTGAAGATCCGGCCAAGGTGCCCAAGGACAAGATCGAGGCGCGATTCGGCTTCAAGGTTCCTACCCAAAAAGGCATGGCCACTGTGGACACCTGCAAGGGCATCCAGGACGGGAGCGTCAAAGGCTTCATCGGCCTGGGCGGGAATTTCCTGCGCGCGGTCCCCGACACCGACCGCATGGAACCTGCCTGGCAAGGGCTGACGCTGAACGTGCAGGTAGCGACCAAACTCAATCGCACGCATCTGTTCACGGCGCAAAACACGTGGTTGTTGCCGTGCCTGGGCCGGATCGAAACCGATTCCCAGGACGGCACGCCGCAGGTTTACACCACCGAAGACAGCACCGGGTGCATTCGCGCCTGGCAAGGGCATGCGCAGCCTGCAGGCGAGCATCTGCGTGCGGAGGTCGCGATCATTGCCGGGCTGGCGCAGGCGACCCTGGCGGTCGACGTGGGCATTCCCTGGGATGCCTGGCGCCGCGACTACGCCCAGGTACGGCAGGCCATTGCCGAGATCTACCCGGAGATTTTCCACGACATGGAAACCCGGATGTGGGAGGAGGGTGGCTTTCACCGACCGCTGCCCGCGGCGCAGCGCAAATGGGCGACCGAATCCGGGAAGGCGCAGTTCCTGACGCCCCCCAAGCTGGATGAAGACGATGACGTTGCGGTGGGCGCTCATCGGCGCGATGTGGTGCAACTGATGACGCTGCGCAGCAATGACCAGTTCAACACCACAGTCTATGGCTATAACGACCGTTTCCGCGGCGTAAGCGGGACGCGCAGCGTGGTCTTTCTCAATCGCAACGACATCGTTCGCCTGGGCTTTGCGCCGGGTCAGTGGGTAACACTGCGCACCGCCATCGAGCCTGAGATCCGCCGAGAGGTCGGGCCGTTTCAGATCATCGCCTACGACATCCCTGAAGGCTGCGCCGCGTCCTACTACCCCGAGTCCAACGCCTTGGTGCCCCTGTGGCACTACGCCGAACGCAGCAAGGTGCCGGCAGCCAAGTCCGTGCCGGTGACGCTGCATGCGGCGTTGCCAAACGAGCGGGATCGGACGCATCAGATCCCTGATCGCGACCAGATCAGAGAGTGACAGGACCGGCCAGCGCATGTATCGAACCTTTGCGCACGGGCTGTGCCTTAACTGTGAGTTTCTGTTTTGACTGGCAGGGAGAGCCTGATGACCCACGATGTCCGATCAAGACGTCAAATGGAGAGCTTGCGCCGTATTCGTGAGTGGCACCTTGATAGTGCGTTGCGAGCCCAACTGGAGGGGCGTGACGAGGCGTTCCGCTTTCATATGCAGTACTACCAGCTGCTAGGGCCCGCCGTTGCCGAGCGTGGTGATGGCAAACAGCGTGGTGGCGGATTTTTTACCGAAAGCACGCTGACATCGCTTCCTGGAACTGCTGCGCCCGATTGCCATCAGAGAGAATCATCCTGATGTGTCCTGAGTGCTGGCCTATGAGCGATCGAACGATCCTGTCGTGTTACGTTGGCGTCGCGGTGGGTTGGGCGCTGTTGTTCTACTTCCTGCTGGACGTGTTCGGCGGTTGATCCGGGCACGCCATTTCCGTTCAAGACGCAGTGGCTTCGTCAAGGCTCGGTGCATGCTGTGCCTGGCCATGTGGAGCGTCCTGACGAGCTGTTGATCCGTCTGGCGTTTACCGGCCACTGTCCACATTGCGCCATCTGATGTGCAGGCGCAGGCATTCTGCGCCGCAAACGGGAAACTCATCATGGCAATCGAAAACAATGGGCCCGAAGCAGCTTATCCGGGCCCGGCGCAAGACACCGGCGACGTTGACGAGGGCCACGGTTCCGGCCTCGAGCAAACAGACTCCGAGCCCACGCAGGGGACTGACGATGAGCGTCCTGAAGACTGGAATCCGCCACCGGCTGGGACCGCTGATGACGCGGACATACAGAGCCCTTAGGGTCAGCGCGCACACAAACGCTTTACGAATCAGCAGCAAAGCAGAGCAATTCCGAATATTTTTCACGTCGTACCGACCAGAAACGGTCGTGTTCGTTGTAGTCTTGGCGCAACTCACCGTTCAGGCGCCCGGCTCACATGACGCGTTCGGATTTCTCTGCTGATATCGAAGCTGTCCGTGCCATTGGCGCGGTGCCCGTGATTCTGAGCATGGTCAAGCACATGACCGGGATGCGCTTTGCCGCCGTAGCGCGAGTGACGGACAAAAACTGGGTGGCCTGCGCCGTCGATGATTCCATCGATTTCGGCCTCAAGCCAGGTGGCGAGCTGGTGCTTGAGTCCACCATCTGTCATGAAATCCGCCAGCACCGGGCCCCGGTGATTTTCGGCCATGCCAGTCAGCACCCGCACTTTTCCCTGCATCACACGCCCAGAACCTATGGGCTGGAAAGCTACATATCGCTCCCTATCATTCTCGCCGATGGCACGTTTTTCGGAACGCTGTGCGCCATCGACTCGGTACCCGCCAATCTGGATGAATCTGCCATCACCAAAACGCTGACCCTGTTCGCACAGTTGATCGCCATGAGTCTGGACTCACAAAGGAATCTGGAAGCGACGCAGACGGCCTTGGCCATGACCCAGGAGCACGGTCGTTTACGCGATCAGTTCGTGGCGGTACTGGGGCATGACCTGCGCACGCCGTTGAGCGCGATTCGCATGAGCGCCGAACTGCTGGAAAGCCGGACGACGGAAAAGCGCTCGTTGAACCTGATCGCTGCCATTCGTAAAAGCTCGATGCGCATGGGCATGCTGATCGAGAACGTTCTGGATTTTGCCCGCGGCCGCATGGGCGGTGGGATCCCTGTCAAACGACTCCTGGTCGATGACCTGGGCCCAATCCTGGAGCAGGCCCTGCGCGAAGTGCAGATGTCCAACCCCGAGGCGCAAATCCACCACCTCTTCAATCTGCAGCCCGGCATTTACTGCGACTCGCTGCGCATTACCCAGTTGCTGTCGAATCTGGTCGGCAATGCGGTCATCCATGGCGCCAAAGCGTCGCTCATCGAGGCCAGGGCGTGGTGCGAGGGTCCGGATGTGGTCATCTCGGTCACCAACCAGGGGCCGCCCATCGCCGAGCACTTGATGCCGCTGCTGTTCGAACCGTTTACGCGCTCGGAGGCGGGTCACAGGGGAGAGGGGTTGGGGCTGGGTTTGTACATTGCATATCAGATCGCAGAGGCCCATGGCGGAACCCTTGAGGTGACGTCCACGCTCGAATCGGGGACGGTCTTCGTTGCCCGGTTTCCATCAATCATCCAATGGGTCTATTGACTCGGCTGCCGCATTCACGACCTTGGGGTCTGTCAGCTTGATCATCAGCTTGCCAAGGCTCCTGCTGCCAGGTGCTTGAACGCGCGCATCTTCGAACGCAACCTGGCTGCGGCGACGCGAGACCTGCTCATACTGATTTGCGAAATCTGTATCGCTAACGGGTGCTTTTCCTGTTGAAGAAAACCGACCCAACGTGCCCAGCCGGATCGCTCTGGCGACCATTCAGGGCTCTGCACTCAATCCCCTCAACCTCGGCACCGCGCAGCCGATAACCTGTTATCAATGCCTACGTCATTACCAAGCGATATCACCCATGCCTGAACACTCACCTTCTGTCGTTGGCTCTGGTCACAGACGCTCAAGTGTCACGATCATTCGCACTTCGCTTTTCAAGTTCGTAGGTTTACTGATCGGGGTATTTTTCCTTGCCGGTTATTTGATCCTTTATCTGGCCCACGACCTGGATCGCAACGAGGAAACCGAAAGCGCGTTCTATACCGATAAAGCCGTGCGGGATTTAGAGAAGTCTATAAGCGCCACGGTCAAGGATTACGCGTTCTGGGGCGACGCCTATAAGCATTTACATGTGAAGGTGGACACCGATTGGGCCTACGTTCGGCAAAACGTTGGGCCAACGCTTTATAACGATTTTGGTTTCAAAGGCATATTTGTCGTCAACAGCGCCAACCAGACGGTGTATTCGGTAATCAACGGTCAGTTGCAGCGGGTAGATGCTTCCAGCTGGCTCAAGCAAGCGCTGGCGGATGTGTTGGCCAAGGCTCGAGCAGGGGCCGATGCAGAAACACCTGTCACCCATTTCGTCAACATTGGGGGGCGGCCGGCGCTGGTCGGGGCTGCGGCCATTACCCCTGGCACAGACCCTACGGTGTCGCCGGACGACGGACCTCCCTCGGTCTTGATCTTCGTTGACATCCTCGACGACGCCAGGCTCGAGACACTTGGCAAAGATTACGGAGTCGATGCCTTGCGCATTGCCACTGCCGCTGAACTTGATGGAGGTTCAATCATCGCCTTGGGCGAGAACGGTGTGGCCGGCAGCTTGCACTGGGAACCCCCGAACCCGGGCAAGCGCCTGCTTGGCCTGGGCTTGCCTTTGATCGGTATCGCCGCGCTACTGGTGTGTCTGATGGCCTGGGCGATATTGCGTCGCACGACGGCCAGCGCTCAGGCACTCGATGCCAGTTACGACTCCTTGCACGTCAGCCAGCGGGCGCTGGCCATCAGCGAGGCGCGCTTTCGGGACGTGGCCGAGGCGAGTTCCGACTGGATCTGGGAAATCGATGGCCAAGGGCGTTTCACTTATCTGTCCGAGCGATTCGAGCGCGTCACGGGGTTGGCCAGACATGAATGGCTCGGCGCGCGTATGGATCTGCTGCTATGCACCGAATTGGGAGCGGTGAGCCAGTGGCTGAGCCTTCCCAATCGTCGTCCGGAGATCAGTGTTCAGTGCCACTATGTTGACCCCAAAGGCTATCAACACGTTACACGTCTGTCCGCCAGAGCCATGGGTGACCGGGGCTTCAGGGGAACTGCGACGGACGTCACTGAAGAGGTCGAGTCGCGTCGACGGATTGAGTTTCTTTCCCAGCATGATTCTCTCACCGGCTTGCCGAACCGCACCCGGCTCAGAGAGTTTCTTGATGGCAAACTCAAGACGCAACCGACATCCGAGCGACCGCTGGTCATGCTGAGTCTCGACCTTGATCGATTCAAACCCGTCAATGATCTATTGGGCCATGCTGCCGGTGATGCGGTATTGAACGAGATCTCCAGTCGTCTCGCCGATCGTGTTCGACATGGGGATCTGGTAGCCCGTATCGGCGGCGATGAGTTCGTCCTGATCCTGACCGACCTGAAAGGTCAAGACGAAGTAGAGATGCTGTGCCAGCGCTTGATCGAATCGATTGAAAGGCCCATTCAGATCGGTGAGCAGGAGGTCTTTGTCAGTGCGAGCATCGGTATTGCGATGGCCCCCGCTGATGCCACCGAAGCCACCGAATTGCTTCGCTACGCCGACATCGCGCTGTATGAGGCCAAGTCGGGAGGGCGCAACACTTGGCGCTTCTATGCCGGCGACATGAACTCGAAGATTGTAGAGCGCCGCCGCTTGGAGAGTGATCTGCGTTTTGCGATCAAGCATGGCGAACTTCGTTTGCATTTCCAGCCGCGTTTTCGTATCACAGACGGCAAAATGGTGGGTGCTGAAGCGCTGGTACGCTGGCAGCACCCGCAGCGCGGGTTGATTTCCCCTGACACGTTCATTCCGATTGCTGAGGAGACGGGGCTGATCCTGGCGTTGAGCAATTGGGTCATGGAAACCGCTTTGCGGTACGCCGCCAGTTGGCCTGATCATCTGTTTGTATCCGTAAACCTTTCGCCATCGGAGTTCAAACGCGGCAATCTGGTTGAGCGCGTGCAGCGAGCGTTGCTCCAGTCGGGCATTGAGCCCAGCAGGGTGGAGCTCGAGATTACGGAAAGTGTCATGCTCGAAGATGCGCCCGGGGCTCTGGACATCATGCGAACGCTCAAACGCCTGGGGATCCGCATCGCCATGGATGATTTTGGTACCGGCTATTCATCACTGAGCTACTTACGAACGTTTCCGTTCGATGGACTGAAGATCGACCGCAGCTTTCTCAATCGGTTGGGTGCTAATGACGAGGATCGATCGGTCATCGAGGCGATCATCGGCTTGGGTCACGCGCTCTCGCTAACGGTGACCGCCGAGGGAATCGAAACCCAGGAACACCTGGCGTTTTTGAGGTCTGCGCTCTGTGATGAGGGCCAGGGTTACTTCCTTAGCCGCCCTTTGGATATAGAGGGGTTCTGCGCGCTGCTTCGAGTGACGTTAAGCGCCGTCACCCCTGCATCTCTTGAGCGATAGACCCACATGGGCAAGCCGCAGCGGTGACCATGTTTGCTAAAAGGGTGGGGGACAACGCGCCTGGACGGATGTCGCTTAAGTCGCCTGTCCAGGGCTTGCTCGACGCATACAAGAGCAAGTCTATCCAACCAACGCCTTGACCTTTTCGATCACAAGATCAATGTCGAAAGGTTTGTCCAGGACCTCCACGAACAGATCCGGACGGGCTGCTGCCAGATACGCTTGCGCGCCGCTCATGAGCATGATGGGGGTGGATTTATGGATGTCGCGCATCCTGACGGCCTCGGCAAGCTCGATTCCCGTCATGCCGGGCATCATGAAGTCGGTCATGATCAGATCGGGATGTTCTCTGTCCAGGATTTCCAGTGCCCTGGCACCGCTTCCAGCCGTGACGGTCATGAAGCCTTCGTCTTCAAGCGCAAAACTCAGTATGTCGGCGATGAGGTACTCGTCATCGACGATGAGGATGGTCGTCATGACGGACTCTCTGAGCGAGGCCATCTGTATACAGGTGAGGGGGCAAGCCCGACTCGCATCATGGCGTTGAGCTTTTGCATGAGTCAGACCTTGTTCATGGCTATCCCGGAATGACCTATCACGACCTCAAGCAGAGAGGGATCGTATGAGCTGTCTCTGACTTTCAGAATGGAAAGCTCGCGTTTAAGTTCAGAAGCCTTTCGAACGAATCGGATGAGCAGCAGGTTATCGACGATGCCTGAAAGCTCCGGTGCTGGCGCATCTATTTCGCTGCCCAGTAGGGTTTGGGTCTCCCATGAGGTGAGAACGGTGACGCCTCTGGTACGTAGCTCTGCCATCAAGGCGGCAAGCAGGTCGGGCGTTCTGCTTTTATCGGCGGCAACCCGACCCATCCCGCTGAGGCTGTCGATGAAGACTCGCTTGATCTGCTTTTGCTCGACGAGCCTGAGCAACTGATAAGCGAGCTTGTCGATCAAGCCCGGCGTTGTGGGGTTCCAGGCAACGTGAAGCGCTCCCGCGCGCTCCATGGCCTTGAGGTCGATCCCGAATGCGGCGGCCTTTACCCGCAGTCGTTGGGGGGATTCATAGAATCCAAAAAACAGACCCGGCTCTTCGGGGGTTGATTTGCTGAGAAAATGCATGCCGATAGAGGTTTTGCCGACCCCTGACGGGCCGGTCACGAGGGTCACCGATGAGCGAACCAGTCCACCGCCGATTTGCGCATCCAGCGATTCTATACCGCTGCTTACCGGCACCAAGGCGTCGAAATCGACCACAGATGCGCAGCTCAAGACACTCTCAAGCCTTGGATAGACGTCAATACCGTTTTCGGTAATTTCAAATTCGTGAGCGCCGGGCAGGGATCCGCTGCCTCTGGTTTTTCGTAGTCTTATGCGTCTCACGGTTCTTGAGCCGAACGCCTCTTCACCCATCTCGAGGACACCATCGACCATCGTGTGCTCAGGGCTGCCATCGTCCAGCTGGGAACTTGTGAGGAAGATAACCGTACAGCCAGCAAAGGCTGCGTGCCCCTGGAGTTCTGAAATGAATTTCTTGGTATCAATCGGCAATTCGGCCTGGGATCGGGCATTGAGCAGCCCGTCAAGGATCATCAAGGTGGATTTCTGTCGGCTGATTTCGCGGCGCAACAATTTCACGACCTGATCCAGCCCGTCGTTCTGCAGCGTATCGAACGCGCTGACGAACTGAATATTGCCGCCGATCTGGGTTTTGTCGAAGAAGCTCAGTGTGGACAGGAACTGAAAGAGCCGGTCATGGGGCTCGGCCAGTAACGTCGCAAAGAGGACATGGCCACCGTTGCGCAGATGGTTGAAGCCGATCTGATTGGCAAGAATGGTCTTTCCTGAGCCTGGACGGCCTTGGACAATGTAGGACGCACCTGCAACAAATCCGCCCTTCAACAGTGCATCCAGACCATTGATCCCGCTTTCAAGGCGCTTTAACTGTTCCACATTTCCGTCCTCTACTGATGCCCCGGCCATACACAGATGAGGGCATGCGGCTGCTTCGCCGAGCTGACAAGCGAGTTTTCGTATTCTACCCGGACGCCTTCACCTGCGCTCACCCCCCGATTGCGAGGGGGGAGTTCGATGTAATCCTTGGATGGAGCGTGCAGGCAGCCGATGATGAAGGCTAATTAGCCCCAGCGCTACCGGCTCCCCGCACAGCGACTGGCCTGCCTGACACTTTCAACATTAAAGCTTGAATCGGCCGACCATTTGATTCAACTCAACGGCCAGTCGCGAGAGTTCGTGGCTGGCCGAGTTGGTCTGATCGGCGCCTGCCGATGACTGCAATGACAGATCGCGAATATTGACCAGGTTACGGTCGACTTCACGTGACACCTGAGCCTGCTCTTCGGCCGCACTGGCGATGACCAGATTGCGATCCGAGATCAGATTGACGCTCTGAGTGATCTCCTCAAGCGCGTCACCGGCGCTGCGAGCGGCATTGAGCGTGGCTTGTGCACGGGCGCTGCTGTTCTGCATCGAGGCGACTGCCTGGCTGCTGCCTTGCTGAATACCGCTCACCATCACCTCGATTTCTTGCGTGGATTGCTGAGTGCGATGGGCGAGTGCGCGGACTTCGTCGGCAACCACAGCAAAACCGCGACCGGCTTCTCCAGCCCGTGCAGCCTCGATCGCTGCGTTCAGCGCCAGCAGGTTGGTCTGTTCGGCAATCGCCCGAATGACATCCAGCACCTTGCCGATGTCACGGGTTTGTTCGGCGAGATTCTGGATCTGATCGGCGGTGACACCCACGTCAGCGTTCATTTGCTGTATAGCGGCGACCGTCTCTTGAACCCGCTGCCGGCCATGCATGGCCGAGGTGCTGGACTGCTGCGAAGCTGTCGAGGTGCTGACGGCGTTGCTTGCGACCTCCTCGACGGCGGCGGTCATCTCGTTCACGGCAGTAGCGGCCTGTTCTATCTCGTTGCTTTGTTGTTGAAGCGACCGGGAGCCTTCTTCGGTGACCGCATTGAGTTCTTCGGCAGCGGAGGCCACCTGAGTGGCAGATCCGGAGATCTGTTGCAGGGTATCGCGAAGGTTGATCTGCATGGTCTGCAAGGCTTGCTGTAACCGTGAGACTTCGTCACGGCCCTGGGGCTTGATCGTTTGCGTGAGATCGCCTTTGGCCACATGTTCTGCAGCCTGCACAGCCTCGTCCAGAGGACGTACGATACTGCGCGTGAGCGCAATGGCCAACAGGATTGTCATGATGGCCGTCAATACCAGGACGACGATCACGATGTTGCGGGCCATCAAATACTCGTCGGTCGAATCCTGGACGGCGGCGTCGGAATCTTTGCGGTTAACGTCCAGCAGCCATTGCAGCAAGGGCGCCATCTGATCCGAATAGCGCTTGAGATCCCCGTTGATCAGACCGGAAAGCTCTGCATCACGCTGTGCGATGGAGGCTTGCCGCAACTTGTCCTGGGCCCCGAGATAGCTGGCCAGGGCGTCCTTGAACTGACGGAATTTCTCCGCTTCCTCCGGGCTGCCTACCATGGGGGCATACTCGTCCACGCTGGCATTGACCTTTTTGGTCAACACGTCAAGTCGTGCTTCTGCCTTCTCGATGTCCGCTTGAGTGCGGCCTACGAGCATCACGTAGGAAACAGTGCGCAGGCGGGTCGTAGTGTCTGCCAACTCGCCGAGGACGCGAGTGGGGGTCAGGCTGTCCTGAGCAATGCTCATCGTCGCGCCATAGAGGCCCTCCATTTTTTTCAGGCTCATCAAGCCCAGGAAAAGCACCAGTAACGCCATAATCCCAAAGCAAATGGATGCTCGGGGAGCAATACCCAGGTTGCGCAATTTCATCATCGCCGATCTCAAAGGTTGATATCTGAATGCTATCGGCACGATGACAAATTAGCTGAAGAGTCCACCAAACGATTCAACACGTTCTGGAAGAGATGCTCGCTTTTCTTGTTCACCCCTGATGATGTCATGCGTCGGGCCATTGATGCATCCGGCGAGGCTTCACCCCGCCGGATGTACTTGGGTGGGTACGGGCGTTGTTTTACGTCGGGGTCATAACCCTTGGCGCACGCGTCCTCATGGCATAACGCGCCGTGCCAAAACTCACTGCGCCGCCCAGCAGCAACATGAAGAACGTACCCCAGGCCGCTTTGGATACCTGCTTGGCAGCGACCTGCGCAGCTTCTCGCGCCTGCTGTTCAGCCTGTTGCTTCAATTGTTCGACTTTCGCCGCGGCTTGCTGGTAGGCCTGAGCATAGTTATCGACGATCTGTTGCGCTTCTGCGGTGCTCTTGCCGGTGCGTGCGGCCACGATATTGACCAGCGCTTGTTTGTCGGCGGCGTTCAGGGCTGGCTCCCCGGCTTTCTGAACACGCTCGAACCACTGCTTGAGCTGATCACCGGCTTGTGCTGGATCCGTAGAAGCCTGCGCGGCGGTCTGCTTGGCATCGCTGCCGGCAGCATCGGTTTTCTGTTCAAGTTGCGCCGGATCAAGTTCAGGCTTGCCTGATTGCTTGAGGGTCGTGTCGAGTTGTGATTTGAGGCTGTCCCAATCCAGGCTTATGCCGTTCTTGTCCAGTTGCTCTTTGAGGGTCCGGCCGACACCGGGCGCTGCTGCCGCGACGCCATCGGCAGCCAGCGACAGGCTTTTACCGGCGATGTTGCCTGCCGTACCGACCACGGAGCCTGCCAGCGAGGCAATCAGCCAGGTGGTCAGCAGCGTGCTCACTGTCCAGCTCAAGAGGCCGTGCAGGCCGCCGCGATCGGGTGCGGTGCGACCCGACACCCAGGCGCCCACGCCAATGGCCAACAGGGTACTGATGAACAGCCAGGCACCCGCGCCGGTGCCAAAGCCGCGCAACGGATTACCTTGCGCCATCGGATCAATCACGCCAGCGCCAATTGCCGTACCCAGCACACTCAGTACCAGGTATGTCACCAGGGTGATGGCCGCGCCGGCGAACACGGAGCTCCAAGACACCCTGAACGGCGAGCCAGTATCCACGCCAGTGGAAGTCACGTAGGTCGAAGTCATAAAAGAGTCCTCTCGTGCAAGGGGCAGTGCACTACCTGCATGGTGTTGAACGAACCGCAAAAGGCCGGTTCTGCGCGTCTTTTGCGACCTGTGATTGAGTGTGCACGGGTGCATGCGCCGTGTGATGGCGCATTTGCACTGCCTGATCTGGTGCATTCGCACCGACTCAAGGCGCGCCCGCCGCACTAAGCTTGTCGGGGCGGGTCGTATGCCTGCGATGCCCGTGAGCCCGATCCCGCATGCGCAACAGCGCCAGGAGACGACATGACCGAAGCCGTGCTTGCCCGTGAGACCAACCGCCGACAACTGCAGCACATCATCTCGGGGCTCTCCGATGGGGTCATGCTGGTCGAAGTCGATCAGACCATCATCTGGGCCAATGAAGCGGCGTTGCTGATGCATGGGGTGGCCGATGTGAGCGAGCTGGGCGCTGATGGCGATGCCTATCGCGAGCGATTCACCCTGCGTTACCGCAACAACCATCCGCTGGAGGCTGATCAGTATCCGATCAGCCGAGTGGCGGCAGGGGAGGTATTCAGTGACGTGCTGGTCGAAGTCAGTCGCGTCGGCGATGAAGAAGAACGCAGCCGCGTCCACCGGGTCCGCAGTCTGGTGCTGGAAAACGGCAACGCAGAGATCGAGTCGCTGGTGCTGGTCATGTCTGACGCCACCGAGTGGGCCAGTGCCGAGCAACGTTTCGAGAAGACCTTCAATGCCAATCCGGCGCCCGCGGTCATTTGTCGTTTGAGCGACCTGCGCTTCGTCAAGGTTAATCAGGGGTTTCTTGAAATGACCGGGCACTCCCGGGAGAACGTGATCGGTCGCTCGGTGTATGAAGTCGACGTGCTTGAAAACGCCGAGCGCAAGGATCTGGCCATCGAGCGCTTGAACGAGGGTGCGACCATTCCGCAAATGCAGGCAGAACTCAAGATGCCCGAGGGCGGCACCAAGCTTGTGATCGTCGCCGGCCAGCCGCTGGACATGAACGAGGAAGACTGCATGCTGTTTTCCTTCATCGACCTGGAAAGCAGACGCAAGGCTGAGACGGCGCTACGCCAGAGCGAAGAGCGGTTTGCCAAGACCTTCAGGCTGACGCCGGTTCCGATTCTGGTGTGCAGCGCAGACCGCCAGCAAATCGTCGACGCCAACGAGGCGTTCTTGAGCACCATGGGCTACACGGGGACTGAGCTGGTGGGGAAAACCGTAAGCGAGATCGCTTTGATCAACGACACGTCGGCCACGGCACTGTTGTTCGATTCGCTGGAGAAAACCGGCCGCATCGAAGGTCAGGATTTCAAAGTGCGCAAGAAGAGCAGCGAGGTGATCGACTGCGTGCTGGCCGCTGACACGGTGACCATCCAGGACAACCCCTGTTATCTGTTTGTCTTCATGGACATCACCGAGCGCAAACGGTCTGAGCTTGAACTGGTCGAGGCGATCGAGACCGTCATGAAAGATGCCTCCTGGTTCAGCCAGACGCTGATCGAGAAGCTCGCCAATGCCAAACGGGTCAACACCAGCAGCCAGCCCGGCGCATCGTTTACCGACCTGACGGCCCGTGAGCGAGATGTTCTGGGCCTGATCTGTGAAGGGTTGGCAGACAAGGAGATTGCTGCCCGACTCAACCTTGCGCTCAATACGATCCGCAATCACGTGGCGACGGTGTATTCCAAGCTCGACGTGCACAGCCGGGCAGAGGCCATTGTCTGGGCCCGCGAGCGTCACCTGTTTTCCAATCAGATCAAGAGCAGGCCCTGACGCCGAGGTGCAAATGCCCCGGCCAACCTGGTGCAAAGGCACCTGTTGAAGCGGTGATGCGGGGCTTAGGGTAAAGCCTGACCGGTTGACATTCAGTCACCGGGGGCGTGCATTCGAGGAGCAACCCGTCACCATGAAAACAGACCAGGTTAAAGGCGCGCTGCAGCAGGCGGCTGGCAACACTCAGGCGTTTCTGGGCGATCTGTCGGGGAGTGAACGGATTGAGCTGGAGGGCAGGGCACGCCAGTCCGCCGGCGAGTTGCAGGAGCGTTACGGCAAGCTGCTGGAACAGTGGGGGCGCGTCGTCAAAGGCAGACCCCGTGCAATCCTGATCGCCGCGGCGGGCACCGCGCTCGCACTGGCTTGGCTGATCAAGCGTCAACGTCGCTAAAGGGCTGTTCAGCTTGACGCCGCTGCCCATCACCATGAAGGCATTTTGATTCAGGGAACGAAACTCCTCGTCAGGCGCAACAGTCAATAAGGTGTCCAGTTCTGACATCCCTTACTTTCGGAGAAATACCATGAGTGGCACTTCAGACAAAATCAAAGGTATGGCAAACGAAGCAATCGGCAACGTGAAGCAGGGTGTAGGCAAAGTCACCGGAAACGAAAAGCTTCAGGTCGAAGGCAAGATTCAGGAGAAAAAGGGCGAGGCCCAACAGGTTGCGGGTAAGGTCAAGGATGCGGTAGACAAGCATTGATCACGTTTTGCGTTCACTGAACGGCCATCTTCGGATGGCCGTTTTCGTTTGGCACCGCGTTGTTGCGCGCAACATTTGCGCGGCTGAGCCCCTCGATGCAACCGCGAGGACAGGACTGATAACACCCATGCATCAATCGATGAAAACATAGCACTTATCGTTTCAAGATGTGTCCAGCAAACTCCGCGACTACAAGCGCTAATAAGCACACCAATAAGATCGCTGGAGAACAACTATGCATGGCTCATCCCATCCTCGGATGACATCCGCCAAATCCCGGGCCGGAGCTGTATTCCGGGTGACCTCAGGCAACTTCCTCGAACAGTTCGACTTCTTCCTTTTCGGCTTCTACGCCACCCAGATCGCCACTGCCTTCTTTCCGGCATCCAGTGAATTCGCCTCGCTGATGATGACGTTTGCCGTATTCGGGGCGGGCTTTCTTATGCGTCCGCTGGGGGCGGTGATTCTCGGCGCTTACATTGATGACGTGGGCCGCCGCAAGGGGCTGATCGTGACGCTGTCGATCATGGCCAGCGGTACGCTGCTAATCGTGCTAGTGCCCGGTTATGCAAGCATTGGCCTCTGGGCACCGGCTCTGGTGCTGTTGGGGCGGCTGCTGCAAGGCTTCTCTGCAGGGGCGGAGCTGGGTGGGGTTTCTGTCTACCTTGCCGAAATGGCCACGCCGGGGCGCAAAGGTTTTTACACCAGTTGGCAATCGGGCAGTCAGCAGGTGGCAATCGTTGTAGCCGCTGCGCTGGGCTATGCCCTGAACCAGTGGATGGCGCCTGCGGCAGTGGCCGATTGGGGGTGGAGAATCCCGTTTGCCATTGGCTGCCTGATCATCCCGTTCATTTTTCTGCTGCGCCGCAGCCTGCAGGAAACCGAGGAGTTCGCCACCCGTTCTCATCGTCCAACGATGAAGCAGGTGTTTGCGACCCTGCTGGCCAACTGGCGGGTGGTCGTCGCTGGCATGTTGATGGTTGCCATGACCACCACGGCGTTCTACCTGATCACTGTGTACGCGCCGACGTTTGGCAAGACCGTGCTTAACCTCACCACCGCCGATGCACTGCTGGTGACCTTGCTGGTGGGCGTGTCGAATTTTTTCTGGCTGCCCATTGGCGGTGCGTTGAGCGACCGTTTTGGACGCAAACCCTTGCTGGTGACAATGACCGTATTGACGATTGTCAGTGCGTATCCGGCGCTGTCCTTCCTGGCACAGGCGCCCAGCTTCGGCCACATGCTTGAAGTGCTGCTGTGGTTCTCGTTCCTGTACGGCTTGTACAACGGCGCAATGATCCCGGCACTCACGGAAATCATGCCGGTTGAGGTGCGGGTCGCGGGCTTCTCGCTGGCCTACAGCCTGGCGACGGCAATTTTTGGCGGCTTCACGCCTGCGATCTCCACCTGGTTGATCCACATGACCGGCGACAAGGCTGCGCCCGCCTACTGGATGACCTTTGCGGCGGTGTGCGCGCTGGGCGCGACCCTGGTGCTGTACCGACACATCTCGGCGCGTGCCCAACTGGCTCTCTAACAAGGAAAACTGGAAATGAAATCGTTAGTTAAAACACCCCTGGCAGTCCTCGTGTTGGGCGTCGCCGCGTTGAGCACAACTGCCCAGGCCGAAGAGCTCAAGGTGATGACCTCCGGTGGCTTCACCGCAGCCTACAAGGCGTTGGGGCCTGAATACGCAGCTGCCAGCGGCGACACCCTGAACACCATTCTGGGGCCGTCGATGGGTAAGGCGCCCGAGGCCATCCCGAACCGGCTGGATCGTGGCGAACATGCCGACGTGGTGATCATGGTGGGCTACGCGCTGGACGATCTGATCAAGCAGGGCAAGGTCGACCCGGCCTCGCGGGTGGAGCTGGCTGACTCACGCATCGGCATGGTGGTCAAAGAGGGCGCAGCCAAGCCTTCGATCGGCACCGATGCCGAGCTGAAGGACGCGCTGCTCAAGGCCAGGTCGGTGGCTTACTCCGATAGCGCCAGCGGGGTGTACATCGAGAAACAGCTGTTCAAGAAGCTGGGTATCGAGCAGCAGCTTGTGCCCAAGAGCAAGATGATCGAACGCATCCCGGTCGCTTCGGTCGTCGCCAAGGGCGATTACGAATTGGGCTTTCAGCAGGTCGCCGAGCTGCTGCCGGTTCCAGGGGTGACCTTCGTGGCCAAGATCCCGGAGGATGTTCAGTCAGTCACCCGTTACGCAGCCGGTATCCCGGTCAATGCCGAGCACCCCAAGCAGGCCAGGGCATTGCTCGATTACCTGGCTTCGCCCAAGGCGCAGAAGGCCGTGCAGGCCACGGGGCTCGATTCAGTTCCCCGCTGACCGGACCTCCCTGACCAGCCGCTCCAGCTCAAGCGCCGCCGGCGTCAACGTACGCCCGCGACGCTTGAGCAGTCCCACGTTGCGAATCACTTCAGGTTCCACCAATGGCACGCTCACCAGAAAAGGGTGAGCGGTCATCGGCATTGCGATCGATGGCACCGCCGCCACGCCCAGTCCTGCTTCCACCAGACCAATCATCGTGGTGACGTGTCTCGTTTCACAGATACTCGGCTTCTGCGAGGGCAGGCGTGTCAGCGCTTGATCCAGCACAAGGCGGTTGCCCGATGTCTTGTCCAGCGAGATGTAGTCGTGCTCGTGCATCTCCTGCCAACTCACACTGTCGCGACTCGCGAGCGGATGATCCCTGCGGCAGGCGACCACGAAGCGTTCCTGCAGGAGTAATTCGAACTCCACCTCTGGCGCCAGGTTTCCGCTGAAACTCACCCCGAAGTCCGCCTCGCCGAAAGCCACGGCGCTGTTCACCTCGTTTGCACTGGCATCGAGCAGCTTCACTTTGATCCTGGGGTAGCGTTGGTGGAAAGCGCTGATAACTTTGGGCATGAAGTAATAAGCGGCTGACGGCACACAGGCGACAGTGATGCTGCCCATCCGGGTCGAGCCGAGGTCGCCGATGGTCAGTAGCGCGATGTCCAGATCGTCGAGTACCCGTTCGATCTGAGGCAGGAATGCGCGTCCCACGGTGGTCAGGCTGACCTTGCGGGTGGTGCGCTCGAACAGTTTGACGTTGAGCGCTGACTCGAGCTTCTCGATGCGGCGGCTCAGGGCTGGCTGAGTAATGCGGATTGATTCGGCAGCCTTGCGAAAACTGCCGTTTTCGACAACCGCGCGGAAGGCCTGAAGATCGTTGAGATCGAAGTTATGGGACATTGAGTGGCCTTGGCTGGATGGGATGTGGGCGTCGACGCATTATACGAAGACTGCCTCGTTGAGTTTCAGGGTTTGTCAGGAAATGGGCGTCGGGCTCCCGTGATCCATCGCCAGACGCGCTGAAAAGAGGCGTGCGATCACCAGGGCTCAGCCTCATCGAGATGATCGATGTGCGTGAACCTCTCCACCAGAAAATCGATCAGGCTTCTGACCCTGGCCGACAAATGCAGTTGCTGGGGATAGACCGCATAGACGTCGGCCCGGGTCGGCGTCTGGTCTTCCAGCACCAGCCTTAAGCGACCACTGCGCACATACCGGGCGATATCCCATTCGGCGCGCAGCAGAATACCGAAACCTTCGAGCGCCCAGTTCAGGGCTACCTCACCATCGTTACAGCCCAGCGCGCCACGCACCTTGACGTTCTGGGTCTTGCCGCGGTTGGTGAGGCCCTTGAACAGCGTGTGGTGCCGCCGTTGACGCATTCGGGGCTGTTCAAATCCTTCGTCATGGCAGGCTACGAATGCGCCAGCCAGCGTCGCGGCAATGGCCAGCGCCTGGACCTGCAGGCGTCGACCGGGCACGCCCGCTGGGCTGCCAACGATTACCAGCAGCTCGCCCATCTGGGCATTGCCTGCGCGCGGGACGGGCTGCGCTGGCATGTGATCGAAACACGACCTGGACACTATGACTGGAGCAGTTTTCTGCCCTTGTTGCACGCTGCGCGGCGTCACGGCATTCAAGTGATCTGGGACCTGTGCCATTACGGTTATCCCGATGACCTGGATATCGGGCGACCGGCGTTCGTCGAACGCTTTGCCCGCTTCGCCGGTGCGGTCGCAAGGCTGATGAAGGAGGAGGGCTTCGACGAGCCGGTTTACTGCCCCATCAATGAGATCTCGTTCTGGAGTTGGGCGGGCGGTATTGCCCGGCGGGGGTGTTCGGCTATGCCGATGCAGAGGGCGGCCGTGCTGCCAATCACCCGCTGCATGAGGCGATCCGGTCCTTGGGTCACGAGTATGACGGCAGGCGTCAAAGATGGAAAAGGTCGGCGGTCTTTAAACTAACGCAACTGACCTTTGATCGCATAAACAACGAGCGCGCTGAACGAATTGTCTTTGATCACTGCCAAGTAAGTGCTGTCATCCGGTTGAGTGTTAATTGTTTTAATGACCACGCACTAGCGTACTTAAATTCCGCAAACGCAGGCTGCATGGGGCTTGTATGACCATCTGTCGTAATTGAACACACTGCGCTGAATTCCACCTTGTCCGATCTATCACAGTTTAGGCACTGCTGATTCAAAATATTATTAAACCACTGTGAACACCATTTCAGCGATAAGGTGTATTCGATGTTATCGCCGGAATACCGTTAGCCTTGATAGGAGTAACACCATGTTCCTGCATAATAAACGTCTGCAATACACGGTTCGCGTGGCCGAGCCCAATCCCGGCCTTGCCAACTTGCTGCTTGAGCAATTTGGTGGTGCTCAGGGTGAGCTGGCCGCTGCGGCGCGCTATTTCACCCAGGCGCTGGCCGAAGAAGATCCAGGTCGCAAGGACCTGCTGCTGGACATCGCGACCGAAGAGCTCAGTCACCTGGAAATCATCGGCTCGATCATCGTAATGCTGAACAAGGGCGGCAAAGGCAAGGTGGCCGAGGGCGTCCAGGCAGAGGGTGAGTTGTACCGAGACATCAATGGCGCCGGCAATGACTCGCACATTACCAGCCTGCTGTACGGCGGCGGCGCGCCGCTGGTGAACTCCGCCGGTGTACCGTGGACAGCGGCATACATCGACACCATCGGTGAACCGACCGCGGACTTTCGTTCCAACATCGCTGCAGAGGCCCGGGCCAAAATCGTTTACGAACGATTGATCAACGTCACCACCGATCCGGGCATCAAGCAAGCGCTGGGGTTCCTGATGACGCGGGAAATCGCCCACCAGTTATCGTTCGAAAAAGCCCTGCATTCGATTCAGCCAAACTTTCCGCAGGGCAAGCTCCCCGGCATGCCAGAGTTCAGCCGCACCTACTTCAGCATGTCCAACGGTGAACCGAACGTACGCGGGCCTTGGAACAGCGATGCCGAGTTCGAATATGTCGAGAACCCCCATCCGGCGGTCGATGGTGGGGACGGGACGGCGACGGTTGAACTCAGCGAGGATGATTCGGTGACCCTGACGATGATGAAAGAGCGCACCAAGTCCGATCTGTCGGCCGATCCTGTGACCGGCGCTGACCTGGGTTCAGGTTACGCGCAAGGGTCTGAGAAAGACCTCGATCCCGCTTTGTAACTCGAGATCCGGCTTCACCCTATTGGGTGTGGCCGGTTCCATGCTGTGTGCTCTGGTATCGCGGAGGGGTGAAGCGATGAGCGATGAGATCGAACTTGAGAGATTGGCCCATTCAATATGGGAGTGTGAAGGGCGGCCCGAAGGTTGCGAAATGCGTCATTGGGCAATGTCATGCAAACTGGCCGAGGCAGCGGCGATGGCGCCTGATCGAAATGCTGCAATCGCCAATCGTTGTCGATGCCCGCCTGGTGTTCTCGGCAACGGCATGTCCCCCAAGGGCGATGCGTAAATCGCTTTTTCACATCCGGGATGGGGTGAACAGCTGATGTTTCAGCCATTTCCCCGTTTGCTCATAATTCCGATATCCAGTCATGGCAAGTCGTCGCATTTCTGAGACACTTGACGCCCATCGCGCACAGGGAGGTACTTTCGGTAGTCCTTCCTTGTTCTCATTCAGTTCGAGTCCGCATACGCCGGGAGATCCGTTTGTCGACTGTTCCTGTGGGTCAAAACAATGAAGACCGACTGTCCCACGTGCTCAATGCAAGTGAGCGACTGGTCATGGCTCGGTCAGTGGACGAGGTCGTCGACGTACTGCGCGACACCGCCCGTGCCGCCGTCGGGGCCGAGGGCATTGCCGTTGTCATAGAGGATGAAGGTCGTTGCTCTTATGTTGCCGAAGATGCGGTGTCCCCGCTTTGGCAAGGCCAGACCTTTCAGGCGGACCACTGCATTTCGGGTTGGGTGATGCATCACCGTGAGACCGTCGTGATTCGCGACGTGCGGTTTGATCCTCGCATTCCGCAAGATGCCTACGCGCCCACGTTCGTTCGCAGCCTGGTGATGGTGCCCATCGGCGGACCTGTTCCTGTTGCCGCGCTTGGCGCGTACTGGTCAGAGGTTGGCGACCACGATAGCGACACGATCAAGCGGCTGGAGAGCCTGGCACGTGTTGCGACCATTGCTATAGAGAACGCACGCCTGATTCAGGCGCGAAATCGCGCGATCGCCATAGGTGCTGCGCAGACTCGCATACTGGAACTGGCTGTCGAACAGGCGTCGCTCGCCGTGACGCTCGACGCTATCGTTCGCGAAGTGGAAGCGCTGTCATCTGCGCGGTTTCTCGGGAGCATCATGCTGTTTGACGAGGAGGGCCGACATCTGGAGCTCTGGGCGGGACCGAGCCTGCCCGGCGCCTATAACAAAGGCGCCAGGGACATCACCCTGCAAACCCACACCGATGCCCGCGCTGCAGCCGCCTTGTTCGACGCGCGCACGAACCTGCCCGAGGTATCGAGCGGCCCGCTCTGGGCCCAACTGCAAACCCAGGCCGAGAACCAGGGGCTGCATGTCTGTTGGTCAGTCCCGATCCGCTCGGCGCAGGGCGCACTGATTGGCGCTTTCGTCATGCACCACCCCGAGAGGCGTGAGCCGTCGCCTGCCGATACGGAAATCATGGATTTCGTTGCCCAAACCGTTGCGCTTGTCGTGCATCGCGCGCGCGCGGACACCGCGATCCGGGTCAGCGAGGCCAGATTGCGTCTTGCCGTCGATCACGCCGATGTGGGGTTCTGGGACGTGGATTTCGTGCAGGACACGCTGGTCTGGCCGGTGCAGACCAAAGCCATGTTCGGCATATCGGCTAACGTGCCCGTCACACTGCAGGACTTCTACGACGGCTTGCACCCCGAGGACCGTGAAGCGACCATCGAGGCTTTTACGGCGGCGGTCGATCCCGAGCGTCGTGCGCTCTACGAGGTCGACTATCGCACGATCGGTCGTGAAGACGGCGTCGTTCGCTGGGTGGCGGCAAAGGGCCGGGGTGTGTTCGATGCGGCCGGTCGCTGCCTGCGGGTGACCGGCACTGCGATCGAAATCAGTGCACGCAAGGCCGCCGAAGAGCAGCTGCGCGAGCTCAACGCCAGCCTCGAAGGGCGGATTGCTCAGGCCATTGCCGAACGGGAAGAAGCCCAAAAGGCCCTGCGTCAGAGCCAGAAGATGGAAGCGATGGGGCAGCTTACCGGCGGTGTTGCCCACGACTTCAACAACTTGCTGACGCCGATCGTCGGTACGCTGGACATGCTTCAGCGGCGTGGCGTGGGCGGCGAGCGCGAGCAACGGCTCATCGCGGGTGCCATGCAATCGGCAGAACGTGCCAAGACGCTGGTGCAGCGTTTGCTTGCCTTCGCCCGGCGTCAGCCGCTGCAGCCGGTTGCGGTGGATGTGGCGAAACTGGTCAACGACATGGGCGAGCTGGTCGCCAGCACGACCGGTCCGCAAATCAAGGTCGTGGTGGATGCGCCGCACAACCTTCCAGCAGCGATCGCGGATCTGAACCAGCTCGAGATGGCGCTCCTGAACCTTTCCGTCAATGCACGGGATGCGATGGTGGCGGGAGGTACGTTGCGTATTTCTGCCAGCACCGAATGGGTCGGGCCGGGGCACCGGTCCAGGCTGGCGGCAGGCGAGTACCTGTGCCTGTCCGTAGCGGACACTGGCATCGGTATGGACCCGGCGACGCTTGCGCGCGCGGTGGAGCCTTTCTTTTCGACCAAGGGCGTGGGCAAAGGAACCGGCCTGGGGCTTTCGATGGTGCATGGGCTGGCGTCACAGTTGAACGGTGCGCTGACGATTCGCAGCTCGCCCGGGCTTGGGACGAACGTGGAGCTGTGGCTGGCCCGCAGCATGACCGAGCCTGTCGCGCCCCTGCATATCCTTGAGCCTTCGCAGACGCGGCCGGCACGGGGGATAGCGTTGTTGGTCGATGATGAGGAACTGGTTCGCTCAAGCACCTCGTACATGCTGGCCGAACTCGGGTATCGGGTCATTGAAGCGGCGTCGGGCGAGGAGGCCATGCAAAGGCTGGCGGCGGGGGAACCATTCGATCTGCTGGTCACCGATCACCTGATGCCGGGCATCAGCGGGACCGTCCTGGCCGGGCAGGTTCGTGCCGCAAGGCCCGGAACGGCGATCCTGCTGGTTTCAGGGTACGCCGAACGCGAGGGGCTTGATCCGGACCTACCGCGCCTGACCAAGCCGTTTCGCAAGGATGAGCTTGCAGCGTGCCTGTCTCGTATCGAGCGATAGTCAGTCATTGATTACCTTGCCCGTCGGAGACTGGCGGGACGGGCCCTGTCAATCGACGGGAACGTCTGCGTGGTGAAACCCTCTGACAACTATGCGGCGCGATTCAGTGCTGCCCTTATTGCAAGGAGACAGGCGCGTATGAAAATTCTCATGATCCTCACTTCGCACGACCAGCTGGGTGATACCGGCAAGAAGACGGGCTTTTGGCTGGAGGAATTCGCAGCCCCGTATTACACATTTGCGGATGCTGGCGCCGAAATGACCCTCGCGTCGCCCAAGGGTGGACAGCCGCCGCTGGACCCCAAGAGCGACGAACCTGATGCCCAGACCGAATACACCCGACGTTTCCGTGCCGATAGCGAGGCCCAGGGGTTGTTAGCCAATACTGTGCCGTTGGGCGAAGTCGACCCCTATGATTTCGATGCCGTATTTTACCCTGGCGGTCATGGCCCGCTGTGGGATCTGGCCGAAGACGCCGACTCCATCTCGCTGATCGAGGCGTTTTATGCGGCCAACAAACCGATTGCCGCGGTGTGCCACGCGCCGGGTGTATTGAAGAACGTTAACGCTCCCGATGGCCACCCTGTGGTACAGGGCAAGAACGTCACAGGCTTCACCAATTCGGAGGAAGAGGCCGTCGGGCTCACGCAGATCGTGCCCTTCCTCGTCGAAGACATGCTCAAGGCCAAAGGGGGGCACTATTCGAAGGCTGCCGATTGGGCAACTTACGTAGTCGAAGACGGCCACCTCATCACCGGACAGAATCCCGCTTCATCACAAGCGGTGGCCCAAGCGCTGTTGAAGCGCCTGGCAAGCGAAGTCTTTGCCTGAGCCACGTTGCCTGGCCTGCGCTCAGGGCCAGGCAGCTCTACACCCTCGATCCTCTCCCGGTGTTTCCTTTCGCCAACCGCCAACCGCCAAAGCGCGGGGTCAGTTGGTTTTTTCAAGGGAACGCTGACCGCTCTGCTCCGGGGCTTACTTTCCACCCGTGACATCCAGGAATGTGCCCGTGACGAAAGATGCGGCAGCGCTCGCCAGCCAGAGCACGCCTTCGGCCACCTCCTCAGGCTGGCCGCCTCGACCCATCGGAATCGACTCTTTGATCTGGTCGACCCGGTTCGGTCGACCGCCGCTGGCGTGCATGCTGGTGTAGATGTGGCCCGCACGGACGCAATTGACCCTCACGCCCTCTCTGGCCATTTCCTTCGAGAGACCCGTGGTGAACGTCTCCAGCGCGCCTTTGGAGGAGGCGTAGTCGACATATTCATTGGGGCTCCCCAGGCGAGCTGATGCAGAGGAAATGTTGATAATCGACCCGCCCGGCCCTCCATAGCGATGGGCCATACGCTTGACTGCCTGTTGAGCACACAGAACAGGGCCGATCGTGTTCACGGCAAACATACGCTTTAGCCGGGCAGGGTCAATGTCTTCCACGCGCGACGGGTAGTCGACGATACCGGCATTATTGACCAGCACATCGACGCGCCCGAACGTGTCGTCGATGGTGTTGAAGAGCGCCATTACGGCATCCGGCTCGCTACTGTCAGCCCTTACAGCCAGGGCTTTACCCCCCGATTGTTCGACGTCTTCCACCACCTGACGGGCAGCCGCCTCTTTGCTCAGATAGCTGATGACCACGGCATACCCTTTGGCCGCGGCCAACCGGGCCGTTGCCGCACCAATACCCCGGCTCCCACCGGTAATCACAATGACTGGATGTTCTCTGTCTGGAATCATGACGCTCTCCCGCTGGAGGCTGCCCGGACACTCGGCCAGCGCTGTTAACCCACAATGAATATCCCGGTCGTGATCACCACACACGCGGCGCACTTTTGCAGTGACAGGGATTCGCCCAGAAACACGTAGCCAATCAGCGCGGCGAACAACACGCTGGTTTCCCGAAGCGCCGACACGGCCCCCATCGGCGCGACCTGCATGGCATGGATCACCAGGCCATAGGCGACCAGCGAAATAACGCCGCCCATCAATGCTGTGTACCTGCCGGGCCTGGGCGCGAACAGACTCGGGGCACCGCGTCTGCTGATATAAACCAGAGGCATCAGTACGCCCCACATCGCACACATCCAGGCGGTATAGGCCATGGGATGCGCCGCCAGTCGAACCCCCATACCGTCGGTGACGCTGTAGGCGGCGATGAAGCCGCCAGTGCCCAGGGCCGAGCGCAATCCGGCAGAGGAAAGACGATGGCGGCCGAGGGCCAGGCCGATGATACCGAGTGAGATGACCAGGACGCCGGCAGCGGTGAGCCACGACAGCGCCTCGCCTGCAAACACCACCGCGCCGAGCGTAATCAGGATAGGAGAGCTGCCTCTGGCGACGGGGTAGGTCCTGCCGAGGTCGCCGGCCTCGTAGCTGCGTACCAAAAACAGGTTGTAGCCCACGTGTAACACTGCAGAGAGCACGGCATACGGCCAACTCTGAAAAGCAGGCATGGGCAGTACCCAGGCAGCAACCGCGCTACACCCTGCAACGGCGACGCACATCATGGTCATGGACCAGAGTTTGTCCTCACCGCTGCGAAGCAGCGCATTCCAGCTGGCGTGGAGCAGGGCGGCAAACAACACAAGCAGAACGATTCGGTCAGTCATGCCTCATGGTAGGAGGACTGCGTTTTTCATGCAGCGAAGAATCTTCATCGCCCCATGAACAAACAGTCATGATTCAGGCATAGCGTTGCGCTGCGCCCGCTGCCTCGTTGCGCAGCCACGCTCTGAAGATTTCGACATGAGGCTTGGATTCGACCCCGCGCGGGCAAACAAAGTAGTAACCGATCGGCGATTCGAACGGCACATTGAACAGCCTCACCAGTTGTCCCTGGGCAAGCTCACGCTCAACGTGACCGCTGCGCGCCATGGCAACACCCTGGCCCAGAAGTGCAGCCTCGATGGTCATGTTCGTGTCGGCGAAAAGCACGCTGCCTTTCAATGCGCTCACCTGTACGCCTACCTGCTGAAACCAGCGCTCCCATTTGGGCACCAAGTCTGATCCGTCCCGCATCAGCAATGGGTAGCGAAGCAGTTCGGCAGGGCTACGTGGATAGCCGAAGCGCTTGATGAGATCCGGGCTTGCCACCGGAAAAATCGTTTCGCGAAACAGGAATTCCGAGTACAGCGAGGGGTAGTGTCCCGCACCAAGCCGTATCGCAACCTCCGGGTCATCCTGGGTGAAATGAATGATCCTGTCAGAAGGGTCGAGGGTAACGACCAGATCAGGGTGCTCCACCGCCAGGGTTGGCAGTCTGGGCAGAAGCCACTTGAGGGAAAAGGAGTAGGTGGTGCTGACCGTCAGCGCAATGCGTCCCTGCTGTTCATGCAGCGAGCCAAGCGTCGTGTCGAGTTTCACGAAAAACTCCCGCACCAGCGGTGCGAGTGCTGCACCTGATGCCGTCAGACGCAGGGGCGTGCCACGCTCGAAGAGTGTGACACCCCAGATATTCTCAAGGTGCCTGATCTGGTGACTGACAGCGCTTTGGGTGACGCTCAGTTCGTCGGCTGCAGAGGTGAATGTCCCATGGCGGGTGCAAACCTCGAAGGCTCGAAGGCATGCGGTCGGTGGTAGCGTTCGTGGCGCCATCTACACGGTTTCCTCTGCGAAGGGGGTGGGCTACGGCAGAAGCATACGGGGTAAGTGCTGCGCCAGCGAGCGCTTGATGGTCTTGGGCGAAAGCTCCGGTCCAGGCTGATAGGTTCATGAATCCCCGACCGTTATAGCGTCGGTTTGATCAGTTGCAACTGCTGGCGATAATCATCGGTGACCTGTCGGGCCTGGCTGTTGCTGGTGACCACGCGCGGCGTGATCAGAACGATCAGTTCCGTACGTTTCTTGCTTTTGCTCGTGCTGCCGAACAACCAGCGCAGTCCGGGTATGCGTCCCAGGTAGGGCACCGATGAAGCGGTGTCGCTGTTGTCCTGCTTGATCAGGCCGCCGAGCAGTATGGTCTGTCCGCTCTGCACCGCGACTTGCGTGGACACCGAACGGGTGGAGATGCGCGGATTGCCATTGCTGTCGGAAGCGGCGGTGTTGTCGGCGTCGCTCACCTGTTGCTGAATGTCCATGTAGACCAGTCCACCCGGATTGATGCGCGGCACCACGTCGAGGATAACCCCGGTCTGAACGTATTCGACGCTGCTCAACGTTGTGTTGGATACGTTGGTGTTGACTGTGGTCTGGCTGATGGGGATGTTGTCGCCGACCTGGATCTGCGCCTGTTGGTTGTTCATGACCACCAGCGAAGGCGCTGACAGCACCTGGGTGCGGCCGTTGGTTTCCAGCGCATGCAGCGCCACTTGCAGGTTGTTGCTGACGAAAGAATAGAACAGCGAGTCAGTGGCCCCCAGTCCGGCACCGCCGCCGCCCAACGCGCCCTGACTGCCGGAGGCGTTGGCGACGGTGGTGCTGGCGGAGTTGCCGGCCAGTTTGCCCAGGTACCATTGCACGCCCAGGTCCAGTTCACCGCTGAGATTGACTTCCAGAATCCGGGTTTCGATCTGCACCTGCATCGGCGCGTTGTCCAGTCGCTTGATGGCGGACTCGATCTCGGCCCACTGCGCAGGACGGGTGCGGATCAGTAACTGATTGCTGCTTTTCTGCGCGGTGATGCGGGTGCTGTCGTCCAGTCGCTTGCTGGCACCGGAGTCTGTGCTGGCCGTCTCGCTGTCGGTGCCTTCGACGCCGCCGGCGTTATCATCGGTTTGCTCGTCGTCCGTCTCTTGCTCGTTCTGCTGCATACCGCCCTGCAGGCTGCCGTTGCTGCCGCCCAAGCCCATGCCGGCGCCCGAACCCATCGTCTGACCGGTGCCGCCCAGTCCCATGCCGCCCGCGCTGCTGCCGTTGCCATTGAGAGACGACAGCGAGCGTGTGCGCAAGCCGGGCGCCACCCTGGCGGCGCTGTCATCCTTGATCTGTCCGTTGCCGTAGATCTGACGCAGGTATTTGGCCAGATCCTGGGCCTTCATGTTGCGCACGTCATACACGTACATCTGCGGTTCGTTGCCGCCGCCCTCGTCGATGGTATGAATCCAGTCACCTACTTCACTCAGGTAGCGCGGTTGCGCGGAAATCGCCACCACCGAGTTGGTTCGGTCGATGGGCAGAAAACGCACCATACCTGCCATGGGCATGCCGCTGTCGGGGCCGAACATTTTTTTGAGTTCAGGCATCAGCTCGCCGACGGTCGCACGTTGCAGACCATAGACCGCGATCGACATGCCTTTGAGCCAGTCGACATCGAAGGTGTCGATGGTGTCCTGATAGTTGGCCAGTTCATCCGGCGTACCGGCGAGGCTGAGTACGTTGCGGCCCGGATCGACCAACAGGAACGCGTTGTCCCGCGCGAAGGGTTTGAGCAGCTTCTGCATCTCTGTCGCCGAGATGTAGTGCAACGGAAACAGCCGCGCCGACAGCCCGCTGGAAGGTCGCGCCACGGGCATTTCGGGGACCAGCTTGCCGGCCACCGCTTGATTGGCGGGGAGGATCACATAGCGGTCGCCCTGACGGATCATGGCGTTGTCGGTCCACGACAGCAGGGTTTCAAGAATCGACAACGCCTGTTGCTTGTTCACCGGCTTGGAGGTGGAGAAGCTGACGTCGCCCTTGACGCCTTGAGCGATGCTGTAGTTTTCGTGCAGCAGGTCGCCCATGACGCTGTTGATCACAGCTTCGATGGGCTGATTGGTGAAGTTGAAGACGATATCGCCGCTCGCCTGCGCCGGGCCGCTCGCGCCTGCCGCCGTGCCCGGGTTGTGAACGAATGTCTGAGTGCCACGAATGATCTGCTGGCGCGGCACCGCCCTGGCGCTCGCGCTCGACGGGTTCGCCAACGGCGCAGGTTCGTTCAAAGGAGCTCGTTGCGAGCCTGTACCCTGGAGTGCTTCCTGCATCAGTGCCGGGTCGTTTTCAAAGTGCTCCGGCGTGCTGGCACAACCGGCCAGTGCGACTGCGGTCGCCAGACAAAACAGCGGGCTGCGCAAACGGGGAAACTCAAGGTAGCGATTGTTCATGGTATGGGTACGTCTGGAAGGGTAATAAGGGGCGCCTTCGAAGGCGGTGGAAGTCGAAGCAGGGGCAGGTGCAGTTCGCGGGTCTGCCCTTGATGGCTGAAGGTGGCTTGCTGGGGCGTGGCAGCGGTCAGGGTCCAGCCGTTATCGAGGGAGCTGCCGACGGCCAGTTTCAGGTTGCGTTTATCCGGCATGCGCAACAGCACCCACTGGGCTTGACCGTCGATGATCACGCCACCCAGGCGGATGCCGTCGAGGGAGGAGGCCTGATGTTTACCGGTTGCCAGATCGCCTTTGCGATCCGGGCTGAACATCGACTGCTGCCAGATCAACGCCAAGGCCTGCGGCGGCAGTGGCGACATCGTCGGGGGCTTGGCGGCAGGCGCGGCTTCGCGGGTTGCGCTCGCCGGCAGCCAGTCGACAGTCTGCCCGGCGCCCATGGCCAGGCTAACGGCCGCTGCGCTCAACAGGGCAGTGGTCGCCAGCCATGTCAGGGTCAGGGTGTCGAACCTCATGCGTCTGGCTCCTCGCCGGGTGCGGCCGGTTGTTCAGGCTGTTTTTTCTGAGCCGAAGACGTCGGTGCCTGTTGCAGATAGCCGCGCAGCAACAGGTGCACCTGCAACCGGCCAGCCCCACCACTGGCCGGCGCTGACGTTGCTCGGCGCAGGCTCAGGTTGTCGACGAACAGAAACGGTTGCCCGTATTCGATGTCATGCAGCAGGTTGGCCAGCGGCTCCATGGCGCATTCCAGTGTCAGGCTGACTTTGACCTGGCGATAAGGCTCGGCGCTGTCGTGCTCAGGCGTGATCGGCATGCGTTGCGTGACCTGACAGCCAGGACCCTGATCGGCGTGTGCCTTGACCAGATCGAGACTGCGCTGCATCAGCTCAGCCGCAACGGCGCTGGGGTCTTCGCCGGGCAGCAGGCTGGTGCGGCTGGACGGATCACGGCGCGCGGCCTGCAACTGCTGCTCCAGACCTTCGCGTTGTTGCAGGATGGCGGCATAGCGCTGTTGCTGTGCGCGCAGGGTATCGGCTTGCTCATCGAGGGCGTTCAACGGGTCGAGGAACCAGCTCTGCACCAGTAACCACCACGCGGCCCACACCAGCAAGGCGAGGACGATCAGTGCCGCACCCCGGCGTTCTCGGGGGCTCAGTTCACGGCGCATCAGCGGTCTCCTTGCGCACATGCGCTCTCAGGGAAAAGCGCTCTTTGCCGGTCTGCGCATCGGGCTGGATGATCCCTTGGAACTGGGCGTCACTCAGGGTCTTGCAGTCCTTCATGCGGGTTATCAGTGCGCTGGCCCTGGCGCTTTGTCCGGAGAGGGAAACGCCGCCACCGTCGGCGATTTCGAGCTGCTCCACCCAGGTGTCGGCACCCAGACATCCGGTGAGATCCACCAGCACGCTGGACAGCGTGGGTTGAGCGGCTTTCTGCTGGGCCAGATAACGGGCGGCACCCTGGGTGTTGATCAATTCCCGCCGCAGGTTTTGCACGGCCTGGACTTGTGTGCGCTGTTCATCGACGCTGCTGCGCATCGCGTCGACCATGGCGGTGCGGGCGTTCAGCCAGAGCACCATGCAGCTCACCAGTAGCGCGCAGCAGACCAGCGCCAGATAGCGTGACAGCCGCGCACGTCTTGGGCGGGGCGGCTGCTGCCCGGCGGGCAACAGATCGACGCCCAGCCTGCGACCATGAGCATCGCGACCATCGACGGCGTGCAGTGTCAGGCCCTGTGCCTTGCAGGCATCGAGCGCTGGCTGCAGACGCTCACGCAAAACGGCCACTAGCAGCACCTCTGCCAGCGCGCCTTGCTTGCCGATAACCCGCGCGCAGTACTGCAGTTGCTCGCGGGGGTAGGGCGTGTATTTGTCGAGTTCGAAGCCGATGACGTTGTGCAGGTCGCGTACAGCAGCTGTCGGCAACAACAATGTCTGAACCAGCATCATGCTCGCGGGTACTACCAGCACCAGACGCTCATCGTGGCGCGCTTCGAGCGCGTCGGTCAGCGGCCAGTCGATGAGCCGTTCATGCACCTGCCCCAGCAAACGCTTGCGAACGGAAGCGGGCAGCAGGGCCTGCAACTCGTTCAGCCAGGCCCGCCACAGCTGTTGTGCGCGGCTGCCACGCCATTGACTGTGAAGGCGGGCCTGGAGCGGGGCGAGCCCTTTGAAAGATAAATGCTTCATTCTTGCCAGCGCAGGACCCGGTAAGGCCTGGCACCCTCCTTCGATGGGTTCAGTAACAGCGTGACGCTGAGCGTCGTGGTAAAGCCGCCGGGCAATGTCGCCCGGCTGTGTACGGTGATCACAGGGCCTGCATCGCTGGTGATTGCGCCGGCCTGAGGCAGGTTCAGGACACGGCGCAACCAGGGCGAGGCCAGCAGCGGATCGGGAGCGGGCAGACCGCTCCACAAGGTCAACTGCGCACTGGCACAGGTGTAAAGCCGCTGGTCCATGGCTGGCAGTTCTCGAACTTCCTCGATCGTGCGCAGGGGGGCGCGGTCACCGCCCCGGCGCTGGTTCAGCGCTTGCGACAGTTGAGCGGATTGCTCTGCCGATCCGCCGCACGCCAGCACCAGCCGGGCAAACGACTCGACCGGCGCAGCGTTGAGGTCCAGTTTTCCGGCCTCGCTGGTCACGTTGACCGCCAAGGACGCGTCGTCGAAACGCAGGGCATGCGGCTGACCGTCAGCCTTCCAGCGGCGTTGCGGATCTCGGTCCAGCTGTGCCAGCACGGCCATGCCCACTCCCGCTTCAGCAGCCAGCACCGCCTGAGTATGCTGGCGCTGCCACAGCGCCTGACGGTTCTGAAGATGCACCCAGCCCAAAAGGCCGGCAAGCAAGGTGCCCAGCAGCGCCAGGACCCACAGCACCAGCAGCAGCGCCACGCCGCGCTGGCGGTTCATAACGTGTGCGCCTCGGACGACAAGTCCAGGCGCAGATCGATGCTTTGCAACGGCCACGGTACGGGGCCGGCCAGTTGCGCATCGACGCGCACGCTCACTGGCAAACGCCCGGGCCAGGGCCAGTGATCCAGCCAGTCCGTCGCTTCGCCCTTGGGCGAGATCCCGCGGTAGCTGAACTGCACGTCTTGCACCTGATGCAGCAGTACCTGTGGGTCATCCGCCGGCAGCAAGCCTTGATCACGCAGACGCTCCAGGCTTACCTGCAAGCGTTGTCCCGGTGCCTGCGTGACGCTGTATCGATAAATGCCACCGCCGAGGGTGGCCACGAGCGGCGCGTAAAAACTCATGCGGTGCGGCTCGCCAACGAATACCGGCGATTGCTCCACGCCCGGGGTGCCTGCCGCCAGGGGCAACGCCTGGCCAATGGCAGTGCGCAGAAAGTTTTGCGTCGAACGCAATTCGTCCAGTCGCGTGCTGTAGCGCTCAGCTTTACCCATCGCGCGGTTGGCACCGGTGATCGCCCCTCCGATCAAGGTCAGCAACACGCCGAGCAGGCTCAGCACCACCAGCACTTCTAGCAAGGTGAAGCCTTGCGCGCGGCGGCTCATCGGTCTGCCCCCGAACCTGCGCTGCGCACCTGAAGCGTGCTGTAGTGCGCCTGTCGAGCCCCGTCACTGACGTCCAGGTCCAGCCGCCAGCTATTCAGCGCAGCGTTGACGGCGGGTAGCGCACTGACGTTCAACCGCCAGCTCACGCCCGACCATTGGCCTTTTTGGACCCCGGCCTGCAAGCGGCCGGCGATGGCTTCGTCCATCAGCGAACGCGCGGTCAGGCTCAGCCGATCGCTGCGTTGTGCCTGTTGCAGGGCGCGGGCGCTCTGCCCGAACGCGACCACCAGCACGCTGCTGCACACCGCCAGCACCGCGAGGGCAGCGAGCATCTCCAGCAGCGTGAACCCCTGTTCTCGGCTCAATTGAGCGTGCGCAACTGAACGTTGCCCGTGAGCCAGTTGATGTTGACCCGCCAACGCTTGTCATCGCGCGTCAGCAGCAGGTGCCCGCCGCTCGATCCGCCGTCGGGGTAGAACTCGAAGGCCGGGCCCAGTCCTTCGGCCGTGTGCAGCTGGACGTGCATGTCGCTGGGCAGTTGCCTGGCTTTTTGCTGCGGGCCCTGAAAACGCCCGTCCTTCAGGTCGAAACGCGTTTGCGCCGGTTGCCCCGTGACGATCGCCTGAACCCGTGCCGCACGCAGTGCCTGCACCACCTCGCTCAAGGCGCGGCGTTCGCTGGCGGCGTGCAGACCTTTGCCCACGCCAAAGCCCACCAGGCCGACGCTGATGCCGATCAGCACGATCACCACCAGCAGTTCGAACAGGGTAAAGCCGCGAGCGCGGGGCAGGGCGTGCATGTTATTCCCAGTTACCCAGGTCGGCCTTGTAGCCGTCGCCGCCTGGCTGACCGTCCTGGCCGAAGAAAATCAGGTCGAAGCTGCCGTGCTCGCCGGGGAAGCGATAACCGAAAGGGTGGCCGAACGGGTCCTTGAGGTCGGACTGTTTCGCGTAAGGGCCCGCCCAGCCGGTGGCATTGGCCGGTTTGGTCACCAGTTGCTGGAGATTGGCCGGCGGCGACCCGACGTCCAGGCCGTAGCTTTCGATCTTCATGCTCAGGCTGGCCAACTGGGCCTTGCCCGCGCCGTACTTGCCCTTGTCGACGTTGCCGCCGACCTGGCGCACGACGATGGTGGCAACGATGCCGAGCAGGACGATCACTGCGAGCATTTCCAGCAAGGTGAAGCCGCCCTCGCGACGGCCATGGAGGGGTTTGAATCGGGTCATATGTGTGTCCTCAAATGTTACTGGTCAGGCTCATCAGCGGAAGCATGATGGCCAGCATGATCACCGCGACCATGACGGCCATCACCACGGTCAGGCTGGGAACCAGCGCTGCGAGCATGCGGTCGATGCCACGTTTGGCCTCGACATCGAAAACGTCGGCGACCTTGAGCAGCATGCTGTCCAGGTTGCCGGCCTGTTCGCCGACTTCGATCATCTGCAGCGCCAGTTCCGGCAGCAGAGGTTGTTCGCCAAACGCCCGAGCCAGCGTGCCGCCGCCCTTGACCCAGTCGCTCGCCCCCTCAACCTGAGCGCGCAGGGCGTGGTTGCCACAGACCTGGCGAACGATGTTCATGGCCTGGAGCAGGGCGACACCGTTGCTCAGCAAGGTGCCCAGCGTGCGGGCCAGCCGCGCGGCTTCGATGCGCTGCAGCAACGGGCCGATGATTTTCAGTGAAAGCACGCGGCGGTCGTGTCGCTGTCGCCGTTGGGGATCGCGCCGCAGCACCGCGACGCTCCAGATTGTCGCCACGAGGGTTCCCAACAGGACGAGGCCGTAGGCGCTCAAAAACTCACCCAATCCGAGAATGGCCTGGGTGATCCATGGAATAGGCACACCCAGGTCGCGAAAGATCGGCACGAATTGCGGTACCACATACGCGAGCAACAAAGTCAGTGAGCCGAGAACGCCCACCACCAGAAAGATCGGGTAGATCAGCGCGTTGATCACTTCGCCGCGCAGCTTCTGGCTGCGTTCCAGGTAGTCGCTGAGTTGACGCAGGGTGTTTTCCAGCGAGCCGCCGGCCTCACCGGCACGCACCATGCTGATATAGAGGCTGGAAAACTCCCCGTGCTCTTCTTCCAGCGCTTGGCTCAACGGCTTGCCAGCCTTGACCTGCTCGCGTATCCGCTCAAACAGCGCCTGGCGTTTGGGGGCGTGGTGTTGCCTGAGCAGTGTGCCCAGTGCCCGCTCCAGCGGTTGGCCTGCACCGATCAGGGTGGCCAGTTGTTGGGTGAAGCTGACCAGCGCAGCGCCGTTCAGCACGCTGCGACGCATGACGCCGCCAAGTGCGCCGTGAGTGCCGGCTTCCAGACTGAGCAGCAACAGACCGCGCTTTTGCAGGATCGCTGCTGCGGCGTTCTGATCGCTCGCTTCCAGTGTGCCGTTCTGCGCGACGCCATCGGCGTCCAGTGCGCGGTATTTGAAATGGGTCATGATCAATCGCCGCGCGTGACGCGCAGCACCTCTTCAAGCGAGGTCACACCGGCGACGGCCTGGCGCAGGCCTTCTTCATACAAGGTGCGCAATCCACCGCGTCGGGCCGCCTGTTCCAGCGTCGCGGCATCAGCCTGGCGCATCAGCAATCCGCGAAGTTCTTCGTTCATCACCAGCAATTCAGTGATCGCGCTGCGCCCGTGATAACCGCCGCCCGGTAGATCGCTGGCCGGCCGGTACAGCATGATGGGGCGCTGATCGGTGAAGCGATCCAGACCATGTTTGGCAATCAGTTCTGCCGGCGCCTCAAAGGCAATGCGCGTCACAGGGTCGAGGCGGCGCACCAGACGCTGGGCCAGGATGCCTTTGACGGTCGACGCGATCAGATAGCTCTCGACCCCCATGTCGAGCAGACGGGTGATACTCGCTGCCGCGCTGTTGGTGTGCAGGGTGGACAGCACCAGATGGCCGGTGAGTGAGGACTGGATCGCGATGCGGCAAGTTTCCAGATCGCGCATCTCGCCGATCATGATGACGTCCGGGTCCTGGCGTACGATGGAGCGCAGCGCTCCGGCGAAGTCGAGGCCGATGGAAGGCTTCACCTGAATCTGGTTGATACCTTCCAGCTGGTATTCGACCGGGTCTTCGACGGTGATGATCTTGCGTTCGGCGGTATTGAGGCGCGACAGCGCGGTATACAGGGAGGTGGTCTTGCCCGACCCGGTCGGGCCGGTCACCAACAGGATGCCATGGGGATTTTCCAGCACACCGAGAAAGTTCTGCAGGCGCTCGCCGTCCATGCCGAGGCTGGGAAAGTCGAAACTCACGGTCTGGCGGTCGAGCAGGCGCATGACCACCGACTCGCCGAAACTGGTCGGCACGGTGCTCACCCGCAGGTCCAGTTCCTTGCCTTGTATGCGCAGCATGATCCGCCCGTCCTGAGGCAGGCGACGTTCGGCGATGTCCAGCCGGGCCATGATTTTGAGTCGCGAAATGATGGCGGCCGACGAGCTCGACGGCGGGGCTTCGGCTTCGTGCAGCACGCCGTCAATGCGGTATCGCACTTTGAGCTGGCTTTCGAAGGGCTCTATATGAATGTCCGAGGCGCGTTGCTCGACGGCACGCTGCAGAATCAGGTTGACCAGCCGAATGACCGGGGCTTCGGAAGCCAGGTCCTTGAGGTGCTCGATGTCTTCCTCAGCGCCGCCGGCATCGTCCATCGTCTCGATCAGCGACCCCATAGCCGAGCGCCCCTGGCCGTAGAACCGTTCGATCAGCCCATCCACTTCGCTGGACAGTCCGACCGACACATACACAGGCGTCTGGCAAACATAGCGCACCGCTTCCAGACCGTAGGCATTGCCAGGGTTGGCGGCCAGCACATGCACGCCGTTGCGGTGACGGCCGATGGGCAGCAGACGGTGATGGCGCATGAAGCGTTCACTCAAGGCGGGCAGGGCGTCGCCGGGAAGGGGAACACCATCGGCGATCAGCAAGGGCGCCTCAAGGGTGGATGCCCAGGCCCGGGCCAGGTCAAGTTCGGACACCAGACCCAGACGCGTCAGCAGTTCGATCAATGAACTGCCCGCCGTTTCCTGCGCGATTCGTCGGGCCCGATCCAGATCGCCTGACTTGAGGCCGGCGTGGGCCATCAGCCAGGTACACAAGGCCTGCGGCGAGTGCCCGGTCAGGTGTTCAAGATGGACAGCATTTAACGTATCGGACACGACAAGGCTTCAAGTAGCGACGAACAAGGGGGCTCTTTCGAGTCCCCATGTTCGTGATTGATAAATAAAGAGTTAACGTATTAGTTTGCAGCTTTGGAAGACTTTTCAGCAGGGCGGCCGCGCTTGTTTTCGTCGGCTTGAACTTGCTTATGCTGTTTCTTTTCGACGTTCAGGTCTTTTGTTTGCGTCATCACGGTGGAATCAGATGCGCCAGAAACGGAATCCTGATTGCTGGATTCTGCCGCCATCGTGGTAGTGGCGATTGCGAATGTCATGGCGGCGACGGCACCAAGTAGTGGCAATTTCATGTGATGATTCTCCAGTGTATGTAACCGTGTTGAAATGAACTCCCTCGGAGGGGAGAGGGCTCTGTCAGGGTGCTTCAGCTCAATCATCTGCCAGTATTTACGGGGGTTTTGGCAGGTTTCCGTCATTTTTGCTAAACCTACAGACCTGTTGGTTTAGCGAGAGTTCATCGTATGTATCAAAAAATGTCGAAATTTTTCGGCGTTGATATTTTTGTTTGACTTCAACTAAAAACAATTGCCTTAATTTAAATGGCGCGGAGGTCTGCCGCGCTGTTCACTGGCGCAGTGCCAGTAACTTTGGTTTTACCTAACCTGTCGCCCAAGTTTCTTGCTTGCGGGTGCGTCACTTTTCTTTGTCCGCTGTTTCCTTCTGGAACTTCGGTATAGGCGATCTATTGCCCTGAATAAAGGGTTGTGGCGTGTCAACTGCGGCATTTGCGCGCAGGCGATATCTGGAGAGTTTTTCTTATGCGAACCCGTAGAACTTTAGGTGCTCATTCGGCATTGGCGCTGTTGAGTCTGGCAATCGGTCATGCCAACGCGGCACAGACCACGACTCAAGAGCAGCTGGCGGCCAAAGAGGTCCGTGCCGACAAGGCCGCCGAGAAAACCCTTGCGAAGATGACCCAGGAAGAGAAGCTGGCCTACATCGGCGGGATCGGCGGGTGGGACGTTAAACCGTTGCCTCAGTACGGCGTCCCTCAGATCCACGGTGCCGACGGCGGCGCAGGTATCCGATACACCAGCGAAGGCAACGATCCGGGCGTGGTCTATCCGTCGGGTCCGAACCTGGCGGCCACGTTCAACCCGCGTCGCGCCATCGACTTCGGTCGTGCACTGGGCTACGACACCGCCACCGGTGGCTATCAGTTCGTCACCGGGCCAGGCATGAACCTCTACCGCATGCCATGGAGCGGTCGCGCCTTCGAATACCTCTCCGGCGAAGACCCGTTCCTCGGTGCCAGCCTGGGCCCTGCAGTGATCAACGGCATCCAGCAACGTCGCGTCTGGGCCGAAGCCAAGCACTACGCGGGTAACGATCAGGAAACCAACCGTTTCATCCTCAATCAGGTCATGCCCGAGCGGGTCCTGCGCGAGATGACCTTGCCGCCGTTCGAATCGGCCACCAAGAACGGCACCGTCGCGATGATGATGTGCTCGTTCCAGAAGGTAAACGGCGAGTACGCGTGCGAGAACAAGCACCTGATTGCTGACATTCTGAAAAAGGAATGGGGCTTCAAAGGCCTGGTGCAGAGCGACTACAACGCCATCGTACATGGTCTGCCAGCGGCTCAGGCCGGGTCCGACCTGGACATGATGGGCGGCCAGATGAACAGCTCGGTGCTCAAGCCGTACCTGGACAGTGGCGAGCTGGACATGGCGACCATCGATGACAAGGTCCGCCGCATCCTCAAGAACATCTACCTGTACCAGTTCGACAAATTCGCACCGCTGACCCCCCACAACATGAACAGCGCCACCAGCAACAAGGTAGCGCTGAACATCGCCCGTGAAGGCATCGTGCTGCTGAAAAACCAGAACGACGTCCTGCCGCTGGACAAGGCCAAGGTCAAGCGCATCGCCGTGGTCGGCGATCTGGCCAAGTACGCACCACCGACCGGTTTCGGCAGCGCGCACGTTGACGCCACTCACTACGTCAGCGAGCTGAGCGGCCTGCAGCAAATCGCCCCTGGCGCCAAGGTCGAGTTCCTCGACGGCTTGTCGCTGGATCCGGCCGCTTCGGTCTGGAGCACCAGCGATAGCAAAGGCAACACTGTGCAGGGCATGAAGACCGAGTACTTCACCAATGCCAACTGGTCAGGCGAGCCATCGGCTACCGAGATTGACCCTCACGTCAACCTGGACTGGTCCACTGACAAAGTCCCGAGCAACGGTGATACCGCCAACACTTCGATTCGCTGGAGCGGTCAGATGACCCCGACCACCAGTGGCGAGCAGGTGTTCAAGGTCCGCGCCGACGGCGCCGTACGCCTGTGGGTCAACGGTGAGAAGATCATCGACAACGGCGATGGCGAGAACATCACCAACAAGAGCATTCCCCCGACCATTCCAGTGTCGGGCAAGATCAAGCTCGAAGCGGGCAAGGCCTATGATGTGAAGCTGGAGTACTCGCGCCGCGACGGTTACCTGTCCACCATGGGCGGGCTGGTCGGCGTGCAGATGGCCTGGGCTTCGCTGGCTGCACCGCAGGACCTGTCCAATTACGACGCGGTGGTGGTTGCCGTGGGTAACAGCGCCGAATACGAAGGTGAAGGGTTCGACCACAGCTTCGACCTGCCTGAGTACCAGAACGAACTGATCCAGAACATCGCCAAGGCCAACCCGAACACCATCGTCACCATGCACGGCGGCACGGGCTTGAAGATGAGCGACTGGATCGATCAGGTGCCGGCCGCGCTGCATGCGTTCTATCCGGGTCAGAACGGCGGTCAGGCGCTGGCCGAGATCCTTTTCGGCAAGGTCAACCCGTCGGGCAAACTGCCGATCAGTATCGAGCGCAACATCGAAGACAACCCGCTGTATGCGGATTTCCCGCACTTCGACAACACCCGCACACTGAAAGAAATCAGCTACAAGAATGACCTGACGATGCTCGGCTATCGCGGTTACGACAAGACCGGTACCAAACCGCTGTTTGCCTTCGGTCACGGCCTGTCGTACACCCAGTTCACCTACAACAACATCTCGGTCACCCCAGGCGTTGCGGTGGGCAACACGCCGATCAAGGTCTCGTTCGACCTCACCAACAGCGGCAAGCGCGCCGGTTCCGAAGTCGCCGAGCTGTATGTCGGTCAACAGAACCCGAAAGTCGAGCGCGCCGTCAAAGAGCTCAAGGGTTACAAGAAGGTCTTCCTGCAGCCGGGCGAAACCCGTCACGTCACCATCGAACTCAATGACCGTTCGCTGGCTTACTACGACGACACCAGCAAGCAGTGGGTGGTCGATGCCGACACCTTCAACATCAGCGTGGGCGCGGCGTCGGACGACCTCCGTCTCAACGCCAAACTGGTCAACTCGTTCCGTCAGGAACTGTCGACCACCACCAGTAACCCGCTGCCACGCTCGGCGCTGAACTCGGTCAAAGTGGCGCTCCCAGCGGTCAAGACGGGCGGCATCTTCGATCAGGATGAAAGCGTCGACGACAGTACCGGTAACGCCGACTACGACGGCAACACCGACTACTGATCAATAAAGCCGCAGGGCAGGGGGCGAGCCTGACGGTTCGACACCGGCCTGCGGCCTGTGACCTGTCGGGGTGATCCAGCTTTTGGATCGCCCCGTTTTTTGACCCTCGTTCTTTACGCTTGAATGTCACGCTTGACCTGCGCCATGTAGCTTTCGAAGTTTTTCACCAAGTCAACCTTTTCCGGAAAACGCAGCCATTGCAGCTGCAAACCGTCCATCATCGCCAACACTTGATGAACGATGGCGTCCAGATCCACATCCGCACGCACTTCTCCTGCGGCCACCAGGTGATCGAGGCGGGCACGCATGCGCTGATGAATCGTCTGATAGCGAGACTGGAACCACTCCCAGGCCGGATGGCTGTCCACCAGGCTCTCGGCATTGAGAATGCTGAACGCGCGAATCACCCCCGGCGCCGTCGCGTTCGATCGGTTGATCTGCTGCAACCCTTCGATGAAACCATCGAGGGTCGGTTCGCTCTGCACCTTATCAACAACCTTCTGGTTGACTTCATCACGACGGGTGAGCACGGCCATCAGCAGTGCCACCTTATTGGGAAAGTGGTGCAGCACACCCGCGACGGAGATTCCGACAATATCGGCGATCCGCGCGATGGACGCGGCGGCGTAGCCCTCAATCGAATACAGCCCTAACGCGGCATCCAGTAATTCTTCGCGGCGTTTCTCGCCTTTGGGCGCCCGGCGGGTGCGAGGTGCGGAGTTTGGCGTGTTTCCTGGCATATCATCCCTGTTTTTATGACAACCGGCATCGTTGGTGGCTCACTGTACGTGAGCCTTTACCCCGCTTGCCAGTGTGAAGTCACTGACCGTCCCGATGATCCCTGACCGCTTGTATGGCTCACATGCAGCGCCGGGCAGGGGTCGCAGCCGTTTCATTTCATCAATAAGCCGTGAAATGGATTAGCGGTGATGCGGCCACGACCCGACTTCCCTAAACTGGCGTCCGAATCTATTGGCACCCGGCGCAGGCAGCCTTTCGTGCCGCCGCCCAGAACAGGTAATGAGAATGCAGCCCGTCACGCTGAACCGATTTATTGCTGGACTGCTTGTCCTGATGTCGCTGTGCGTCACCCTGCCAGCCCTGGCTCAATCGAGTCCTGCTTCTGCTCCCCCTAACGACCTCAGCGCATTACAGCCTCCCGCCGAGGGGCCGACGCTGGAGCAACTCAATGACCAACTCGATCAGATCCGGCAAAAGGTCACGGGGAGCGCCAATGACGACGTGCTCTCGGACTTGCGCCAGGCCGCGCTTGAGGTGCAGAAACAGGCCGACACGCTTGTCGCCCAGCAAACCACCAGCATCGAACACCTGAACGACCAGCTGAATATTCTCGGTGCACCCCAGCCCGACGAACCGTCCACCATCACCAGCCAGCGTAAAGCGCTGACGGCGAAGAAGAATGCGCTGGTTGACGATCAGCGTCAGACCAACACGCTGAGCCAGTCGGCTCGCGACCTGGCCAGCCAGATCTTCAGCTTGCGCCGCAGTCTCTTCGACTCCCAGATCACCACGCGCTCGGCCAGCCCCCTCAGCACCGTGTTCTGGTCAACGATGATCCGCCCGACCGACGACGACTTGGGCCGTTTGCGTGGGCTGCTCGACGATATCAAGAGCGCCTCGAGCACCGCGCTGGCACCGGGCAAGCGGTTTTTCTTCTCCTGCATCCTGATCGGTGCGTTGCTGATCTGGTTCGCAGGTCGGCGCCTGATGGAGCATCTGCTGATCTGGCTGATGATCCGCTGGCTGCCCGAGGGACGCTTGCGACGCAGTGCCCTGGCGCTGACTGTCGGGCTGACGACTATTCTGACCATCGGCGCCGCGACGTCCTTGCTGCATTGGGGCATTGCCACCAATGCAGTACTGAGCGCTGACGTGGTCAACCTGCTTGACCAGATGCAGACGCTGATCATCTTCTGCGCCTTCATCGTTGGCCTTGGTCGCGGGCTGTTGATGCTGCCTCACCCGTCATGGCGTCTACCGCAGATACCTGACCCGATCGCCGAGGCCATCGGCCATTTCCCCGTGCTGCTGGCGCTGGCGCTGGTTATCATCGGCACCCAGGAGCGGATCAATAGCGTGATCGCCAGCAGCCTGGCGCTGACCGTGGCGGTGAACGGCCTGACCGCGCTGGCGGTTTCGCTGGTGTTCTTCTTCACCTTGTTGCGCTATCGCCGAACCCGCCGCAAGCAGGGCCTGGAGCGTCTGCCCGGATTCGCCGGCCTGATTCCGTTCGTGGTGGCGGTCTGGGTCGGGTTCAGCCTGCTCGCATTGCTGGCGGGCTACCTGACGCTGGCGTACTTCCTGACGGTGAAACTGCTCTGGATAAGCGTCGTGGCTGCCACCGGTTATCTGCTGGTAGCCTGCTTTGGCGACATCTGCGAAACCCTGCTGTCACCCAAACAACCCGGAGGCCAGGCCCTGGGCGCCGCGCTGGGCCTGTCGCCGCGTCACCAGGCACAGGCAAGTACCGCGCTCGCGGGCATTGGCAGGACGTTGCTGTTGTTCACTGCGGTGGTGCTCGCCTTCATGCCGTCGGGTTCCAGTCCGGGCGAACTGCTTGAAGGCTTCACTCAGCTGGATTTCGGCAATAAACCTTTGGGGGGGCTGGAGATCGCGCCCAGCGATATCCTGCTGGCCATCGGCGTTCTGATCGTCGGGATGCTGAGCATTCGGATCCTCAAGGACTGGCTGGCCGACCGGCTGCTGCCGGAAACCAACATGGACGCTGGCATGCGCGCGTCGTTGGTGACGCTGGTCGGTTATATTGGCGTCGTCCTGCTCGCGATCGTGGTGATGTCCACGCTGCATGTCAGCCTCACCAACCTCACCTGGGTGGTCAGCGCACTCTCGGTGGGTATCGGCTTCGGTCTGCAAGCGATCGTGCAGAACTTCATTTCCGGGCTGATTCTGCTCACCGAACGGCCGGTCAAAGTGGGTGACTGGGTCAGTCTGGCTGGCGTGGAAGGGGACATCCGCCGGATCAACGTGCGCGCCACTGAAATCCAGATGTCCGACCGCTCCACGGTGATTGTGCCCAACTCGCAATTCATCACCCAGAACGTACGCAACGTCACCATGGGCAATGCATTGGGCGTGGTCGGCATTACCCTGACCCTGCCGCTGGACACCGACGTACTGAAAATCCGCGACCTGCTGCTGCAAGCCTTCACCGAGCACGAAGCGATCCTCGACACCCCGGCACCCTCGGTGTCCTTCAAGGACCTGACGAACACCGGCGTGATCCTCGCCGTCAGCGGCTATGTCAACAGCCCACGCTCAGTGGGTGGCGCCCGCAGCGACCTGCTGTTCACCGTCCTGGGCCGCTTGCGCGAGTTGGGTGTTGCACTGTCGTCGCCGCAGAGCATGGTGCTGGTGACTGAGGGTGGGGAGAAGCTGGTGCAGCCTGAGGGGTGACGGAGGCGAGGGCTTGAAGCCGGATGTCCAACCGAGAGGGCGTGTCCATCGCCCACCTGGGGCGGCCAGTTGTCATCGAACACCGGCAGCTGTCGACATTGAGCCCTACCTGCATTTCTTCCAGCACAGCTTCATGTTCCCAGCGTCCGAGCCGCCGTTCACATCCCGGTGCAGCCTGCTCAGCAACTGCGGATCGAGACTGGATTTGCCTGCATCAAGTTCGTGAAATAAAGCTGATGGGGTGCTGCCAAGTTGGTCGGAATCACAGCTCGAGCTCTTTACGCACCAACACCGTTTACCTCTCATACGCCTCGATAACCTGATCGCGAATCTCTCGGGCTTGAATTTTTCTTGAAAGAGATCCTGCGAGAGTTGACTCAGCGCCTTGAGGGCGCCGAGTTCAGAGAAATATGCATGAATACAGTTTTCACGCCGCATGCGGGGCCAGGACCTCGTCGACTAATTGCTTAGGCGCAATCATCGGATTCCTGGTCATGCTCAGAATCACAATCGCACCGGTTACCAGCAGCCCGCCTGCAATGGCGAATGCCCAGTTATAGCTCTGCGTGGCAGTGATGACGTACCCCGTCACAATTGGCGCCAGCAGGCCGAAGATGTTTCCACCCACCACGACGAAAGCCGTCGCTCGGCCCACATCGCCCGAGCTTGGCAGCATGTCGTTGAGCAGTGAGAAGTTCAGCGATGTGGTCGAAGCAATGCCTGCCAACGTGAGGGAGAAAATCAGAACCAGGAGGGCGATGTTGTCGGCAAACGGGATCAACAGAATGCAGCTAGCGATCAGCATGGTCAGTGCGATGACGTTACGGCGTTTGCCAGAGGCGGCACCACTGCCATTCTTCAGATACTGGTCGCTCAGCTTGCCGATCACAATGCACAGCACCACGGCGGCTGCATAAGGGATGGCCGTGAACAGGCCGCTCTTGGCGATGGTCAGGTGCCTTACTTCCTGTAGGTAGCTCGGCAGCCAGGTCAGGAACAGGTACTGGGTATAGACGTTGCAACCTTGTGCGATGGCCAAGCCCCACAGGGTTGGAGTCTTCAGCAGCTTTTTGAGCCCGTAAGCGGTAGTGGAACCATTGCCCGTAGAGCTGGTAGCGCGAGTGGCGACGATGTGTTTGCGTTCGCCTTCGGCCAGCCATTTCACCTTCTCGGGTTTGTCGTAAAAGAAATACCAAGCCACCAGCCAGACAAATCCAATGGCGCCGGCGATCACGAACGACATACGCCAGCCGAAGGCTGCCACCAGTGCGGCCAACACCACAGAGCAGATGGCAGGGCCCGCGTAGGATCCGCTGTTGAAGATGGCAGTGATGGTGCCGCGCTCAGTACTCGGAACCCACTCACGAATGACCTTGGCGCCCACTGGGTTGCTGACCGATTCGCCAGCGCCCATTACCAGTCGTGCGGTCAACAAGCTCGCGAAGCTGGATGCTGCACCGGTAAGAGCTGTAGCCAGAGACCAGATGAAAATCCCCAAGCCACCGACTCGTTTGACGCCGTATTTGTCGATCAGCAGGCCGACTGGAATCAGGAACAGCGCGTAGCTCCAGATGAAGGACGAGAACAGGTAGCCCATCCCGACTGATGTGAGGTGAAACTCTTCTGCGATGGGTTTGGCGGCGATGGAAAGCGCGATGCGATCCATGTAGTTGATCATGGCCAGGGAGAATAGGAAGACGGCTATCCAGCCTCTACGGTATGACATGTGTTCACCATTATTTTGATTGTGGTGTGCGCGTTACCGAGCGTCGGGCATGGGGTTGTGTTCAGGCGGACACGCATGCGGGGCTCGTTTGGTTTTGTAAGATTCAAAATGGACTTTGTAACGATATAATTCAATCTGGTTTTTGTGAAAAGCAGATGAAGCCGGCGACTAACTTGAGGCGTCGGTGACAGATCGGCAGGCAGGAGTGAGCGCACGAGATCTGGATAGGTCGCGTGACGGCGCTAGAAAAGGAGGGCGGTAAGGATTATTCGAAGAGAGCGGGGTCGACTTTGTGGCGTCTTGCCTGTTCCAGATGGCGTCGCATCTGGTCTGCTGCTGCCAGTCGGTCGCCTCGTTCCAGGCAATCAAGAATCGCGAGGTGCTCCTCGGCCTGGCCTTTACGCGGAGTACGAGAACTGGCTTGGCGGTATTCAACAAGACGTCGCAGTTGGTCAAGACGACGCACGGTTTGCTGCAGGAAGCGGTTTCCGGAACAAGCAGCCAAGGTCTCATGGAACTGAGAGTTTGCTTCGAAAAGCTCTTGCGGCGTCATGGTCAGGTAGCCGCCGTTGGCAATGAATTCCTGCTGCCGACGGCAGGCAGCCAAGGTCTCCCGGTCAATCTGGAAGGTAGGTGACAGAATCCCCGACGGCTCGATGGTCGCCCGGAAAGAATAGCTTTCTTCATAGGCTTCGACAGAGTCGATCATCGGGAGCAGACGCCACCCCTGTCCAGCACGCTGTTCGACCCAGCCTTCTTGCTGAATACGGGACAGTACGGCTCGCAGCGCCGCCCTGGAGACGTCAAACTGGCGCATGAACTCGATTTCAGTAAACAGCTCGGGAAGCTGCCTGCTGAGTCGAAGCTCTGCAAACTTGAGGTAAAGAGGATCGTCGCTGTTCTCCATAACCTCAGAAACCAGGTCGCCCAGATCATCGCTCGCGCGAGCTAGAAAAAAGCCCCGGTTGCGGTCGTAGGTCAGCATTCCTTTTTCGACCAGATGACCCATGGCGAATTTGACCGGCGTGCGCGATACATTGAGTGCGGCCGCCAATTGAGATTCGACCAGGTGATGACCAATGGCGAAGCGCTCCCGACGGACGTGGGAAACGATGTCACGCGCAATGCGTGCTTGCAACGGGCTTAGAGGCATTGGACCGGGAACCAGAAAGAGCTGAACCAGAGGGCTGCCATTCTAACCCGTCATTTAGTGCAACGGCAGAGAACATTCCTGATCTCCGCCGAGGTGGTACGGGTGCGAAGGGACTTGCTCAGCGAACCTGATAGAACGGGAATGCACCGAATAGTAAGCCGCCAACCAGCAGTCCGAAGCTTGCGAAAATGGCCCATTTAAGCGCGAAGCGCTGATGGTCGCCCAAGTCCACTTTGGCCAAGGCCACCAGCAGATACAGTGAAGGCACCAGTGGGCTCAAGAGGTGTACTGGTTGTCCAACGACCGAGGCGCGAGCAATCTCCAATGGAGTAATACCGTACTGAGTAGCGGTCTGAGCAATGACTGGCAGGATCCCGAAGTAGAAGGCATCGTTCGACATAAAGAAGGTGAACGGCATGCTGACCAGGGCAGTGAATACCGCGAGGAACGGCCCAAAGCTTGGAGGAATGACGTACAGCAAACTCTTGGCCATCGAGTCCACCATACCAGTGCCCGACAGGATTCCCGTGAAAATGCCTGCAGCGAATATCACAGCGGTTACTGCCAGAACGTTAGCGGCGTGAGCACCAATTCGTGCTTTCTGATCCTCGATCTTCGGGTAATTGAGCATGAGCGCGATTGCAAATCCGACCATGAACAGTATCTGAATCGGCATTGCGCCCAAGATTAGGCAGGTGATCAGGGTCAGAGTGAGGATCAGGTTTGGCCAGAACATCTTGGGCCGGCGATTCCCGTCACACTCTTCGGCAGAGCCGTTACCCAGTGCCATTGGGCTGTTGTGAAGGTCATCCAGATCAATGATGCCCAACCGAGCGCGCTCCTTTCGTCCCAGAATCACCGCGGTGAACACCAGGCAGGCGGCGCCGATCAGCATCCCTGGAATCATGGGCACGAAGATGTCCATTGCATCGACATGAAGTGCTGCCGCTGCGCGGGCGGTAGGCCCGCCCCATGGTGAGATATTCATGATCCCGCTGGCGATGTTGACCAGACACGTCATGCCCAGAACGCTCATGCCTAAACGTTGATACAGCGGCAGAAAGGCGGCGCACGCAATCATGTAGGTAGTGGAGCTGTCGCCGTCCAATGACACCAACATGGTCAGGACTGCGGTACCGACTAGTACCTTCAGAGGATCGCCTTTCACCAGCTTCAAGATGAAGCGCACCAGACCGTCAAACAGACCTGCGTCAATCATGATCCCGAAGTACAGGATCGAGAAGGTCAGCATGACCCCCGTAGGCGCCAGCGTTTTCACGCCGTCGAGCATCATCCCGCCCAAACCGGCGTAGTGCCCACCAATCAGTGCGAACAGGATGGGGATCAGGATCAGAGCGATCAACGCCGAGAGGCGCTTGGTCATGATCAGGTACATGAAACAGATGACCATTGAAAAGCCGAGGATTGTCAGCACGGTCGAACTCCCTTTTTTGTTGAATTTGTAGGGCGCCTGTCAGCCTGGCGGCTGCAAGGTTGCGGGCGTGATTCAGGTCGAGACAGGCTCGATACGGCTGGGAGGACGAACGGAGTTTGAGCGCGAGAGCTGGATCATGGAGGGCCTCAATTTTCTTATGTTTATTTTTCTACCGTACCTGACTGGAGCCATGTCGCCTTGGCGACCGGGAGCAGTAGAACTCATCGATTGGGTACGTCCGATCTCATTGGTTGAGTGAATCGGATGAACCAACATTGATCTATATCCGTACAAAGTGCAATATATGCCTTACAAAAACATTGCCTGTACAGCCTGTGAGGATTAGCCAATGCCTAAGTCAAAGGGTCAAACCGTTTCCGCCAACGGAATCGAGTACCGTGTCAGCGACATTCGTGGGGTCGTGACCGACCTGGGTGGTGATTACGCGAAGCTGCCCTACAGCTTGCGAATCCTCGCCGAGAACGTTTTGCGTGGAGAGGCTGATCCTGAAGCCGCGCTCAAAGTCATCTGCGCCCGCTCCAAAGAATTCGATATTCCTTTCCGCACAGCTCGCGTCGTCCTGCAGGATCTGCTCGGTACGCCAGCGCTGGTCGACCTCGCGGGTCTGCGTGATGCTGTTGCCGAGAAAGGTGGCAATCCACGCTTGGTCAACCCGGTTACCCCGACCCACTTGGTCGTGGACCATTCGCTCAACGTAGAGCGTTGGGGCGATGCCAGCGCGCTCGCGGATAACGAAGCCATCGAGCGTGAACGCAACGCCGAACGTTTTCAGTTCCTGGACTGGTGCAACAAGGCGTTCAGCAACTTGTCGATCATTCCGTCGGGCAAGGGCATCCTTCACCAGATCAACCTGGAACGCTTGACTACCGTTGTGGGTACCCAGCGTCGGGACGGCGAACTGTGGGCCTTCCCGGACACGTTGGTCGGGACTGACAGCCATACCACCATGATCAATGCCATTGGCGTGTTGGGCTGGGGTGTAGGTGGTATCGAGGCCGAAGCAGCGATGCTGGGTAAATCCCTGATGCTTCGTCTGCCCGAAATCGTCGGTGTTCGTCTGGAAGGCACCCTTCCTCAGGGCTACTTGGCAACAGACATCGCGCTGGCTCTGACTGAACAATTGCGCAAGGCTGGTGTGATCGGTTCGTTCCTCGAGTTTTTCGGCCCCGGTGTACCCCAGTTGTCGCTGGCCGACCGTGGCACCTTGTCCAACATGGCGCCCGAGTTTGGTGCGACCGCAGCGATGTTCGCGATTGATGATCGCACTCTGCACTACATGCGCATGACGGGTCGCGGTGGTCAGATCTCCGGCCTGACGGAGGCTTATGCCCGAGCTCAAGGCTTGTGGCATGACAGCCTTGGTGCTGCTGAGTACAACCGCGTCGTAACGCTGAATCTCAGCTCTGTGGCACGTTCGATTGCGGGGCCGAAGCAGCCACATCAGCGGATCGTATTGGGTCAAAAAGCTCCGGCCACCCACCTACCAGTTGGCTTGGACAACGGCTCGGTTGTGCTCGCTGCTATCACTAGCTGCACCAACACTTCCAATCCGCGCGGTGTGATCGCCGCCGGTCTGGTTGCTCGAAACGCACGCAAACGTGGCTTGAAGCGTGCTCCTTGGGTCAAGACCTCCTTTGCACCGGGCTCGATGGTTGTTTCCGATTACCTTGAGCGTTCCGGGCTCAACGAAGATCTCGACGCCTTGGGTTTCAACCTAGTCGGCTATGGCTGCACCACCTGTAATGGGATGTCGGGGCCATTGCTGAGCCCAGAGATTGAAGAAGAGATCCGCACCCGCAAGCTTGAAACGGTTGCTGCGACCTCTGGCAACCGAAACTTTGAAGGCCGTGTTCACCCGTTGGCTCGCGAAGTCTTCATCATGTCGCCGCCGCTGATCGTTGCCTACGCCATCGCTGGTACCTACCTGATCGACCCGGAAAAAGACGCGCTAGGCCTGGATGACAACGGTGTGCCTGTGTACCTGCACGAGCTGTGGCCAAGCGACGAGGAACTGACCTCTATCGAGGCTGAAAACCTCACCGCCGACCTGTTCGACAAGGCGTATGAAGACGTCCCTCGCGAAGCCGGCCTTATTGCCAGCGACCTGCGCGCCGGTGTCAGCGATCAGTACGCATGGCAAGCGACCAGCACCTACATCCGCAAACCTCCGTATTGGAGCGATGCGGTGTCGGCCACTGACATCAGCAAAGACCTGAGCAGCATGCGCGTCCTCGCCATGCTGTCGGACAACATCACCACCGACCACATTTCTCCATCGGGTGCGATCCTGCCGGAAAGTGATGCTGGCCAGTACCTGCAATCGCACGGTATCGCGGTGCCAGACTTCAACTCCTACGGAACACGTCGCGGCAACCACGAGGCCGCGCAGCGCGCCACCTTCGCCAGCCCGCGCCTGAAGAACGAGCTCCTCGAAGACAGTCGTGAAGGCCCATGGACGCTGCTGCTGCCTGAGAAAGAGGTCACCACGATCTTCCAGGCTGCCGAGATCTACGCAGATCGCAAGCAGTCCCTGATCGTTGTCGCCGGCAAAGAGTATGGCAGCGGTTCCTCCCGCGACTGGGCGGCTAAAGGCCCACGCCTGCTGGGTGTGCGGGTGGTAGTGGCTGAGAGCTTCGAGCGTATCCACCGTACCAACCTGGCAGGTCTCGGCATTCTTCCGCTGCAGTTCGAGCAGGGTGTTTCGCGTCAAAGCCTGGGTCTGAATGGCCGCGAAACCTTCAGCGTGGAAGGCATCACCGATGACTTCCAGCCAGGTGCCAACGTCACTCTGGTGATCGAGCGCGAAAACGGCGAAACCGAGCGCGTCACTGTCGTGAGCCGTCTGGATACCTTCGAGGACGTTCGTTACTTCCGCAGCGGTGGTCTGTTGCCGCAGTTGCTGATCGAAAGCATGAAGAACGCATCCGTCCACTGATGCGCCGCTGATTTGTCGCAGGAGATATCAAATGACTCAAAGACGTATTCCAGCCGTTTACATGCGTGGCGGCTCCAGCAAGGGTGTGTTCTTTCTCGACAAGGATCTGCCGCCTGCAGGCCAGGAGCGAGATGCAATCCTGCTCCGCGTGATCGGTAGCCCGGACGTGTACGGCAAGCAGATCGACGGGATGGGTGGTGCGACTTCCAGTACCAGCAAGGTGGTGATCATCGGTAAATCCAGTCGCGAAGATTGTGACGTTGATTACCTGTTCGGGGCTCCGGCCATCGAGACACCGGTCATCGACTGGTCGGGCAACTGCGGCAATCTGAGCTCGGCTGTCGGCCCCTACGCCATCTCTGAGGGTCTGGTCGATGCGCCTCGCGATGGCATCGCCGTCGTCCGTATCTGGCAGGCCAATATCCAGAAACGCATCATTGCGCATGTTCCTATGCGCAACGGTGAGGTTCAGGAAGAAGGTGAGTTCGTACTCGACGGTGTGGCGTTCCCGGCTGCTGAAGTCGTGCTGGAGTTTCTCAAGCCAGGTGGCTCGGGGGGCAGCATCCTGCCGACGGGCAACGCCATCGACGAACTGAACATTCCAGGCATTGGCAATATGCCCGTCACGTTGTTGAACGCTGGTAACCCTACCATTTTCATTGAAGCTGACCGGGTGGGCCTGAAGGGCACCGAAAGTCAGGATCAGGTCAATGGCGATGCTGAGTTGCTGGCACGCTGCGAAACCATCCGTGCTCACTGCACCGTTGCCATGGGATTGGCGGCTACCGCCGAAGAGGCAACTCGTCTGCGTCCGCACACGCCAAAGCTGTGCTTTGTGGCCAAACCTCAAGCCTATCAGGCTGCAGGCGGCAAGCTCGTTGAGCCTGGCGATATCGACGTGATCGCGCGGATCTTGTCGATGGGCAAGCTGCACCATGCGATTACGGGTACTGGTGCGGTCGCTGTTGCCGTCGCGGCAGCGCTCGATGGCACGCTGGTGAATCGTATCGTGGGTGACATCGGGGATCGCCAAGTTCGTATGGGGCATACCGCCGGCAGCGTCGCAGTAGGCGCAAAAACTGTGCGGGAGGAGGGTGCCTGGAGTGTGGACAAGGCTGTGATGAGCCGCAGTGCTCGCCGACTGATGGAGGGCTGGGTACGGATTCCTGAAGTCCTCTGATTCAGCCCGTGCTCATGCTGGCTTGCACCGGCATGAGCACACCCCCTGTTCAATAATAAAAACAACAGAGAACCACACCATGAGTTCATTCGAATACCCGCGTCACTCTATGCTCCGCCGTCAATTCATCCAGCTTTCTGCGCTCGCCGCAGGTGGTGTATTGGCAGGTGGCTTCACCCTCCCGGCACACGCTGCTGCTACCCGTGATGAAAGCAAAATGACCAATAACAAACTGTCGCAGACCCCTCGGTTTGCTTACGTTGGATCACGCACAACCAAAGAGCGCAATGCCCGTGGCGTAGGCATTACCGTATACCGTTATGCGCCTGAAACTGGCGCGTGCACATTGGTTCAGACGCTCAATGAACTGGTGAATCCATCCTTTTTGACCTTTGATCACTCGCAGACCCATCTTTACTGCGTGCATGGTGATCTCAGCGAGGTGAGCTCGTTCGCCATTGATGCGAAGACCGGTGAGCTGAGCAAACTCAATACGGTTGGCACCCAAGGCAAGAACCCCGTTCATCTCAGCGTTGATCCGACCGGTAAGTTCCTGGCTGTTGCGAACTACGCCACTGGCGGCTTTGCGATCTTCCCGATTCAGGATGATGGTAGCCTCGGCGAGTTGGCTCATCTGGAGTCGCTGCCTGGCGAACCTGGGCCGCATAAAGTGGAGCAAAGCAGCTCTCATCCACACATGATTCCGTTTGACCCGTCCGGACGATTCCTGGTCATCCCCGACAAAGGGCTGGATGGCGTTTTCGTATACCGCGTGCAGCAGAACAACGCGAAGTATGGTGCTACCCAGGTCAGCATGGTTAAAGCACGAGAAGGCTCGGGCCCGCGCCACGTGGTGTTTACACCGGCAGGGAAGAACGCTTACGTTGTAAACGAACTCGACAGCAGCGTCACCGGCTACGCCTACGATCCTGAGCAGGGTTCGCTCAAGCCTCAGGAGATCGTCTCCACTCTACCGTCGAACTTCACAGGCAATAGCCGTGCGGCAGCCATCGTTATGGCGCCTTCTGGAAAATACCTCTATGTATCGAACCGAGGCCACGACAGCGTGACGACTTTCGAGCTGGAGGACAGTGGGGCATTTGCTGCCAAAGCTCACACTCCGTCTCAAGGGCGTAAGCCTCGCTTCATGAACCTGACTCCGGATGGCAAGCGTCTGTTTGTCGCCAACGAAGAGACAGACACCATTGTCGGCTTCGACGTCGACCAGGCTTCCGGAGCGCTTGCAGCAAACGGCCAGGTCATCAAGACCGGCAGCCCTGTGTGCATGATCTTCAAAACTGTCTGATTAACCGGCCCCCTGGCCTGGAGAGCTCATTTTGATCGAACTCATAAACTCGCCAGGGTTCTGGCTGGCGGTGATGCAAATCATCGCCATCGATATTTTGCTGGGTGGCGACAACGCGGTGGTCATTGCGCTGGCTTGCCGCAAGCTCCCAGAAACTCAGCGCAATCGCGCCATCATTGGCGGTGCGTTGGGAGCGATCCTTCTGCGGATTGCCATGATCTTTTTCGCGTTGCAACTGCTGGAATTGCCGTACCTCAAGCTCATCGGCGCCGTACTCCTTCTGTGGATCGGTATCAAGCTGATCGTTCCCGAGGGCGAAGACGCACACGACAATCTGGCGGCGAGCCCCAAGCTTCTAGGGGCAATCAAAACGATCATCGTCGCCGACGCGGTGATGAGCCTGGATAACGTCGTTGCGGTGGCGGGCGCATCCAATGGCCAACTGGAGCTGGTGATCTTCGGCATTGTCATCAGCATTCCGATCATCATCTGGGGCAGCAAGCTGGTACTGCATTTTATGGATCGATACCCGATTGTGATCACCCTCGGAGCTGCACTCCTCGGTTGGATCGCGGGCAGTATGGCGATCAGCGATATAAGCCTCCCGGCGGTACCGCCTTGGGCTCATTACGTTGCCGGTACCGTTGGTGTGGCGATGGTGTTGATAATCGGAAAATTCATTGTCAGTTGGAATGAGGCTGCCGGTGAGAAATCAGAAACTGAAAGGAGTGACTAGCCGTGGAATTTGATCTTGCTGCTGTACGAAAGGACATCGCTCCACAGGGAGAACTGCGGGTTGCAATCAACCTCGGCAACCCTGTCCTGGCGAAGTTTAGCGAGAAGACCCAAGTTTTCTCGGGCGTGTCGGTTGCGTTGGCCAACGCACTCGCTAATGAGCTTGGAATTTCTATCTCTCTGACCGCTTATGACGCCGCTGGCAAAGTCTTCGCAGCACTTGAGGAAGGGGCTTGGGATCTAGCGTTTCTCGCCATTGAGCCGGTCAGAGCCGAGAAAATTTCCTTTTCCAGCCCCTACGTCTGCATCGATGGAACCTACCTGGTCAAAACCGAGAGCAAGTTTCAGCGCGCCTCTGCCTTGGATACTGGGAGCTGCAGGATCGCGGTGGGAAAAGGAGCGGCCTACGACCTGTTCTTGTCCCGGACTTTGAAAAATGCAGAGTTGGTTCGGGCGAGCACTTCGGCTGGGGCTGTCGATACGTTCTTGGAGCTTGGCCTCGATGCCGCTGCCGGCGTACGCCAGCCCCTGGCTAGATTCGCGAAGACGACGGCAGGCGTCAGGGTGTTGAGTGACAACTTCACGGAGATTCGTCAGGCGATGGCTGTTCCCAAAGGAAGGCCTGTGGCTGCTCAGTACGTTCAAAACTTCATCAATCGCTGTCTGCAGAGCGGATTCGTAGCCAAGGCTCTCGACGACAGTGGTGAGCGAGATGCGCGGGTTGCTAAACCAACGGTTTCGGAGTTGTAGATAGCCCTCAAAGACGCTTGCTTGAGATCTGCACGAACGTTACAGACGCGATCAGCGGCCAACTCCATCATCGCCATACAGCCTTGAGGAGTGCCCTATGTTTGACACCAAAATCGCTTTCATCGTCCGAAATGACCTCGCCACCTGGCAAAGGATGAACGTGGTCGCGTTTCTCGCAACCGGTGTAGCGTCTGCAGCGCCCGAGATACTCGGCAAGCCGTATGTAGATGCCCACGGCCGCGAGTACGGCAGTATGTCGATCCAACCGATGCTGGTGTTCGAGGCAGGCCTTGAGGGCTTGCAGAACGCTCATCGGGTTGGGCTGGAGCGAGAGCTCACAATGTTGCCCTACGTGTACGCAATGTTCTCCACTGGCCATGACGAAGCCAACAGAGAGGTGTTCCTGCAGGAAGATCCTGAGAATCTCCAGTTGGTAGGCCTGGTATTGAGAGGCCCCAAGAAATCTGTTGATAAAGCCATCAAGGGATTATCGCTGCATCCGTAATGGGACGAGGTTGGATCTACACCGATACGCGCTCATCTCGATCAGCAGGGCATCCTGACACCGACCATCATCGGCGTGGTGTAGGCGCAGTGATCAACACTTATTCGCCAAAGGGCCTGCGACCAGACTCCCTATAAATAATCCTGCTAGAGAAGCTGCGCCGAGCAGTCCCATTCACAGGGCATTCAGTTGAAGAGGGCCCGCTGCCATGCTGACCGCGATGCCAATGATTCCGAGGACGAACCCATCGCTAAATTGCCCACCTGTACCGCTGAAAACCGTCCTGATATGGAATCGGCTCAGCGGGAGGTCTTCGAACGTGACATGCGTGTTCATTCAGTGCTCCACATTTATTTATAGTTTTTGGACAGCGACATGAGGCCGGTGGAGACCGATAGTATGAGCATAAGATCGGTAAAGCAGCATGGGTGAGAGCAGTATCAGGAAGCCTGATACTGTTTACCGTAATCGCTGATTTTGTGTGCTCCTGCGCGATGGACTCAAGGCTTTCACTCAGAGAAGCGAGGGTTGAGGCCATCTAAATCTGGGCGAGCGAGTTTCCGACTTTGTCCAGCGTCTGCTGGACATTTCAGGTTCAGCGCACGCGCGCTGCGCGCAAAGCGTTGGGGCGATAGTCGCGAGTGGCGAAGAGCGGGTAGCGCCTTATACTCCAGCGGGCAACAATGCTCTCACCTCTTCACGGTTAGGCGCGTAAGCCCCAGCGTGCAGGCAAGACACCGACGCGCAGGCTGCCGAAAACTGCAGACGGGCGTGGGATTGCTGAATCCCCAGAAACTGCGAGGCCAACCATCCGGCCATGCTCGCGTCGCCGGCGCCCACAGTGTCAGCAACCTGGATCGCAATCGCAGCCTGTTCAATCCTGGCATTGTCTTCGTACAACACCATGCCTTGAGCTCCGCGGGTGAACAGGATCTGCGCAGCGGCGTTCATGCCCCGCAGCTCCTCGAGCGCTTGTTCCTCATTCAACCCAGGATAGATCTGGCGCAGATCCTCATCGGAAAGCTTGATGATGTCGGCAAGCTCCACCATGGCGGGGAACGTCACCTCACGGTAGCGGCTGTCCATCAGGTTCCGCCAGTTGGGGTCATAGCTAATGATCTTTCCGTGCTTCTTGACCATCCTGGCCACTTCCACCAGCCGATCCCCCAATGGCTGGCGGGCAAGGCTGATACAGCTGAAATGGCAAAGCTCAACGCTACCAAGCCACCCCTCGGGGAGTTGCTGCACATCAAAACGCAGATCGGCTTCGCCAGCGAAGAAATACCGGGGAGGGTGGCTGGACGGCACGATCGCCACCAAGGGGTCGGCGTCGACTCGCTGAAGAAATCTCATGTCCAAGCCCGCCGCTTGGGATTGCTCGGCCAGCTCGTCACCGAGCGAGTCAGTGCTGATTGCTCCGGCAAACGCAGTAGACACACCGAGACGACTCATGGCCCTCGCCACGTTCCAAGGTGCGCCGCCCGGGTATCCCCGCCAGTGGCCAGGCGCGTGTTGAACCACATCTGTCAGGGCTTCACCAAACACCACAACGGTCGGCAATTGCATATTCAGTCTCTCTGATTGGATTCGTGTTGACGCGGGGCCGAAGTCGAAACGCTGGCTCACCGCACCCGCGCAATAGGTAGCGATTGGTGAACCCCATCGCGATTGAAGAGTGTTACGGCCGTCGTGCGTCGGTAATCGCTGGGCGTTTGATCCATCTCATGCCGGAAGTGCCGGTTGAAGTTGGAGACGTTTTCGTAACCGACCTCAAAGCAGATTTCGGCCACCGAGGGCTGGGTTTGGACAAGCAGCCGGCAGGCGCGTTGAATGCGCAGCTTGCGCATCAGATCGATGAATCCGTGCCCCGTGATTCGTTTGAAGAAGCGTGAGAAGCCAGCCTCACTCATCCCGACGCGCTCGGCAATCACCGATAGCCGAAGGTCGGACGTGAGCTCGTTGATCAGGTAGTCGAAAGCCTGGTTGATGCGCTCGGAGCTGCGCGCGTCCAGTGACGGCGAGTAGTAGGCGCTGGCCAATACGCGGATGTCACGTTTGGGGGCTCTGGCCAGCGTACCGAGAAGGTCCAGAAACTGGATCAGGCGCTGGAGTCCCTGAGCCTGGCCAATGCCTTCAAGCAGCAAAGCGGCGTGTCTGGCAGTTGCGCCGGTGAACTCAATCCCACGTTGGGCCAGTTCGAACAGCGTTTTGAGCTCCGATAGCTCAGGCAACGACCCTCGGAGGTTGAGCAGGGACGCACCATCAAACTGCAAAACCACATCGCGACCTGCAATGAGCTCGCCTGGGGCCATGTCTCCCATCCAGTCATGGGGCAGGCCAGGCCCGATTAATGCGACATGTCCAGCCGAGAAAGGGCCGATGTAGTCGCCCGCCAATAGCTTGCCGCTACCTTGCCGGATCAGGTGGATCTCATACTCGGGATGGTGATTCCAGCGGGCAAGATCATAGGGATAGTCGTGCTCGTACCACCGAAAGCTCTGATCGGGGCCTGGGAGGATGACCTCAAGATCAGCGGGTCGGTGCTCAAACAAAGCAGCGCGGCTATCAGGCATCGAATGCCCCTTTATATTTGTTCGATGGGTCGAATGGCCCTAACCATACGCCGATTTCTCTGCGAGCGGGTAGCCCGGCTTTTGCCGCATATCGATACTTTTTTGATCGCTGGCCGCCGGCTGCTGCAAGGTCAAAAAAGTATCAATGCAGCGTCCGCCATTCGTTTGAGGCTCGATTTTGGAGGTGATCTAATCGGCTCGTACACCGCTGTTGTCAGGGCACGATCTGAGCGGCAGTTGGTGCGTGGGCTGTCCTTCGGGGCCGTCAAATGATGACCGCGATAATTCGTTAAGCAGCGAAGGCTCAAACTTCACACAGGACTCTACGCATGGCCACTTTGAAAATAAAAAATCTGAAGAAAGGTTTCGAGGGACTGTCCATCATCAAGGGCATCGATCTGGAAGTCAGAGACGAGGAATTTGTGGTGTTCGTTGGGCCGTCCGGGGTGTGGTAAATCAACCCTTTTGCGCCTGATTGCAGGTCTGGAAGACGTGACCAGCGGCACCATAGACTCGATGGTCGAGATATCACCGAGGTGACGCCCGCCAAGCGAGACCTGGCGATGGTGTTTCAAACTTATGCCCTGTATCCGCACATGACCGTACGCAAGAACCTGTCCTTTGCCTTGGATCTGGCCGGTGAAAAGAAGCCAGATGTCGACAGGAAGGTTACCGAGGCTGCCAGAATTCTTGAGCTCGGTGCGCTGCTGGACCGCAAACCTAAACAGCTCTCGGGTGGCCAGCGCCAGCGGGTTGCGATTGGACGCGCCATTGTGCGTAATCCAAAAATCTTTATGTTCGATGAGCCTCTGTCCAACCTGGATGCGGCACTGCGCGTACAAACGCGGCTGGAGCTCGCGCGGCTGCGCAAGGAGCTCCAGGCAACGATGATCTACGTGACTCATGACCAGGTCGAAGCCATGACACTGGCGACCAAGGTCGTGGTGTTGAGTGGCGGGCGGATCGAGCAGATCGGCTCGCCGCTCGAGCTCTACCATCATCCGGCCAACTTGTTCGTCGCGGGCTTTCTCGGGACACCCAAGATGGGCTTCCTCCAGGCGCACGTGCAGGCCGTTAATGCATCAGAGGTCGAGGTCAGGTTCACTTCTGGAACCACTTTGCTTCTTCCGCGCGACAACTGCGCGCTGTCAGTCGGCCAGTCCGTCACGGTTGGTGTGAGGCCGGAGCATCTGACGCTTGGAAGTGAGGGGCATGTGCCGGTCACGACAGACGTCACGGAGCGGCTGGGAAGCGACACGTTCTGCCACGTGAATGTGGATTCCGGAGAAAGCCAGACTGTCCGTGTTCACGGCGATTGTGAAGTGCCTTATGGCGCCAAGCGCTATCTGAACCTGGACGTCGCTCATTGCCACCTGTTTGACGACAACGGCCTTGCTGTCAGCTCTGCCGTATTGCGTGCAGCCTAATTCCAATCAGGCGGCGCTTGCCGACAAGCGCGCCACCACATTAGAGGTAGATCCCATGAAACGTCTCGAAGGAAAAAGCGCGCTGATCACCGGCTCCGCGCGCGGTATCGGTCGCTCGTTCGCTCAAGCCTATATTCGGGAGGGCGCAACAGTTGCAATCGCCGACATCAACCTTGAGCGAGCCCACGCCACGGCGACCGAACTGGGTAAGCACGCTTATGCAGTGGAGATGGACGTCACCAACCAGGCCTCCATTGACGCTGCAATTGGCGCTGTCGTTGCTCATGCCGGCAACCTCGACATCCTGGTGAACAATGCCGCGCTGTTTGATCTAGCCCCCATCACCGAGATTACCCGGGAGAGTTTTGACAAGCTTTTTGCAATCAATGTTAGCGGCACGCTGTTCACGCTTCAGGCAGCAGCCAGGCAAATGATCGCTCAGGGGCAGGGCGGAAAGATCATCAATATGGCCAGCCAGGCGGGTCGTCGCGGTGAAGCCTTGGTGGGAGTCTACTGCGCGACCAAGGCCGCGGTTATCAGTCTGACTCAATCCGCCGGCCTGAACCTCATCAAGAATAAAATCAATGTGAATGCGATTGCTCCCGGTGTTGTCGATGGGGAGCATTGGGATGGCGTCGACGCGCTGTTCGCAAAGCACGAAAACCGTCCACTGGGCGAAAAGAAAAAGCTGGTCGGGTTGGAAGTCCCCTATGGGCGGATGGGCACCGCTGAGGATCTGGTGGGCATGGCCATCTTTCTGGCGGGCTCGGAAAGCGATTACATCGTCGCGCAGACCTATAACGTCGATGGCGGCAATTGGATGAGCTAGTGATTGCAGCCTGCTTGAGAACTTTAGCGGTAGTGGCGGCTCTGCGAGTCGCTGCGACCGCAAACCTTGCGACTTCGCAAATTTGAAACTTTCAAAATTTGAAACTCAGCATTTGAAATGCATCCATCGTCTTAGACAACCTCTCCCCAGCATCCAAACGACACTACAATTATAAGTCGAGTTTACTTATATACAAACTAGTGAGCGTTCGCGAATAAAATTGTCGGCTCTTATTTCTAAACAGGATAGCGCTCATTTTACTGCTGCCTATGATTCCTCTCTAATTATGAAACTTTCGAGTGCGTGTGCAATTTAGAAACTTCGTAATCTATCGATTTTTAATGTATTTGTCTACGAGACAGGCAATGGACTCACTCTCTCATCCTTTAAAGTCTGTATGCTGTTTATCAAATCGAACATCGTGAATGATCAACGTCTGGTCTGGCACGCTTAGCTGCTGCGCTTATTGTGCATTCTGGGTGTCTATATGAAAAATTGACACTGTAGGCCGCCCACATTATGCACTTGAGGCATATGCATATTGGAAACGATTCGTTCGGAATTCACTTCATTTGCTCTACTTTAGCGGCCTCCGGTAAGCCGCACAGACAGACTCTGTGAGCTGCCCACACGCATTCAGTGAGGTTCGCAATGTCGTTGTCCTGCGCCGCCCCGGCTGCCGTTTTTGACTCCGCCAGTCAGGGCGACTCCGCTTATGCGCGCATCCGCCGAGATATTCTTTCCTGCCGCTTGATGCCGGGCGTCACCATCACCGAGCCCGGCTTGATGGAGACCTATGACATCGGCAAGAGCAGCTGCCGCATAGCCTTGACCCGACTGTCCCACGAAAACCTGGTGACCTCGCGCCCACGCAAGGGCTATCAGGTCGCGCCGATCACCGTCAAAGACGTTGAGGAAGTATTCACCCTGCGGGTCCAGCTCGAACCGCTGGCGGCAAGACTCGCGGTCGGGCGAATCGACATCGAGCGCTTGAAAGTGTTGGAGGCCGCCTGCCGGGTCAAGCATCTGGTGCCGTTGCCCGACCAGATCGACGTATTCATGGACGCCAACAAAGCGTTCCATCTAGAAATCGCCCAGGCGACCGGGAACGACCGGCTGTTGCGCACCCTGTCCAGCCTGATGGACGAGATGAGTCGGCTCGTGGCACTGGGTTTCAACGTGCAAGGCACCAAGCCCGAGATCAAGCACGACCATAATGCGATGATCGCCGCGTTCGAAGAAGGCGATGCCAAAAAGGTCGAGCTGATAGCCCGCCGTCATATCGAAACCTTTCAGGCCATGACCCTGGAAAAGGTCTACGCCAGCCTGAGCGAGACCGGTGCCTCGTTGCCAATGCTTGCCGCGAGGTTCGCCCGATGAATGCCGCCGCCAAAGTGCAACACAAGGTCGCAGCGATCAGCCTGAGCGGCATCCGCCAGCAGTTCGGTACTCTGGAAGTGCTGCGTGACATTTCGTTCGAGGTTGCGCCTGGGGAAATTATCGCGCTGCTGGGCACCTCTGGCTGCGGCAAAAGCACGTTGCTCAACGTCGCCTCGGGCCTGCTCAAACCGGATCATGGCAGCCTGACCATCGATGGCATCGCGGCAGAGCGGTTCAGCGATTGGCAACGCATCGCCTATATGTTCCAGGAGGACCGCTTGCTGCCTTGGCGCAGCGTTCAGGCTAACGTCGCGTTCGGTCTGGAAGCCACTTCGTTGTGTGGCCGGCAACGCAACCAGCGTGTCGAGCAAGTGCTGCGACTGGTCGGTCTAGAGGCGTTTGCCAACGCCTGGCCTCACCAACTTTCAGGCGGCATGCGCAGCCGCGTTGCACTGGCTCGCAGTCTGGTGGTGCAGCCGCGAATTCTGTTGATGGATGAGCCTTTCTCCAAGCTCGACCCACACACCCGCAGTCAGATGCATGACGAACTGCTGCGCCTGCAAGCACTCAGCGCCATGACCGTCATTTTCGTCACCCATGATGTGGAGGAAGCGGTGGTACTGGCCGACCGGGTCATCGTGCTGGAGCCCCGCCCCGGTCGCATCCGAGCGGTCAAGTCACTGTCATTGCCGCGACCGCGCATTCCCACCGATGCAGCGGTCACCGAACGCGTTCGCCAACTGCGTCTGGAACTGTGACATGGACCACGCAAAACGCTACTCCAGTCTGCTCCTGCAACGCCTCGTCCTCGTCGCCATCTTCGCGGTGCTCTGGTGGTACGCGGCGGGCAAGGTGCCGTCGTTCGTATTGCCAGGGCCGCAGAAGGTGTTCACCGCCCTTGGCGCGCTATTACACAGCGACACGTTTCTGCACGACGTTGGGGCGACCATGGGCCGGGTGTTCAGCGGGTTCCTGCTGGCCGTGGCCGTGGGCACACCGCTGGGCCTGGCGCTGGGCACGAGCCGGGTACTGGCCCGGTTCTTCGAGCCACTGCTGGCCGTTTTCAACACGGTGTCGTCAGCGATCTGGGCGATTTTTGCGATCATCTGGTTCGGTATTTCCGACGCGACCACGGTGTTCGTGGTGTTCATGACGGCCATGCCGCTGATCCTCACCAATGTCTGGCAGGGCGCGCAGACCGTGGAGCGACAGTACGTTGAACTGGCCCGTTCATTTCGGATGTCGCGGCTGCAGATCCTGCTGAAGATTTCCCTGCCCAGCATCCTGCCGTACTTTTTTTCCGGAGCGCGTCTGGCGTTCGGTTTTGGCTGGCGGGTGTCGCTGGTGGCCGAGACCCTGGGCGCCTCGGACGGCATCGGTTATCGCCTGCGCCAAGCCGCGGATCTGGTGCAGAGCGATCAAGTCTTTGCCTGGACGGTGTTGCTGGTCGCGTTGATGTTGCTGCTTGAAGCCGGAGTGCTCAAACCCCTCGAGCGTCGGCTGTTCCGCTGGAAAACCCACAGTCTCTAACCCATAAGGTTTCACCCCATGCGTAAATTGATCATTGCCGCGGCCTTGGCTGCGAGTGCTGTGCTGCCCGTCGCTGCCCATTCGGCGGACAAAGTGCGAATCGGTTACTGGACCAGCGGCGTCAGCCTGGGCTACGGCTCCGTGCTGGAAGCCAAGGATTTCCTCGCCAAACGCGGGGTTGAAGCGGAGTTCGTGCACTTCCCTGATGTCAACGCCCCCATCCGCGCATTGGCCGCAGGTTCCATCGATCTGGCGTTCGGGGCGCCGCTGGCCGGGGTGTTCAGCTCGGCGGCAGAAGGCGTGCCGATCAAGATCTTCGCGGCTACCCAGCCTGCGGATGTGCAATTCGTCGTCCCAGCTGACTCACCCATCCAGTCTATCGACGAACTCAAAGGCAAGAAGGTTGGCATGTCCCCGGCAGGCTCGTCAGTGGCGGTGATCGCCAGTGCGGTGCTGGAAGGCAATCACCGGATCAAGGCCAATGACTTCTCGCTGGTGGGGGGCAATGAGGCGCGTCTGGCGCAGTTCCTCGCGCAGAAGCAGGTCGATGCCGCCGCGTTGCGCTCGGTGACGGTCGCGCAGTTGGGGGATGAACTGAAACTGCGCCGCCTGGGCAGTTTTGCCGATGAGTGGAAAACCCTGACCCAGTCCGATGCGCTGCCCTACATCGGCGTTGGCACCGTCAGCGCCAAGCTCGCCGACAGCCAGCCGCAGACCGTTGCGCGTGTTATCGCTGCACTGCGCGACACCCTGGCTTGGGGTGACGCCCACCCTGATGAAGTGGTCGCGATCTTGAAGAAAAGCGCCAACCTGCCGGAAAACGACGCACGGGTCTACGTCAGCCAATGGAACGCCATGAACCGTCTGTCCTTTGAGCCACAAGACCTGGACACCTTGCGCCGCGAGCATCAGGTATTTACCGACGCAGGCCTGATCAAGGGCGAACTCAAGCCTGACCTGTTTACCACCGAACCCTACGCCCAATCCAAGAACCTCAAGTAATCACGGAGACAACGACTGTGAGCAAAACAATGAAAGCCCTGGTACTCGATGAACACGGCGACCTTGACCGGTTGCACGTGGTCGCTGACAAGCCGGTCCCGGCAGTCAGTGCAGGGCATGTGGTGATCCGCGTGGGGGCATCCTCGTTCAATTATCACGACGTGTTTACCGTCAATGGCATGCCGGGCATCAAGGTGCCGCTGCCGGTGGTGATCGGACTGGATCTGGCAGGCACCATCAGCGAGATCGGTGAAGGCGTCGAAGGCTGGAAAGTCGGCGATCGCGTTCTGATCAACCCGCTCAAGCCCGATGTTGGCCTGATGGGTGAAATGGTCGACGGTGGCATGGCCGAGTACGCCTTGGTCGATGCTCGCCAATTGATCCGCCTGCCAGCCGCCGTGAGCTTCGAACAGGCCGCGGCATTGCCGGTCGCCTATGGCACCGCCCACCGCATGCTGATCACTCATAACACCGTGAAGGCCGGCGACCGCGTGCTGATTCTCGGTGCCAGCGGCGGGGTGGGCACCGCCTGCGTGATTCTCGCCAAACTGCTGGGCGCTGAAGTCATCGCCTGTGCCGGCAGTGACGAGAAGGGGGAACGGCTCAAGGCCCTCGGCGCCGATCACGTGATCAATTACCGCGACACCGACTTCTCGAAATGGGCGATCGGTAAGTATGGCAAGCCACAGCGCCGCACGCACGAAGGTGGCGTCGATGTGGTGATCAACTTCACCGGCGGCGACACCTGGCTGCCTTCGCTCAAGTGCATCAAGCGCGGCGGCACCTTGTTGGTCTGCGGCGCGACGGCGGGCCACGACCCCAAGGAGGACCTGCGCTACGTGTGGAGCTTCGAGCTGAACATCAAAGGCTCCAACAGTTTCTACGAAGACAATCTGGTCGGCCTGCTCGACCTGATTGCCGAAGGCAAGATCAATCCGATCATCGACCGCGTGCTGCCGCTGGAACAGGCCGCCGAAGGCCTTGCCCTGATCCGCGATCGTGAGGTGTTGGGCAAGGTCGTCGTCACGCCTTGATCTGCTGATCCTCTCTTCGACCGGGTCGTACGTGCTTTGCGCCGCGCGGCCCGGTTCACCTCTTTGCCGTTATCCAAGGAACATTTCATGACCGACACTACGCTGCCCACCGCTGCAGATATTCAAGCCCGATTGCTCAAGGGGCCTTACCACCAATGGCTCGGCCTGCAAGTGCTGGAAGTGGGCGAGGGCAGCATCGAACTCAGCGCCACCTGGCGTGAAGAATGGGTGGTCAATGTCGAGGGCGGGTACACCCATGGAGGTATTCTCGCAGCGCTGGTCGACCTGACTGCAGACTGGGCGCTGGTGTCGAAAACCGGCAAGGGCGTGCCGACCATCGACCTGCGCGTCGATTATCACCGCGCCGCCAAAGGCGATCTTCGCGCCTGCGGCAAGGTGATCAAGTTCGGCAAGCAGTTTTCTGTTGCCGAAGCGCAGGTGTTCGACATCGAAGGCAATCTGGTCGCCAGCGGCCGCGGTGTCTACTCCACGCCTGCCCCGAAGGCCTGAGCCATGAGCGCCGCACTGGACCATCTGGTCATCAACACGCGTTTCGACATGGATGCCGCTGCGACGCTTTTCACGCAGCTGGGCTTCACCTTGACTCCGCGCGGGCATCATTCGTTGGGTTCGATCAACCATCTGATGATGTTTGCCGCGGGTTATCTGGAGCTGATCGGCCTGCCCTCGGGCACCGACACGTTGCGCCAGGAAGTGCTCGATAGCCCACGCGGCATCGACGGTCTGGTGATCAGGAGTGCCGATCCCAAGGCGACCCACGCCGACCTGGTACGCCAGGGTTTCCTGGTGCAACCGGTGCAGCATTTTTCCCGGCCGGTAGAACTCGACGGTGCGCTGCACGATGCGCGTTTCGGCACGGTGCGCTTGGTGCCTGGGCAGTTCGCCGCCGGGCGCGTGTATTTCTGTCATCACCAGACACCTGAGCTGGTCTGGCGCCCGGAGTGGTTGGGCCATGCCAATGGCAGCACAGCCGTGGTCGGCCTGACTATTGTCAGCGCCGAGCCGGAACAAACCTGTGAGCACTACGCGAAACTGGGCCGTTTCGATGAGGGCTTTGCCCTGGAACTGGTCGACGCCACGGCGCTGCGAGCGCGCTTTGGTGAGTTGGCGCAGTCGCTCAGCGCACGGGAGGAACGTTTTGCAGCCATCACCCTGCGCGGCGCCGATCTGCCGGGCATGGCCCGGCGCGCAGCGGATCTGGGTCTGCAACATCTGCACGAAAGCGCCCGGGTGGTGATTGCCATTGCGGCGTTCGACACCTTGCTTGAGTTCATCCCATGAATGACGTTATTTGCAACCTGGGGGATGTGGTCGGGCCACATAGCCCAGGCGATCGCCTGGCGTTTATCGGTCTGGATGGCGGGCTGAACGAATCCCCATATCGCTTCGATCAGCTCAATGACCTGGCCAATGCGACTGCCCGAGGCTTGAGTGCGCGCGGCTATGAACAGGGCGAGCGCATCGCTATTTTGGCCGCAAACTCTGTCGAGTTCATCGCAGTAGTGCTAGGCATCATGCGCGCCGGACTGGTGGCGGTGCCGGTCAACTACCGTTTTCCCAGGGCGTTAATCGAATATGTGGTCGCCGACAGTGGCGCACGGCTGCTATTTTGCGATTCGGCTCGCGCTGAGCAGGCCCCGGCAGACGTTGAGCGGGTGCTGCTGGACGGCGGCCTGAAAGCGGGTCTGAAACAGTTCGTCGAACCGGGGGCGTTCGTGTCGTTCGCGCCGACCGCCGATGAGCCGGCGATGATCCTCTACACCTCTGGTTCCACTGGCAAACCCAAGGGTGTCGTGTTGAGCCATGCCGCGCACCTCTGGGTGGTGCGCACCCGTCTTGAAGCGACGCCACTGGCCGATGAGCGCGCGTTGATCGCCGCGCCGCTGTACCACATGAATGCCCTGGCCCTGGCGCTGTTGACCCTAGCCGGTGGCGCGACCGCTGTGTTGTTGCAGCAGTTCATCGCGCAGGATTACATCGAGGCCATCGAGCGCTATCGCTGCACCTGGCTGACGGCGGTGCCGCCCATGATCGCCATGATGCTCCGTGAGCAGGCGCGTCTGGCGCGTGCCGATCTGAGTTCAGTGCGGGTGGTCAGAATGGGTTCGGCGCCGGTGAGCGCGAGCCTGCTGGATCAGATCACCCAGCTGCTGCCTAATGCCCGAGTGATCAACGCCTACGGTACCACCGAAGGCGGTCCGGTGGTGTTCGGGCCTCATCCTGCAGGGCTGCCGAGCCCTGCGCTGTCTGTCGGGCATGCCCATCCTCAGGTGCAACTGCGGTTGCGCGACAACTCGGGCGCCGTTGCCGATGAAGGTGTGCTGGAGCTGAAAAGCCCCAGTCTGATGTCCGGTTACCACAACCGCCCGGATCTGCGTGATCCATTCACCGCCGATGGTTTCTACATCACCGGCGACGTGTTCCGCCGCGATCATGACGGCTTCTACAGCTTCATCGGTCGCTGTGACGACATGTTCGTCAGTGGTGGCGAGAACATTTACCCCGGCGAAATCGAGAAGCTGCTCGAACGTCATCCCGCCGTCCAGCAGGCCTGCGTGGTGCCTGTGGAGGATGCAATCAAGGGCTTCAAACCCATGGCCTTCGTGGTCCTCAGACGCGCTGCTCAAGCCTGCGAACAACAGCTCAAAGAATTCACCCTCGAACACGCCCCGGCTTATCAGCATCCACGGCGCATCTGGTTCGTCGATGCACTGCCGCTGGCCACCACCAACAAGATCGATCGACCGGCCTTGCTGCTGGACGCCAACCGGCGCCTGCAAGAGCGCACCCCGGAAAACAGCCACCCGGAAAACCTTTAATAATCGTCAAGCTCAGGAACCCACCATGCGTCATTTATATCTGCTGCCACTTGCATTGGCGTGCGCCACCTCGGCCTACGCACTCGACGACGTGACCGTAGCGCTGGCCATTCCGCCCGCCGTTCATGATGGCGCGCCCTTTGCGGCGGCCGAGGAACTGGGGCTGTTCAAGGCGCAAGGCCTGGCGGTCAACGTCGTGGTCTTTCAAGGGGCCGGTGCCTTGTTGCCCCAGGTGGCCAGCAAGCGCGTGACCTTTGGTTTCCCCGTGGCGGAGCCGGTGATCTCCAGCTATTTCAACGGCAAGAACCCGCTGCCGGTGCGCTATTTCTACAATGGCGTGCCCAGCCAGACCCTGGAATACGCCGTGCTGGCCGACTCGCCGATCAAGACCCTGGCCGATTTGAAAGACAAGAAGATCGGCGTCGGCGCGCTCACCTGGGGCACCTTGCCCAACAGTCGCGCTGCGCTGAAAGTCGCTGGGCTCTCGCCGGGTGAGAACGTCGAGTTCGTTGCCGTGGGTGCGTTGGGTGCAGGGTTTCAGGCGCTGCGCAGCAAGCAGGTCGACGCGCTGAATTTCAACAACAGCTGGGACGACATGCTTGAGCTGTCAGGCACGGCGATTCGGCGCATCGCTTACCCCTCCGTGTTTCAGGAAAACCCTGGCAACGGGTTCATTGCCCATGAAGACACGTTCAAGGACAACCCCGACCTGATCCGCCGCTTTGGTCGGGCGTACACCGAGGCGCAATTCGTCTGCGAGGTCAATCCGGGTTTCTGCGTTCAGGCGTTCTGGCGGCAGCACCCCGAGAGCAAGCCTGCCGACGCGCAGGGCAAGGGCCTGGAAGATGCCAAGACCCTGCTGAGTCGTCGCCTGCAACGCACCTTGTACCGCGCCGATGGCACTCCGCGCACCCCTGGCGAATATGATCTGCAGGTGATTCGCCAGGCCATCGCGGCCATGGCCAGGACCGGTGAGTTCCCCACTGCGGACGTGCCGGTGGCGCGGATTTTCTCGAATGAATTCGTCGCCGCGTTCAATGATTTTGACAAGGCAGCCCTGCGTCAGAAGGCGGAGGCCGCCCAATGAGTTTGCGTCTGGACATCGATATCGTCGACGGCCTGATCGACCAGCCAAGGCGCATCCGCGCATCGGGCCTGACGCCAGGCATTGCGACGCTGACCACGACGCTGACACATCCGGACGGCAGTGTGTGGCGCAGTCGCGCCGAATTTCCAATTGCGAACGACGGCCTGCTCGATCTTGAGCAGCAGGCGCCAGTGGCGGGTGACTGGAGCATTGCCGACGGCATGGCCTGCGTGTGGGCACTGAAGCCGTTGAGCCAGCCCGTCATGGCGTCACACACCGACGGCGTCGCGCCACTTCCAATCACCCTGGAGCTGGAGGACGTATCTGGCCGCCGGGTGTCGACGGTCTTCGTGCAGCGCTTTCTGGCTGAAGGCGTGAGTCGTCGGGAAATTCGCGAACAGAACCTTTCCGGTACGCTGTTCACTCCGGCCGCAACCGGGCCGCATCCGGTGGTGATCGTGCTCAATGGCTCAGGCGGCGGTACCCCGGAGCAGCGCGCCGCACTGTACGCCGCTCACGGTTATCAGGGGCTGGCGCTTGCGTATTTCAAGGCCCCGGGGCGGCCTGAGCATATTTCCGATACGCCGCTCGAGTATTTCCAGACGGCCCTTGAGTGGGTGGCGCAGACGCTTAACCCCAAACATGGCTTCATCGCCGTGGCAGGCTTGTCGCGCGGAGGCGAGTTGGCATTGCTGCTGGGCGCCTATTTCCCCAAGCGGGTGTCGGCGGTCATCGGCTATGTGCCCAGTGCTGTGGTCCACGGCACCCTGCGTGCGGGGCGGCCTGATCAGCCTCGTGATGCCGATGCCTGGACGTGGCAGGGCAAACCCCTTCGCAACGTCTGGCGCGACAACCCGAGCGCGGACTGGACGGCATTCGACACCCCGCCTGCGCCGGGCGCTGCGATTCGTCAGGCACCGGCGTTCAGTGCTGTGGAGAGCAGTGCCGAGTTCGTCGTGGCGGCCAGGATTGCGGTGGAGCAAATCGCCGGTCCCGTTCTGCTGATTTCCGGCACCGATGACGGATTCTGGCCGTCGACTGCGTACAGCGCACGCATCGTCGCTGACCTGCAGGCGGCCAACCATCCATGGCCGGTGGAGCATGTGCGCAACGAAGGCGCGGGGCACGCGATCGGTTTTCCCTGTGTTCCGACCACGGTCATCGCCAGGCTGCATCCGGTGGCGGGCGTGGTCATCAGCGGCGGAGGCAGCGCGCAGGCCAACGCCCGTGCCAATCGACTGAGCTGGAGCAGGGTGCTGGGGTTTCTTGAGGCTGCGGTCGCCGCCAAGGGGCGTGAGTCATGAGTGCTGCCTTGGCGTTACACGATGTCGGGCTGACCTATGCCACGCGCCGGGGCGAAATCCAGGCACTGGCGGACGTGGAGCTAACGATCAGGCCCGGCGAATTCGTGGCCTTGCTGGGGCCATCCGGCTGTGGCAAGTCGACAGTGCTCAAGCTGGCGGCAGGGCTCCTGGCTGCGTCCAGCGGCCACATCGAGTTGGCGGGCGGCCTCGTCAATGGGCCGAGTCGGCACACCGGCGTGGTGTTTCAGAAACCCAATCTATTGCCGTGGAAAACCGTGCTGGACAACGTACTGCTGCCAGCGCGCACGTTGGGTCTGCCCAGCCAGCCCAGTGTCGAGCGCGCCAGGCAGTTGCTCGAACTGGTGGGCCTTGCCGCGTTCGCCGACGACTACCCCTTCGAATTGTCAGGTGGCATGCAGCAGCGCGTCGGCATCGCCCGAATGCTCCTGCACGACCCTGATCTGTTGCTGATGGATGAGCCTTTTGCCGCACTGGATGCGTTGTCCCGGGAGTCGCTGACGCTGGAGTTGCAACGCATCTGGAGTCAGCAACGCAAGTCGGTGCTGTTCATTACCCACAGCATTCAGGAGGCTGTGTTCCTCGCCGATCGGGTGCTGGTGATGTCACCCCGGCCCGGCCGCATCATCGATGAATTGGCCATCCCGCTGCCACGCCCGCGCACCCTGGAGACGCTGGCGCAATCGGACTTCACGGCGCTCTGCCAACACCTGCGCAGGCATTTCAGTCATGAATAAAGTGCTCTCGGTGCTGTACCCACTCCTCAGCCTGACGCTGCTGGTTCTGGTCTGGGGCGTCGCGGTCAGCGTGCTCGCCATCCCCGATTACGTGCTGCCGCCGCCTTCGGCCGTATTCGATGCGCTGGCCAGCGGTTTTGCCAGCGGCAGTCTGTGGCCCCACATCGGCGCCACCTTGGGCGAAATGCTCAGCGGTTACCTGATCGGCTGCCTGTTGGCGGTGGCACTGGGCGCGCTGCTGGCCGAGTCGCAAACCTTCGAGCGCTTCGTTTATCCGCTGCTCATCGGCTTGCAGGCCACACCCAAGGTCGCCCTGGGGCCGATCATCCTGGTGTGGTTCGGCTTTGGCATGGCCTCGAAAATCGTGCTGGTGGCGCTGGTCTGCTTCTTTCCTTTGTTCGTCAATACGGTCAATGGCATTCGCCGTACCGATGCCGAACTGCTGGACGCTTGTCGCTCGTTTTCGGCCTCACGCCTGTACCTGCTGATCCACGTGAAACTGCCCTCGGCGGCGGGTGAAATCTTTGCCGGTTTGCAGATTGGCGTCTCGCTGGCGCTCATCGGCGCGGTGGTGGGCGAGTTCCTTTCAGCCCAGCGGGGGCTCGGTTACATGATCGCCTCAAGCTCAGTCAGCATGAGCCTGTCCACCATGTTTGCCGGTGTGGTGCTGCTGGCCTTGATCGGGCTGTGCGGGGCGCAAACGATGCGCTGGCTGCAACGGCGAGTCATTTTCTGGGAGCCCGGTGCGGCTCGACACACCAAGCGTTAATGGAGAACTTCATGACTTTCAATTGGCAGAATCCGTATCCCACCACCCGCATTCCGTTGTTCGCACGCAACGTGGTGTCCACATCCCATCCCATCGCCGCCCAGGCGGGCGTGCGCATTCTGTTGGCCGGGGGCAACGCTGTGGATGCCGCGATTGCCGCCGCTGCGGCGCTGACGGTGGTCGAGCCGGTTTCATGCGGGTTGGGCAGCGATGCCTTCGCCCTGGTCTGGGACGGCCAGCAACTGCATGGCCTCAATGCTTCGGGTCATGCGCCCACGGCCTGGGACCTGAATCACTTTCGCAAACGCTACGGTGAAGATGGGCAGGGTCACGCCAAGCGCCCGGTGCGCGGCTGGGATGCGGTGACTATTCCCGGTGCGGTGGCCGGCTGGGCCGCGCTGCACGAGCGCTTTGGCAAGCTGCCGTTTGCCGACGTGCTTGAGCCTGCTGCCGAAATCGCCGAGCGTGGCATCACCCTCGCGCCCATCGTGGCACACAAATGGGCCGCCGCCATCCCGGCACTGCACGACCAGCCGGGCTTCGCGGACACCTTCATGCCGGGTGGGCGAGCGCCCAAAACCGGTGAAAAATTCGTCTTCAAGGATGCCGCACGGACCTTACGCACTCTGGGTCGGCAGGGCGGCCGTGCCTACTACGAGGGCGAGATTGCCGAAGCGATCGTCGCCTACGCCAAACAAACCGGCGGGGCGTTGACGCTGGAGGATTTGCGCGGCTACCAGCCTGAGTGGGTCAAGCCGATCTCGCAACGCTACCGTGGCCATGAGGTGCATGAGATTCCACCGAACGGCCAGGGCATCGCTGCCTTGATCGCGCTCGGCATTCTGGAGCATTTCGACCTGGCGTCGCTGCCGGTGGATTCGGCTCAATCCCAGCACCTGCAGATCGAGGCCATGAAGCTGGCGTTCGCCGATGTCTATCGCTACGTCGCAGACCCGAGCAGCATGGAGGTCACACCTGAACAGATGCTGGACCCAGCGTATCTGGCGAGCAGGGCGCGCCTGATTGACCCGGCAAAATCCACTCACCCAGAGCATGGGATGCCCAGGTCCGGAGGGACGGTTTACCTGTCGACAGCCGATGAAAACGGCATGATGGTGTCGTTCATCCAGTCCAACTACATGGGTTTTGGTTCTGGCATCGTGGTGCCCGGCTACGGCATCAGCCTGCAAAATCGTGGGGCGGGTTTCTCCAGTGATCCGGCATCGGCCAACGTCGTGGCCCCCGGCAAAAAGCCGTTTCACACCATCATTCCCGCGTTTCTTACCAAAGACGGCGTGCCGCAGATGAGCTTCGGGGTTATGGGCGGTGACATGCAGCCTCAGGGCCATGTGCAGACGCTGGTGCGCATGCTCGACTACCAGCAGCAGCCTCAGGCGGCCTGCGATGCGCCACGCTGGAAGGTCAACCATGACTTCTCCGTGGATCTGGAAGCGACCATGAACACCCAGGCGGTCGAAGGGTTGGCGAGCCGGGGGCATCGACTCAAATCTGTCGAAGACCCCTACATGGACTTTGGTTCGGGCCAGTTCATCTGGCGTCTGTCGGAGGATGCCGATCACGGTTACGTCGCTGCCAGCGACAGCCGACGAGATGGTCACGCGGCGGGCTTCTAGCGTCGGAGGCCATACCCGGGGCATCGACGATGAGCCGGGTATGGCGCTGACTTCTGGCTACGCGCAAATACGGCGCATCCGGCTTAAATGGCCGAGGGTAAGCAAACCTGACGCGTCAGGTTTGCGGCTGTTTGGGTGTCTTGAACAGTGCGCTTAGGAAGCGTTGCCCATAAAGCCCCACACCCAGCCCCGACACGATCAGGACGACGGCGACGATCTTATTGAATGACAGGTGTTCGTTGAAAATGATGACTGAGCCGAGCAGGCCGAACACCGGCACCAGCAGCGACAGCGGCGCGATCGTGGAGACCGGGTAGCGTTTCATCAGGGAATTCCACACCCAGTAGCCGAACAAGGTGTTGGGGTAAACCTGAAACAGGATCGACAGCACGGCGCGATAGTCCATCTGAGTGACCAGCGCTTGATACCCGGTTGTGCCATTTACCGCGAAATCGAGGGCAAACAGCGCAATGGGCGAAAACGCGCTGGACCATACAAGAAAGGCAAAGACGTGCGGGGTTTTAGCCTTCTTGTTGATCACGTTTGCCACGCTCCAGGCCAGCGCACCCATCACTACCAGCACCAGGCCGCTCGATGTCACGCTCCCATCGGCAATGGCAATGATGCTAAGCAAACCGCAGAACGCGATGGCCATTCCGGCGATCTGATAACGGGACACCGTTTCGTTGAAGACGCGGGCGCCCAGCAGGATGGTAAAGAACGCGCTGAATTGCAGCACCAGCGATGCGACGCCGGCCGACAGCCCTGACTGGATGCCTAGATTGACCAGGCCCCATAATCCGACGCCAAAGACCAGTCCATACCCAGCGAGGTAGCGCCACGGCACATCCGGTTTGGGAATGAAAAATATCGCGGGGAGGGCGCACAGGGTGAACCGAATACCTGCCAGGATGAACGGATCGACGGTGGCAAGTCCCAGTTTGATGACCGAGAAGTTCACGCCCCATATCGCGGTGATCGTGATGGCGAGCAGCAGGTGTCTGAGTTTCATAGGGATCTTCCTTGACGGGAGGTTGAGTAACGAGCGGTGAAAAACCACAGCAGCAAAGCGGCGGCACTGATCGACGCGCCCAGCATGCTGACGGCGGGCCATCCGTAGCGTTGGTAGGTCTGGGTTGCCGCCGCGGCGCCTAGTACGCTGCCCGTGGAGTAGAACAACATGTAGGCGCCGACCATGCGGCTTTGGGCGTTCGGCCGTGCCGCCAGGATCAGGCTTTGATTGGTGACATGAACGGCCTGAACGGCGAAGTCGAGCACAATCACGCCGCAGGCAAGGGCGAGCAGTGAGGTCTGGGCGAAGCCGATGGGCAGCCATGAAAGGGTCAACAGGCCCAGAGCGATACCGCTGACTCGCTGGCCGAGACCTTGGTCGGCCCAGCGGCCAGCCCTTTTCGCCGCCAGTGCACCGGCCACACCCACAAGGCCGATCAAGCCGATGGCCGTGTGGGACAAAGAAAGCGGCGGGGCGCTCAGCGGCAACACCATCGCCGTCCACAACACGGAAAACGCCGCGAAAATGAGCAGGGCCAGCAACCCCCGGATCTGCAACACCGGCTCGTTCAGCAGCAAATTGAACAGTGAACGGATCACCCCCGCATAGGTTTCGCCGGATCGCAGAGGTGGGGCGTCGGGCAAGCATCTGAACAACACCGCAGTGAGGGTCAGCATCAGCCCTGAAGAGGCGAAATACACGGCTCGCCAATCGGCCAAGTCAGCGATCAGCCCGGACGTGAAACGCGCCGGCAGAATCCCCAGCACAATGCCGCTGGTCACCGTGCCGACGGCTTGTCCGCGCTGTGAGGGCGGCGCCAGCACTGCCGTGAAGGCAACCAACACCTGAACGACCACGGCCATCAGGCCGACGATGACCATGGCGCCCAAAAGGGCTGGCCATGTCTGTGACGCGCCGACGCCCGCAAGTGCCAGGGCGCAGATTCCGGTCTGAGTCGGTACCAACCGTTTGCGATTGATCAGGTCGCCGAGTGGAACGAGAAACAGCAACCCCAGCGCATAGCCCACTTGAGTCATGGTGACCACGATGCCCATCAGCCCCGGCGCGACGCCCAGGCTTTCAGCCATGGCCTCGAGCAGAGGCTGAGCGAAGTAGACGTTGGCGACGGCCAGTCCGCAGGTCATGGACAGCAACAGGGTAAGTGACGCGCCAAGGCCGGTGAACGGTGTGTCGGCATCCGGATTTTCGCCTGAGGCAGCCCCGTTGAGCCGGTTTTTGACGAGTGACCCGAGGGTGATTTGAACACTGCTGTCATAACGTCACCCATGCAGGTAATGTGGTTGCAAATAAAAACCTGAATGGATTTTTGCGCGATCTTGTTTCAAATTGCAACCGGATTGTACGGGCTAGGTCACTTCCACACAGCCCCATCTATGGCTGGATCAGGCGTAGTCTGGTTGGATTTTCCATGTAAGTCTGTGCAGTTGTGATATTGCTGAACCGGCTTTTTCAATTCATCTATGACCTCTAGGGATGCCCCTCCCGCCGTGATTAAGCCAGCTTCAGCCGACCCATCTTCGGTCCTGCTGACTTCACGGGTCTATTCGTCGAAAAACACCAGCGCACGCAGTTCGATGCTGCGCCGAGGTGGCGCGTCATCGGGTGTGGTCGGGTCATCGAAAGCGGTGTGGGCACCGGCACGGGCGGCGATGTCGGTGCGTGAGTCGTAGATCTTCAGCAACAGGGCTTCTTCCGGCCGCAACTGCGGGAAGTAGTACCAACGGTGCTGTGAGTTGGCGCGCAGGGCAAAGGTCTCGCCGACCTTGTCGCGGTACACCAGATCGCTTGGGATGAAGTCCGCCGCCTCGATGCTGCTGGCATCGCACACAGCCAGGGGGGTGGTGAACACCGGGCCACCGATGGGGCGCCAAAGGTTGATGATCGCAAAGCGCTTACGCAGCCGCTGCTCGGCTTCCTCGGCGGGCAGGTGATCGCGCACCCGGCGAATGGCCGAGCGTTCAGTCTGGTCGTTGTGCACGTAACGCACCGGTTCGCGCAGGCCGTTGGCTTCGCGACCCGGCTCGTCGATGCGGATGGTATGGTCAAAAATCACCGTTTTGACTGCACCGGTGGCCTGGCGGATCAAGGCGTCGGCTTCGGCGTAATAACGCTCGCGCACCTGCTGTTCGTCCTGCAGGTCGCTGACCGCGCTGGGCTGTTCGACCCGCTGGAAACCCTGCTCGTCCAACAACGGTGGCCGGGCCAGCAGGCGTGCATTGTGAATCGTCACGCGGGTCGGCTGCACCGTGCCGATGCGTTGCGGCAGGCCGTCTTCCCGTAGGTAGGCGTAGTTGACCGGGCGTGTACCGTCATCAAGCAGGTAATTGAGCTCTCCGGTCACGGCGTCGGGTGTGAGGTGTGGCTGATGAATACCCATGACAACTCCTTGCGGTGAGGCACGTCAGAAAGGTTCTTTGAAGGGACGCAGGTCCAGCTCCTGAGTCCAGGCGCTGCGAGGCTGGCGATGCAGATACCAATACGCGTCAGCGATGGCATCCAGGCCCAACAGGCCGTCTTCGCCAACCGTCTGGACGCGTTGCGGAGCATGCTGACGCAGCCGTTCTCCGTTGATGCCGCCGTCGATTACCACATGGGCGACATGCACGTTCTGTGGGCCGAACTCACGGGCAAACGACTGACTCAGCGAACGCAGCCCGGCCTTGGCGGCCGCAAAGGCGGTGTATGGCGGCTTGCCGCGCAGGGATGCGGTCGCGCCCGTGAACAGCAAAGTCCCGCCGCCGTTCTCCAGCAGCAGCCGCGTGGACTTCCTAGCGAACAGAAAGCCACCCAAGGTCGACGCACGCCAGGTCTGCTCAAACAACTCGGCACTCAAGTCCAGAGCAGGGGCCGACACTGAGTTGCCGACATTGAAGACCGCAACGTGCAACGGTCCAAGCGCCCGGACCTGCTCCGCGGCGTTCAGCAAGTCCTTTTCATTGCCCGCGTCGGCGACCACCGGCACGGCTTCGCCGCCTGCATCGCGAATGCTGGCCGCCACCGCGTCGAGCCGGTCCCGGCTGCGACCGGTCACCGCCACGCGATAACCGTTTTGAGCGAAGCGGCGGGCAATTGCAGCGCCCAATCCTTCCACTGCACCGACGCCGTTGACCCAGGCCACTTGAAGAGCAGATGAAGACATCGACATGACTCCTCGCTAATGCGTGATGACTCACTCTAACGTTGCTCGTCGCTGGCCAAATAGAATTTCGGACGATAACGATATAGCCCGCAACGCGACGCTGGCCGCAAGGCTGACATCCTCAAGTTGTGCGAATAGGCGATGAGCTGCCAGGCAAGGCTTCGGCAGTGTGTGCTAAGCATAGAGAAAAACGATCTACGCCTGCGCAAGTACCGAGATTGACGCTTGGCGAACCGCCCCTTACTGTCGCCAGCCTGTTCAATGATGCAGGCGAGAGACCCTATACGGCCTAAGAGGCCGCCCCGGCGCGGGGACCTGCGTCCTACCGCTAAAGTGAGGTATTTTTGGCAATCCATTCTCCGTCCCATGCTTCGAGCGCAGCGGCTTCGCGCCTCAGTGTGCTGATGGTGGACGTGGACGGTGTGCTCATCACGGGTCGCCCCAGCGATGGTCAGCACTGGGCATACTGTCTTGAGGATGACCTCGGCGTGCGACAGTCCGAATTGCAGGCGGCGTTTTTTGCGCCGTATTGGGAGCATTGCTGGATGATCAGCGTGAAAACGTGATTGCCGCCCAGGCATTCGGCTGGCAGGCGGTTAGCTGGACAACAGACAGCCATCTGGCGCTGGCGCGTTACCCAATCCAGGGTGGCGCCTGATGCACCTACAGGACTTTTTTTCAGAATGGAGACCCGCGCTCCACTGAGCTTCAAACCCGTCGACCTCGATGCTCACGCTGAGCTCTGCGTCCGCTTCGCCCTCGACCTGCAGGTGCTCGGCTTTGGCTCGGCCGAAGGCTTTCATGGACCGGATGGCAAAGGCGCCGAGCGTCACATCGCTCATTTACACAAGCGTGCCGCGTCCTGGCCGGGATGTCTTGTGCATGTCTGGCGAGGCGAGCAGATCATTGGGCAGATCAACGTGAGTTGCGTCGACAGTGATCCTGACATCGGGTACATCAATCTGCTGTACCTGGTGCCTGAAGCGCGTGGTCGTGGTTTAGGCACGCTGCCGGAAACTTACGCCTGGGCGTTTTTGACCGGGCACGGTTGTCGCTCATTACGCTTGTCGGCCAGTGTTGCCAACACGCCGGCGTGGCGATTTTATCAACGCAACGGCTGGCAGGATCCGGGGCCTCGGGAGGATGCGCCTGGCGTGCATCTGCTCAGAAGCACCCGGGCGTGGCAACCGAGGGCGTGCCGGTCATCATCAACCCGGACCATTATCTGGAAACCCCGACAGGCCGCCTGTTCACCCCTGAACGCAACCAGCAAGCCTTGGCGCAGTGTTGGAAGCAACTACGCCCCGAACTGGTAAACACCAAAGGGCCTTTGTACCTGGTGATGGGGGTGCAAGGTGCAGGAAAATCCCGCTGGGTGGCGAACAATGTCGGTCGCTTGGGCGCGCGCCCCGTCATGTCGATGCCGCGCTGCCCGCACGGGTTCACCGCGAACCGCTGCTGGCAACCACCCGCGAGTTCGCAGTATCGGTGATTGCTATCTTCATCTAGGTACCGCTGGAGCTGGCCTTGCGGCGCAACGCTCGCCGCAGCGCCGATCAGCAGGTGCCCGCAGATGCCCTGAAGAACGTACACCGCTTGCTGGAGCAGCCGGTGCTGGAGGAAGGGTTTGTCTGGGTCGAAACGGTCGAACAACGGGAAACGACGCCCGTGTGATTCACTTTTCAAGGAGCCGGTATGGCGATCATCGAGAGTCAGTTTTACGTTCCACAGCCGTTCATCATTCATGAAACCGAGCACTGGATCCTCAATCACAGCTTCGCCTCGGCCTTGCCAGGCTACTTGATTCTCGGTGCCAAAGCGCCGGTGGACTCCCTGGGCGATCTACCTCCCGACGCGCTGCATGAGTTCGCCGAGCTGCTGGCCCGTGCGCAACGCACGGTGCAGGAAGTCCTCAAGCCCGAGCGCCTGTACATCAGCCGTTACGGCCACTCGGCAGGCTATCCGATCCACTTTCACCTGATCCCCGTTTACGACTGGGTGGAGCAGCGTTTCTGGGCTGATGAGCGTTATCGCCTGCTGAATACCTTTGCCAACCCCGGCAAAGCTCAGACTCGCACAGACGGCGCCGAACTGACGCTGTTCATCTGGCGGGAGTTCGGCGAGCGGGAGGTGTCGATTATGATCGAAGGGCCGTCCATCGAGCAGGTGATTCAGCAGTTGCGGACGGCTTTTGCCTGATCAGTGCCGGGGTATGGCGATCGAGGGGTCGCATGGGGATTCCAAAGCGAAAAAAGAGAAGGATTGACGGTGTTGGATCAGGCCGGGAGAGTCTTCAGCCAAGGCCAGCGTGCGCGATAACTGTCGGCTTTTCTCTGGAACAGGTGGGGCTGGGGGAAGTGCGGGTTGATTCGGAGAATACCGTGATCCAGATCCTCCAGCCCAAAGGGCGCATAGACTTCACCACTGCCAACATCCAACCCGACGCTGGTGCCTGCGATAAGGAAACGGTCGATACCCTCACGGGCTGAATGCAGGACCGGGTAGCTACCACCAAAGCGCTGATCGAACCAGAGATGCACTCGGGCCTGATTGCGCAGTTCAACGTTGACACCTAGGTCCTTAAACAAGGACCTGGCCTTCTGGATCACAGCGTCCTCCGCTTCCCACGAGAGATCCTCGTCGAAATAGAAAACGTCATAATCGTGCACACCCCAGTCGGGCGGCAAATCCGAGCGAAGATTCCACACCGCCTGAAACAGGCAGCCGGCCGTCAGCAGGCACTGCTCCAGATGCAGCGCCGGCAGACGCTTGGCTATTTCGGCGTTGGCGGGATTGGTCATGGCAAGGTTGAGCAGGCTGTCGACGGTCAATGTCATGGAACGTTCCTGGTTGGCGCGGCGCTTGCTCGAACGAGAGGGCTGCGCAGTGAAAAGGTCCTGCTTCAGTTGCAAGAACGAGACCTTATCAGGTCTGACACGCTTTACTTTTTATATTGGAGTCCTTCATGTCCGAACCCAGCATCCGCAACCTAGCCCTGTGTATTTTTCATCACGAAGGCAAAATCCTCGTCAATGAATTCGAGGACCCCGTGAAGCGCCAGACCCTTTTCCGCCCGCTAGGGGGTGGCGTCGAATTTGGCGAGCGCAGCGCCGAAACCGTCGTTCGTGAAATCCGTGAAGAGCTGGACCTGCCTATCCGTGATGTGCGCTTGATCGGCACGCTGGAAAGCCTCTTTACCTACCTCGGCAAGCCTGGTCATGAAGTGGTGCAAGTCTATGACGCACGCTTCGAAGACCCTGCGCTGTACCAGCGTCCCTGGCTGCAAGGCCAGGAAAGCGATGGCGCAGCCTTTCGCGTCAGATGGTGTGACAGCACGCAGTTCACTGACGAGTCACCGCTGGTTCCGGAAGGTTTGCAGGCGCTGCTCACCTCATTGTCGTTGCTGCGATGAGGTGCGCTGACGTGTTGGAAAGTTCGCTTTTTGCCGGTGGGGTGTCGCAGGTGGGACAGCACGAGGCAGGCATGAGATGACCGAAGCCTTCGATCCGGAACCACGTCATCTTGCCCACATGTGTCACGCGCTGGCACAGGGTAGAAAAGCGTTGCCCGCGTGCTTGCCTAATCCGCCAGTAGGTTGCGTGCTGGTCAGGGATAACCAAGTGATCAGTGAGGGCTTTACCCAGCCTCCGGGCCTGCATCATGCCGAAGCCATGGCCCTTGAATGTCTGACCGGCAGCGCGACTGGCATCACGGCCTATGTGTCGCTGGAGCCGTGCTCGTTTCATGGCCGCACACCTTCCTGTGCTCATGCATTGGTGAAGGCAGGCATCGAGCGTGTATTCGTCGCCATGCTCGATCCTGATCCGAGAAATGCCGGGGCGGGTATTCAGATACTGCGCGATGCGGGAATCGAAGTGGTGGTTGGTATTTTGGAGGCCGAGGCGAGCCGTGATTTGTCCTCCTATTTGCTGACGTCTTCGTAACGGAGTGGTTGGGCCTCCGTTAGCGCAGTGACGATCAGGGGCACTGTCTGAACTCAGTCAAAAGTCCCCTTCAGCTGTTCAAATTCGTTCAGAAAACCGCTCTATTATGAGGTTTTCGGCCCTTTTCAGCGCATTTCAGGCTGGCACGCTCCGTGCTCCATCGCTAGAGCCAAAAAACGATGCCCACTGCCAGGCATTGGATTATGACTCAAGCAGGAGCAAAGAATGAAAGGGAGCACATCCTCCAGAAACAAGTCGCGCAGCCGACTGCCTTCAGCGGTCAGTGCGGGCGCGACATTTTTCCTGATTGGACAGCTGCATGCGGCTCAAACCGACACGAGCAAGTCGCCACAACAAGAGGCCGCTGGCCAACTCAGTACAGTGGTCGTTCAGGGGCAGAAGCTCGACGACACTCGCAAGGCCGAACTGGCACTCAAGGAAGTGGCGGGCGGGGTCAATTTCATCGACTCGTCGCAAGTGGAAGAGGGGCGGGTGTCGACCGCCACCGACGTGTTTGCCTTGCAACCGGGGGTGATCGCGACACAGGGCGGTGGCAATAACGACGGCGGCCGTATCTCCATTCGCGGTTCGGGCATCAACAAGGGCGTCGGGTATTTTCGGGCGGGGATTTTCTACCTGTTCGACGGCCTGCCGGTTTCAGGCCCGGGAGGTACGCCCTACGAACTGTTCGAGCCACTGGGCCTTAGCCATACCGAGATTCTGCGCGGTGCCAACGCCTTCGACATCGGCTCGTTGTATCTGGGTGGCGCGATCAACTACGTCACCAAGACCGGCTATGATGCCGCGCCATTGCAAGTGCGCTACGAGGCGGGTAGCTACGGTTATCAGAAGCGGCAGATCAGTTCGGGGCAGGTGTTGGGGCCGCTGAACTATTACGTCAGCCTGACTGATTCGTCATCGGATGGCTTCCAGGATCAGACCCGCGGCAAAAGCGCGGGGATTGCGGGCAACGTCGGCTATCAGTTTTCTCCGCAACTGAAGACCCGGCTCTACTACCGCTACCGCACCACCGATAACGAAACGCCGGGCTACATCACCAAGGCGCAGCTCAAGGACGATCCCGAGCAGGCCAACCCGACCAGCGTCAACGTCCGTGCGCATCGCAAGCAACCGGGTTCGACCTGGGTGGGCAGCAAGACGCAATACACCTTTGACGACGATTCCCATCTGGAGCTGGGACTGGTCTACCACGACTACCCCATCGATGCCCGGCAAGGGGTAAACCGCACGGAGTGGGGCTTCACCGATTACTCCACCAGCCTCAAATACGACCGTCTGGATAGCCTGTTCGGCAAGAACAGCGTGACGCGTCTCAACCTGTTGCGCACCGAGCATTTGAACGCCTATTCCAAAACCATCGTGCGCACGCCGTCCGGTGTCACCGCGAACCTGCCGGCGGGCGCCGAGGTACGTAAAGCGGAATATCAGGGTTCGGATACCGTGTTGAGCGCCGGCAACGAAACCGAGTTCGTCGATAACACGCTGTGGCTGAGTGCCGGTCTTTCAGCGGTTCAGTTCGAGCGCAAGGCGCGGGTCTCTTACCCGGTGGGCGGCGAAGCGGACAACCCGAACAACCCGGTCGAAAAAGACAACTGGGAGTTCGCGCCGCGATTCGGTGTGCGTTATCAGATTAATCCTGACTGGGAGCTGTTCGGCAACCTCAGCCGCACCGTCGAAGCGCAGCAGTCCTGGGCCTACATCTCCGGCGCGCAGGTCTTCACCACCGGACCGGCGACGGGGCTCAATTCCGGCGGCCAGAAACTCGAACCGCAAGTCGCCGATACGCTGGAATTCGGCACCCGCGGCCACTTCGGCTGGAACGATTGGGACCTGACGTTCTACCGCTCTCAAGTGAAGGACGAATTGCTCTCGGTCATCATCCGGGAAGCAACATCCACCGCCGATGCGCTGACCTCGGAGTACAACGCCAGCAAGACCATCCACCAGGGTGTCGAACTGGGCCTGAACTCGCTGCTGTACCAAGACGGCGGCAACCGCCTAAGCCTGCGCCAGTCTTACACTTACAGCGATTTCTTCTACCGCGACGACGATCAGTTCGGCAGCAACCGGCTTCCGGGCATTCCCAAGCATAACTATCAGGCGGAATTGCGTTACGACTTCGACAACGGCATCTACGTGGGCGTGAATACCTACTACGCCTCCAAAACCGCCGTAGACTTCGCCAACACTGCAACCGCCGGGTCCTACAACTTGTGGGGCGCCAAATTTGGCTGGAATTCAGCGAAGAAGGACTGGGAACTGTTCCTCGACCTGCGCAACCTGACCGACGAGAAATACGCTGCGTCGATCAGCCCGACCTTCGATGCCAAAGGCGGCGACCCACGTACGATCATTCCGGGAGATGGTTTCGGGACGTATGCGGGGGTGCAGTACAGCTTCAGGTAATACGCCTCGACTGAACGCAGCCACAAGCTAGGTGTGATTCGCTTCAGCGTCAGCGCGAATCACGCTTCTGAACGCTAGTTACGCCAGCAAGGCGATCAGTCGATCGAATGCCTGCAGCGAGTAGCGTTCACTCTGGTTCTCTTTGGGTGGGCGTGCCATGGGGAAGCCGAATTGCACACGCCCAGGCAGCACGCGATCTAAGGCTGAGTACCATTTCAACAGGGCAGGTTGCAGACGGACGTGGAGTTCGAACTTGCTGCGGCGACGTGTCAGGTCTGCTGACGCACGCTGCCTGGCCAAAACCGGATCGATCTGTCCCACCAGATAAGTATCTGCGAAACCTATCCGGCCCTGGGCGAAAGTGTCTCGTGTGGCGGCCAGTTGCAACTGCCAGTCTTGCTTACGCGCTTTGCCAATTTGCCACAGGCACCAGATGTAATGGAGCTTGAGCGGATCGGTGTCACAAATAACCCATGACGAGGCCTGTTCTAGCGCGAGTGCTGCCCGCCAGCGATCCGCATTTCGCTCTGCCCAAAATGTCGCCGCTGCGTCAGGGTTCTCACGAGGGTCGGGCACGTGGTCGAATCGGCCATTTTCGGCAATGACCTGGCCTTGTCCATGTCTGGAGCACCACGTGCTTTTTCCACAGGCGCTGATACCTTCGACGACGACAATCATGTGTTGGCTCCAGGCTCAGTCATTCCTGAGGTATTTGAAATGGGTGGCATGTCCGTCGTCCATCGGATGAAATCCGCAGCATGCGTAAAACGCAGCGGCGTTCACGGTATCGGTGGAGAGGCGCACGATCTGCAAATGGTGTGCGGCGTGTTCAAGCAGTTGGTTTGGCAACAGCCGTCCAACATTTTGCTAACTGAACGCATTGTTGCAGCGCGTCATATTGGCCGTATTCCGTGAGTGCAAAAGCAATGCCGATGGGAGCATGGTGCAGCGCGTTCGCTTTGTGCTAGGGGATGATGACCTCGGCACACTCTGTGCAAACACACGCGGGGTGTTATCGGAAGAAGTCGGTTTCAGTCATCGCTATCCGATCAAGTCGCAGTGGCGCAAACACTATGCGATGTGCCTGTCGAGGTGGAGGAACATGTCTTTACCGTGGACATTTCCGGTTCGCGGGATCCCGCGCTGTCTGCCGAGCACACTTCCTGGGCGTCCTCATCGCTTGCTGACGCGCTGTCCGTTCTGAACTACGGCAACTGCGCGGTAAGCCTTCGGCGGGTCGATCAGTTTTGGCTGGATAAGAACACGGCTTGAAGCCTGCGTGACGCCAAAAGCTCGTTATTTTGAAGGGGAAGTTGCAATGATCATCGAAGTGGTCGGCGTGGACGGCAGTGGCAAAACCACTCTGATCCACGGCCTGCGCAAAGCCATCAATGAAGGTGGCAAGGCGTGGGCGTACGAGCGTTCGTACCAGAGTGAAAACGTACGCATGCTGGAAGCCGCTGCGAGTGTAAAAGGTGTCCGAGCCAGGCCACGTGCCGCATTTTCCGGTGATGTGATCGAAACCGCCCGCACGCTGGAGCTGGTCAGCAAAAGTTTCCAGCTTGCGCTTTACAAACGCTCCATGACCCAGCATGTGTTGTGTGACAGCTACCTGGTCGAGCAGGGCGCCCGTCTCTGCGATTGCGGGCTGACCGAAAGCGCCACCTGGACCTCGCTCGACATGGCGACAGCGCCGGACCTTTGCGTCTACCTGAAGGTCGATGCGGGTGAAGCGTTGCAGCGCATGCGATCGCGGTTAAAGGGGGATTCTCTGCTGTTAGACGCTGATCCCCTCGGTGCCACAGCCGCGATCATCGATGGGCTGGAACGTGCTTTGTCCCGCATGCCGTACCCTCATATCGTCGTGGACGCCGGTCAGCAACCTGCTGCTGTGCTCAGCGACGTGTCTGCATCACTGGTCCTGCTTGATGACTGACAATCCGGTGCTTGACGAACCCTGCGACGGACTCTGGCAGGGCGACTTCCTGCGGCTGTTCTTGGGCTTCACGCTCTCAGCCGTCGGTGACCGATTGGCGTTTGTCGTACTGCCTTTTCTGATTCTGGCGGCAGACAGCCCTGTCTGGGCCGTGGCCTGGGTGCTTGGGGCGCGTTCGGTGGGGTTTGCAGCCAGTGTTCTGGCCGGTGGCGTGGTCGCTGATCGCATGGGTCCGCAACGCATGCTCATGTTCAGCGAAGGTGTCCGAGCCTTGGTGCAGGCTGCTGTGGTGCTGGTGTGTCTGCAAACGACGTTATCGGTCGTGTCACTCCTCGTGCTGTCGGCACTGTACGGTCTGGCAGAAGGCGTGGCGGTACCGTCGGCCAAAGCCCTGTTGCCGCAGGTGGTTGCGAAGCCACATCTTGAGCGCGCCAATGGCTACCTGTCGGTGGCCTACACCAGCGGGCATCTGCTGGGGCCGATGCTTGCGGGCGTGCTGGTGGTGGCCCAACTGGGTGTCGTGGCGTTTGCGCTGGATGGGGTTTCGTTCTTGCTGTGTGCCTTACTGGTGGCGTCGCTGCGATTGCCCGCACCGACACGTCACGTCATCCCGGTGACGGCTGTCGCCCAGTTCGTGGAAGGGGTGCAGTTGCTCCGCACTCGGCGCAGCTTGATGTGGATGCTGTTCGCTGGCGTGACGTTACACCTCACAACACTGCCTGCTGTTTACGCGCTGGGACCGGCATGGTCGCAAACGCATCTGGGCGGTGCGGCTGCCTGGGGCGTGCTGGTTTCAGCGTTCGGCATAGGCGGCGTAATGGGCGGCTTGGTGGCTGCTCATGTGCGACCTCATCGCCCTGCGCTCTGGTTTTTTCTGAGTCTGATCCCCGTCGCCGCGCAGCCGCTGATGCTGGTGTGGACACCGGCATTCTGGTGGGTGGCGGCTCTGCAAGGGCTGGCAGGGTTTTCCCTCGCCCTGCTGAATGTCATGGAGGACCTGAGTTTGCAGCACAGCGTACCACCCACCCTGATCGCACGGGTGGGGTCGTTGCTGATATTCGCATCAACCGTCGCGCTGCCGTTGGGTTACGCGGTCGTTGCGGGCATGGCATCGACGCTCGGCGTGCAGATGGCCATGACTGTGCCGGGGGTGGCGTGCGTGTTGATTGCCATCGTTGGCATTACGCTGCCGGGCGTCAGGACGCTCACCGTTGCTCGTTAAGACGATGCGCTTCGTCGTCACTCATCAACGCCTCCCAAGCCGTCGCAACGACAACCTCGGTGCAGGAATCGAGACATTGATCATGCAGATCCGCCCAATTGAAACACCTGACGCCGCGCAGTTGATGGCGTTGAACGTCGCACTAGACACTGAAACTGCCTTCATGCTGATGGAGCCGGGCGAGCGGGTGATCACGCTGGAGCAGCAGGTCGCGCGTATCGAGGCCATTCTTGCGTCGTCGTCTGAAGCGCTGTGGGTCGCTGAGGATGAGGCTCGTCTGGTGGGGTTCGTGGCGGTGATTCTGGGTGGGCCGAGGCGGGCCCGACACACGGCGCGTTCGGTCATCGGCGTTCGTCGAAGTCACTGGCGCCGTGGTCTGGGTGCTCGCTTGCTGAATCAGGCAGAGCAATGGGCCCGGTCAGTCAACGTGCGCAGGCTGGAATTGACGGTCGTGACAACCAATGCTCGTGCGGTCGCGCTATACGAAAAGTGCGGCTTCGTATCTGAAGGCATACGCGTGGCCGCGTTGCGAATCGGCGAGCGGTACGTGGACGAGTTCTACATGGCCAAACTGCTCTGACATCTCCAAGGAACCATTGGCAATGCATTGGAAACTCGCTTGTTTTGACCTCGACGGAACGCTGGCCCTGACCAGTACCGGACAGCATCTCGCCATGCCGATGTCATGGGCGAACTGGAGCGCCGCTACCTGGCGGGCGACGAGGTCGAAAATCAAGGTGTGCATAGGGGTCGCTCTTCGTCATGGGAGCAGATTCGACAGGTCTTGCAAGGCATCAACGGCGCACGTTGCCGGTTGCCACGCTTGCGGCCATGGATGAAACCCGCGCAGCCAGATGGCGCGCATCCCTGCGGTCGCGGCACCCTGATAGTCGTTGACGGGGTGATCGCCGACGAACCAGCAGTGTTCAGGCGCGACACCCAATCGGTCCGCGGCCGCAAGAAAGATGGCAGGTTCGGGCTTTGCGCAGCCATGCGCTTCGGAACTGATCAGCGAGCGAATGGCAGGCGCGAAGGGGAGTGCTTCAAGCGTTCGACGCCGAGACTGCTCAGCACCGTTGGACACGATCGCGCAGGCAATGCTTCGCTCGCTCAGGCGTTGTATCAACCGGGAAGCGCCAGGCATGGGCGTCGTGGCGCTCGGGAAGAACTCGACCCAGTGTGCGCTCAGGAAGGCGGGTGTTGTTTCCAGGCGCCACGGCAAGCGTCGGGACAGTGTCTGACCAATGGCTTCCCGGATTGAAGAAAACGGCGAGTCGGGAGGCAGGTAGCCGCCATTGTCGGTCGCATTGATCAATTGCACGAGTTGCGTCGAAGAGGTGGCATGCAAGGCGTCGTGGAAGTGAGCCAGAAAGCGTTGTGCGTAACGTTCGATACTCGAGCCGCGATGGGTGAGGGTGTTATCCAGATCGAAGAGCACCGCTTTGGGGGATATCACCGACACACCCCGATCGTTAACGGCGTTCATCGGCAACTCCCTGTGCCATGGGTGCCGACGACGTGAGGCTTTTCAGCATCAAGCCGGCACCCGAGAGCAACACAGCGGCGGACACCACCAATGCTGCGGTCGGCGCATCAATGGGAGAGTCATCAGTGTTGACGTGTACCAAGACGCTGCTCACTGCTGCTGTCGCCAGAAGGGAGGAGACAGCCAACACGGGGTTACTCAGTGACGATATCCGCGCCATGTATTCGACGGGCACATGGGTTTGCAGCACCGGACCCAGTGCGGTGGCGTACAGCGAAAAGCAAACACCGGACAGGCACATCGTCAGCGGTGGCAGTAAATCGCCCCGCGACAGCGCGTACGCAAAATTCGTCAGACCCAGTAGAAACAGCGCGCCGCAAGTCAGGATTTCTGGCCGTAAGTGCCTGGCGAGAATGGGGCTGAACAGCGTTGCCGACAGTCCGCCCAGAGGAAACATGGCCATCAAGACGCCGTATTCCGCCGGCGTTCGGTTGAGCGTGTGCATACCGAACAGCGGCAATACCGGATTGTTGATGCCCAGCGAAATGCCATACAACGCGGTCCCGGCCATCATCAGACGAAGGGTGGGGTGGGTCCACGCCAGTTGCACGCCCGCCATGAGCGAGCGTCCATAGCCTTGAGCCGACGCGTGGGATTCGATCCGCGTGTTGAAACCGGTGATCCTCACTACGCAGAGGATCGAGCCGGTCAGCCCGGCAATGGCCAGCATGAAAGCGGCCATGGCGCCGTGACTCGAGAACAGCAAAGGCCCCAGCGCAGCCGTGAGTGTGCCCACGCCCGTCAGGGAGAACATGCCGATGGCGGCGGCATGGCTGCGCTGGTCGTTGGGGACAATCACTTGCATGATGCAGGCCCTTGCCGGGGCGAAGTATTGCGCCGCACTGCTGTTGATCAGCAGGACAACGCAAACGCCGTAAACCGTGGACCAGGGTGTCAACTGCCCCCAGGCACTGGCAGCAATAAAGGCAGCAAGGGTGAACAGGCGCAACACATCAGCCATCAGCATCACTTGCAGCGGTCGCACATGGTCAATCCAGGCCCCCGCCAGTGGCGCGATGACGATGCGCGGCAATGTCACAGCCGCGACGGTGAGGCCTACCGCGAATGGCAACTGCGGGTCATTTTTTAGCAACTCGCTCACCAGCCAGACGCCCACCGTCGCACCGATCAGAAACTCACCGAACGTCGACAAGGCTTGACCCCACCAGAGCAGTAGAAAATGCCGGTTGATAAAAAAACGTCGTTCCATGATCAGGCAACTGGTCCGTGATTTGCTCGTTGTGAGAAGACAAATACTGCAATTTCGGGACCATTCGGCCCCATGGAGGCATCTGGCGAATGTACTGTCGGCGCACTGCTGAATCGCGGGCAATGTGTTGACGTGATGTCAGAGCGGCAACACCGCTTACCGTTAATCGTTCAGGGAATGGGAATGGGAATGTCATCTCTACGCAAATTGGTGTTTTACAGTGATACCGAAACGGTGACCAACCGGTGGGTGGATGAGCGACTACTTCGCCTGATCGGCTGCGCCAAGCCTCGTATTGGCTACGTTTCAGCGTCTCCGGACCCTGAGCGGATCTATTTCGATGCCCAGCGCAGGCGTTATCAGTCAATGGGCGCAGAGTGTGTTGTCTATGTCGATGAAGAGGTTGTCCATGACGCTGCGCTGGTGGCTCGTTTGCTGACCTGCGACGCAATCCACTTGTCCGGGGGCAATACGTTTGCGTTCCTGCACTGGCTCAAACGCAGCCCGTTGATACAGCAGTTACCGGGTTACGCAGCACAGGGTGGTGTGCTCATCGGCGTCAGCGCCGGGGCGATGCTCATGACCCCGGGAATCGCCTGTGCCGAGCTGTGCGGCGACTCAAGAAATGGACTCACCCCGGATGACGGTGCGTTGGGATTGGTGGATTTTCATTTCTGGCCGCATTACCCGCGTGATCAGGTGATGTCCCCGACGTTGGCGAAACGAGCGCGCGAATTCCCTGGCCTGCTGTGCTGCTCTGATGGCGGCGGGGTCGTGGTCGATGGTGAGCGGGTCGAGCGTTACGGCCCGGTCGGCTTCTATGGCACTGAATGACGTCAGGTGTTAACGGCGAAGCGCCGCGTCTAAAGCCAACGCTTGTGCCGCGAGGTAGGCCAAAGCGTGTTGGAAAACCGGGTGCCAGCGTTCGTCGGGCGTTTCGTGCAGCGGGTACCAGAAAAACCGGAAGTCGTGGCCGCCGTCATCGACAGTGCGGTGAACTCATGTGTCAGGTAGTCCAGCGGGCACTTCGCACAGGTGAAAGGACCATGTCTGTTGCTGATGCCCCGAGGCCCAAGCACCCAGGTCTGCGAGCAGTCTTGTGGCGACCACGCCCGATTCCTCGAACAACTCACGCACGGCGGCGTCAGCGGATTCCTCGCCCGGTTCCACAGTGCCTTTGACCAGTTGCAAACCCGCCAGCGGATGTTCGAATGCCAGGATCTGCAGGCTCTCGGCCATACGCAACACCACCGGACAGGCTTTCATGACGCCACCACTGCCGGTTTACGTGACCCGCCAGACGTCAACGCGGCTGTCAGCTGACGCAAGGTCTGCCGAGTCGGGTGATCTGTCAGGTTGGAGTAGAGCACCATGTCCCTTGTGGGCAGCGGGGGAAGCCCGAGTCGCGAGTATCTCCAGGACGAAGCGGGTGCGGTTTTCGGCCGAGCAACCGTATTGGTCGTCTCGCTGGTTGCTGCCGGTGGACAGGAATTGCTCTGGCAGGTAACCGGATGCTGCATGCAGCTCGACACCTTCGAAACCGGCTTCAATCGCCAGGCGGGCCGCGGTGCGGTATTCAGCGACAACATGAGTAATTTCCGAAACGGTCAGTGCGTGCGGGGTGACGAAATCTTGCAGACCACTTGCAGTATAAGTCTGACCCGATGCCTTTATCGCCGAAGGAGCTTGGGGCTGTGCGCCGTTCGGCAGGAGCGATGGATGGGACACTCGTCCACAGTGCATCAGTTGCATGAAGATGCGACCGCCGCGAGCATGAACGGCGCTAGTGACTTTCTTCCAGGCGGCCACTTGGTCAGTGGTTTCGATACCAGGGGTGCGTACGTAGCCTTTACCCATGGCAACCGGAATACGCCTTCGCTGATGATCAGACCTGCCGAAACACGCTGAAAGTAGTAAGTGGTGACCAGATCGGAAGGTACGCCAGCATCGTCAGAGCGCGAGCGAGTCATTGTCGCCATGACCATACGGTTGGAGAGGGTGTAACGACCTACTTTGACTTCGGAAAAAAGAGAGTCCATTGCGGCGTTCCTCAGTGGTGATGTACCTATGATTAATCAATTCGTATCCGGGATAAATCAGGTAGAGTTGAAATCACTGATCCACTGATGGAGCAATGCGTTGAAGTATCTCAATGACATGGCGTTATTTGTCGAGGTTGTGAAGGTGCGCAGCTTTCGAAAAGCTGCTGAGGGATTGGACATGCCCAACTCAACGCTTTCGAGGCGAATCAGTGGCCTGGAAAAAGCCATTGGCCTGCGGCTGCTGCATCGCACAACCCGGAAAATTGAACTGACCTAGGCGGGGCAGCTGTATTACGAACGCTGCAAGCGGATCGTCGATGAGGCGAGACTCGCTCATGAGCAATTGGGAGAGATGCTGGCTCGTCCTAGCGGCCTGTTGCGAGCGTCACTTCCAGTGGATTTTGCCAATGTCTACCTGGCACCACTGATCGCTGAATTCGCTCGGCAGTACCCTGGCATCAGCTTCGATTTCGACCTCACGCCCCGGCAAGTTGATCTGATCAGCGAACCAGTCGACCTAGTGATCCGCATGGGCGAACCCCCAAGCTCTAATCTGATTGCGCGGAAGTTGGCGAGCCTGCAACGCTTCTTGTACGCCTCACCGCAGTACCTGGAAGTCTCGGGAGAGCCACAATCACTTCTGGAGTTGACTCACCATGAGTGTTTGCGGTTGCGCGGCCCGAGTTCGGATCGCTGGACGCTTTCGGGCAAGGGTGAAACGGAGCAGGTCGATGTAGGCGGGCGATTCGAACTCAACAGCGTCGGGATGTTGAGGCGTATGGCGTCGCTGGATTTGGGGGTTACTTTGCTGCCAGAGGGAATCGCCGCTCAGGACGTGGTGGAGGGGAAACTGCGAAGGATTCTCCCTGACTGGCAGGGATCACCTGTCTCGGTGTATGCCCTGACCGAAACTCGATTGCTTCCTGCCAAAACCCAGCGCTTCATCGAATTTGTGCGCGATAAGCTAGCCACTCAATAGCGAAACCGGATTGCTATTTAATGGCGGGAGTCCGCTTCTGGCCGATAGCTGCCTTTTGCTGAATTTGATATTTGGTATGGCCTACGGTTAGCACCCTGGTTTGCTTGAGTGAATCGTTATAGTGATGACCTAAGCTAGAAGCCGGCCACGACGACGGATTAGTCGCCATGGCCGCCTCGACATTTGTCACTGGACTGAATATCCGCCATCAACCATGAGCATATGGCCTACTACGAACGAAGACGCGTCAGAGCAGAGCCATAGAACTGCATCAGCGACTTCCTCGGGACGTCCTGTACGTCCTATGGGATGCGCTGCTCGGATCGGTGCCATGACGTCTTCGCTACCGGCCAATTCGATAAATCGCTGAATCATGGGCGTATCAATCGTGCCAGGGCCTACTGCATTCACGCGTATCCCTTGCTTGGCGTAGTCCAACGCTGCGCCTCGGGTGAGCCCGAGCACTGCATGCTTTGAGCTTGAATACGTCGAAAGTCCTGGGATACCGACGACGCTCGACATGGAGCCCATGTTCACGATCGCGCCACCGCCCTGTTTGAGCATCTGATCGATTTCGTGGCGCATGCACAGCCACATCCCTCTGACGCTTACATCGAATATTTTGTCGTAGGTCTCGACAGGCTGCTCGGCGAGTTTCTGTGAGTTCTGAGTTACGCCGGCATTGTTGAGTGCGTAGTCAATTCGACCGTATTTGGCCACAGAGTGTGCGACCAGATGACCGACCTGAGTGTCATCACTGACGTCAGTTTTGATGAAAATCGCTTCACCTCCCAACTCAGTAATTAGGCTGACAGTCTGTCCTCCTGCTTGAGTATTAACATCGGAGACGACAACGCGGGCGCCTTGTTTCGCGAACGCCAGCGCGACCGCTTGGCCAATCCCAGACCCAGCTCCTGTGACCAGAGCGACTTTGTCTTGCATTTCCAGATAACGAGGCATTTTGGATTCCTGATGCTTTAAGTCGATAAAAAATGGATCATTCAGACTCAACGCCCGAGGCGATACGGCGGATAATCGATATAACCCTTTGCTCCGCCGGTGTAGTAGGTTGGCCTGTCTGCTTGCGCGAGCGGGCGACCAAAGCGCAGTCTTTCGACCAGATCGGGATTGGCGATGTACGGTTGACCGAACCCTGCCAGATCGATGAGCCCATCATTGATCAATTGCTCGGCACGGGCCTTAGTCAATCCGCCGTCAAGCATGAGTGCGACATTTGGTGCAATTTTTCGCCATTGCCTCAGGATGTCATGGATGGCTTCACTGGTCGGCTTTTGGCCCTCAGGCGTGTTGAAAAAGCCGGTCTGATCCATCACGTGAATGTACGCAATCTTTCTCTCTTGTAATGCCTTGCCCAAAGCAATATATGTTTGGGCTGTTTCATCGAAGAGCGGAACCGAATTGATAACGCCATAAGGTGTCAGCCGGATACCCACGCGTTCGGCGCCAATCGTCTGCGCTACTGCATCAACCACTTCCAGGGTGAATCTCAGGCGGCCTTCCATAGTCTGCGCCGAATACTTGTCCGTCCGATCATTGATGAGGGGGTTCATAAATTGATCGAACAGGTAGCCATTGGCAGCATGCAGCTCTATGCCGTCGAACCCCGCTTCAATGGCATTTCTGGCCGCTTGGGCGAAATCTGAAACGACGCGGGATACTTCGTCGGTTTCAAGCGCGCGGGGAGCTGAAGATTGCAAGAACGCCACGTTTCCTTCTTCATCACGGCCAAACGCCATGGAGCCCTCAGCGATCTGATGGGTGGAACTTACCGGTGCACGGCCTTCGTGTTGAATGGAAGTGTGCGAAATACGTCCTACGTGCCAGATCTGGAGGAACATCCGCCCGCCCACGCTGTGAACCGAGTCGGTGACCAACCGCCAACCGGCGATCTGTTCAGGCGTAAAGATGCCTGGGTTGAACAGGTAGCCTTGGCCCTCATTGGAAATCGGCGAACCTTCAGCAATGATTAACCCGGCGGTGGCACGCTGTGTGTAATACAGCGCAACCTGTTCGGTAGCTGCGTCCTCAGGACCCCGTGATCGGGTAAGAGGCGGCATGATGATGCGATTGGGCAGGACCAAGCCGGACAAGTTGAATTCAGAGAATAAAGCGCTCATTTGTTGGCTCGCTTTTGAGTATCAGTTGGATGGAAAATCGGTCGAGAGCGACAGTTCGCGCCACGCCTGTGCCTCTAGACGTTGCTGCTCCGAACGCTTGATCAGTACCGCGTAGGCATCAGAGCCCAATGGCAAACGGGTGGGTGGGGATTGGGCATCGACCAAGGCCAGGACGGCCGCTCCGAGTTTCTCGGGATGCCCCAATTGTTGATGGCTGACGGCGTCAAGACGACTGCGCTGGACCTGCGCGTAATCGGCATATTCGTCCATCCACATGTCTGCATACTGAACAGAAGTTTTATCAAGAAAATCGGTTCTGAACTGTCCAGGTTCGACCAGGCTTACTTTGATACCGAAGTGCTCAACCTCTTCCCTAAGCGCCTCAGACCAACCCTCTACGGCAAACTTGGACGCGCAGTAGATTGACGACCCGCCCATTCCTTTCAGCCCGGCAAGAGAAGTAATGGAGATAATGTGTCCGCTGCGCTGGCTGCGCATGATGGGCAGCACCGCACGGGTCACAGCGAAGACACCAAACACGTTGGTCTGGAACTGCCGCTCTACGGCCTGTTCCGAAATCTGTTCGAATGGACCCAACTGGCCGAATCCCGCGTTATTGACCAATATGTCGATTCGTCCGAACTGCTTCACACCTGCGTCGATAGCCAAAGAGATTGATTTACTGTCAGTCACATCTAATGAAAGGGTAAGTACACGTGGCTGAAAATCTTCAAACTTTTCATGAAGATGTTTTACATTACGAGCGGTCGCTATTACTTGATCACCCTGGAGTAGCGCAGACTTTGCCATTTCATAGCCCAAGCCACGGTTTGCACCGGTGATTAGCCAGGTCCTCATTTGAACCTCCTAGATATATTAATTTTCAATTCAATCGCTGGTGTCGTTGCAATCAACGGTTTATTGATGCGATACAGTTATTTCATAATATTTCGGAAGCGATACGAGGGTTAGCCGAATCCTTCCTGTTGATTGCCTGATCCTCTTGCGCTGCAGTTAACGAGCATCGAGGCCGACAGGTGAGCTACGATTGAGCTACCCTAGCAACGGGTGAAAGCTCGTAGACGCAAGCGTCGGACCTTTCGCATGGAATGCCCGATTATCTGGTCGGCCGCGGCTTTGGGCTAGGCTCAAGCTCCTTCAGCGCTTCAGTAAAGTGAGGAATTCATGAAACACGAAATGAGTGAAGCGGATTTGAATCTCTTGCGCCTCACATCTCCGATCCGGAGTTCGTTGGCAAAAAGAGTTTTGACGCTTATTGCGAAACACCCTTCCGACGTCGAACTATTACCGGGTGTCGGGCTGCACTTTCGGGATCAGCCTTTACCGCCAACCGGTTACTTTTATGAGCCCAGTTTTGCGGTTATTCTCCAAGGTGCGAAACGAATTAAGCTGGGCGATTCGGTTTTTCACTACGACGCCTCTAGGTTTTTGCTGACGTCCATGAACTTGCCTACAACGACCGAAGTCTTGGGAGCTACGGAAGATGATCCTTATGTATCGGTGTTGATAAAGCTCAACCTTGATATCGCGCGCGAAGTGTTAGCCGATCTGGAGCTGAACAACTATGGAGAGATCTGTTCAGACTCCGGGATGGCGACCGGGCCAGCCACAAACGAAATGTTGGAGTTGGTCTCCAAAACCCTGGATCTGTGCGACTACTCGGGTAACCCCGCTTATTTATGGGGAATCCTGCAGCGAGAGATCATTTATCGACTACTGGTCGGCCCCATGGGCGCGAGGTTGCGCCAGACAGTTTTGACAGGCACGCAAAGTAACCGTATCGCGAAAGCTATCAATTGGCTTAAAGACAATTTCACTCTTCCCATTAAAGTAGAGGACCTGGCGGGAAAAGCAGGCATGGGCGTTTCAACGTTTCATCATCATTTCCGGGCGATGACATCGATGAGTCCCCTGCAATATCAGAAACAGCTGCGTTTGCATGAAGCCAGGCGGCTTTTGCTGGCAGAACAGGCAGATGCATCCACCGTTGCATTCAGAGTGGGTTACGAGAGCAGTACCCAGTTCAGTCGCGAGTACCGCCGACAATTTGGCCAGCCCCCGATTCGAGACATGCGGTCAATCATGGATATGTCATAGCCCTGGGCAGTTTGGCCGGCTTGACTCAACCTGCTGCCAAGGCGTTGTTCATGGCTTATTGCGCACAAGAGTAATAGGCAATCATCGAAGAGAAACAGGCTCTCAAGGTACTCGTTGTCGCCCCTATAGTCTGGACAGGAGCCAGCGCTAACCAAGGCTCAAGTACGTTGGGCTTGCGAATGAAAAACGTCGAAACCATTACGCTGCATATCAACGGATCGGATCGTGCATTGGCTATCGATCGCCGTACCACATTGCTTGATGCACTGCGTGAGCATGTAGGGCTGACCGGCACCAAAAAAGGTTGCGATCACGGCCAATGTGGCGCTTGTACGGTCCATGTGAACGGAGCGCGCGTGCTGAGCTGCTTGACACTGGCCGTGCAGGCGGAGGGCCTGCCGGTGGCTACGATTGAGGGCCTGTCTCGCAATGCTGATGAGCTGCACGTCGTGCAGGCTGCTTTCGTCAGACACGACGCCTTTCAGTGCGGCTACTGCACGCCGGGCCAAATCATGTCCGCAGTGGCGTGTATTCGTGAGGGGCATGCGGGTTCTGACAGCGACATTCGCGAATACATGAGCGGCAACATTTGTCGCTGCGGAGCCTATGCAAACATTCTCGAGGCGATCAAAGACGCGGCAGGGTCGCTGGCCAAGGGGATCGAACATGAGACGCTTTGAGTACCAGCGTGCATCGGATATTGCCGAGTCCGTTCGCCTCGCAGGCCAACCCGGCACTCGACTGCTGGGTGGGGGGACGAATCTGGTCGATCTCATGAAGTGTGGCGTGGAGCGACCTGCGACACTCTTGGATCTCACTAGGATCAACGGCCTCGATCAAATTTACGTTGATTCCTCGCGGATGCTTATAGGCAGCCTCGCCAGGATGAGCGCAGTGGCCGATCACCCGGAAATAATGCGTCTCGCACCCGCCATCTCCGAAAGTCTCTGGCGCGCGGCCTCCGCGCAGATCCGGAATATGGCGACGCTTGGCGGTAACGTGCTGCAGAAGACACGTTGTTCGTATTTCCGAGATACTACTGGCAATGCGCAGTGCAACAAACGCAGCCCCGGCAGCGGGTGTGCGGCACTGCGTGGCATCAATCGCAATCACGCGGTACTGGGCACCAGCGAATCATGCATTGCCGTTTACCCAGGCGACTTTGCCGTCGCGTTAGCGGCCTTCGACGGACAGATTCATATCCAGGGTCAGCAGCTTCGGGTCGTTCGGGCAGAAGATTTTTTCAGAGCACCCGGCGGCACACCTGATGTTGAAAACGACCTCAGAGCCGGAGAGGTCATTACCGCCATCGAAATTCCCGTCACTCCTGCGCTTCAGAGCTCTCACTATTTAAAAGTCCGCGACCGCGCCTCTTATGAGTTTGCGGCGGCCAGTGCGGCCGCAGGCGTGGAACTGGAGAACGACGGTCAGACGATCAAAGAAGTACGGATTGCGCTAGGCGGGGTGGCAACCAAGCCCTGGCGATTACGCGACGTCGAAACTTCGCTGATTGGGCAGCACTTCACTGAACCGGTCATGAGGCAAGCAGCTATGCGCGCAACCGATGGTGCTCAGGTCTACGAGCACAATGCATATAAAATTGCCCTTATCCCCCGTGTCGTGACGCGAGCCTTGCTCCAAGCCAGGAGATCTGCCTAATGGACCCGATTAATCTTGATCTCACCCGCCGCGAGATGCTTCAAGCCATGGCTGTCGGCGCCGCCGCAGGCGTGTTGCCAAGCCAGGTCGCTGCCAGTGACGCTCCAACCGCACCGAGTTCTGCATCGGCCAACGCACCGATGGAAAAAGCGGGCTTGGGCGCGCCCGTGCAGCGGGTGGACGGGAAGCTGAAGGTAACAGGGCTAGCCCCCTACGCCATTGAACACCACGTCGAGGGTTTGGCTTTCGGCGTTCTCGTGCAATCCACGATCGCTTCAGGCCGAATCACCCGGATGGTCGTGAAAGAGGCCATGGCGGCGCCCGGGGTACTTGCGGTGTACTCCCACCTCAACGCACCAAAAATCTTGCCGGCACTGGTTTACAGCAAAGGGGGAGCAGCAACGGAAAATTTCCTTCCGCTGCAGGACGACCGCGTGCTCTGGAATGGCCAGCATATCGGCTTCGTCGTAGCTGAAACCTTGGAGCAGGCCACCGAGGCAGCACATCTGATTCAGGTCGAGTATGAGGCGTTCACACCGACTCTACAGGCGCAAGCTGATGATTCACCCGAGCTGCCGGTTGAAGAACTGAACGTTAGCTGGGGGGATGCCGCGCAAGCTATGAAGACAGCGCAGGTGCGTGTAGACGGGGTGTATACCACACCGAGGGAATACAACGTTCCGATCGAATTGCACGCCTGCATCGCGGCGTGGGATGGGGACGAATTGACGGTATGGGAGCCCAGTCAGTGGGTCGGCGGGGCAGGCGGGGTGATCGCTGAATGGATGGGTATCGGTGTGGACAACGTTCACGTCTTATCGCCGTTCATTGGAGGTGGCTTCGGGAGCAAGGTGTCTCCACATCCACATGTCGCCATTACCTGTGCAGCTGCGCGAGCATTAGGGCGCCCCATCAAGACCTCGCTGACGCGTCAACAGACGTTCACAGGTTACGGGGGACGCCCCAAGACCCGACAGGCTCTGTCCATCGGCGCCAGGGAGGACGGAACACTGGTGGCGATCAGTCACACCAGCTGGAATGAGACGGCCATGGAGGATATACATCAGGAACCTTGCAATGCCGTCACGCCCCTGATGTATGCGGTGCCCAACTTTTCGTCGACACATTCCCTTCGGCGGGTGCATACCGTAAATCCCGGATGGCTGCGTGCACCTGGAGAGAATCCCAGCGCCTATGCGCTTGAAACCGCGATGGACGAGCTGGCTTATGCGCTGGGCATGGATCCCCTCGAGCTGCGACTGAAGAACTATGCGGAATTCGATCATCAGGCCAACGCGCCGTGGACCACTCGCCGCCTTAAGGAAGCCTACGCTGCCGGGGCGCAGGCCTTTGGCTGGGCAAAGCGGTCCCATCAGCCTCGCTCGATGCGTGAGGGGCGTGAGCTGATCGGCTGGGGGATGGCTTCAGGAACCTACCCGGTACGCCGAACGCCTGGCCAGGCCCAGCTTACATTCCGCCAGGATGGACAATGGATAGTTCGCAGTGCCGGGATCGATATGGGCACCGGAACTTACACCATCCTGGCGCAAACCGTTGCGCAAGTCTTCGACGTATCGACCGATCGCGTTACTGTTCTATTGGGAGATACCAGCCTGCCGCTCGCCCCTTTAGCGGGAGGCTCGCAGCTGGCGAATGTCCTGGCGGGGGCTGTGCACAAGGCCGCACTGAATCTAAAGAGCGCTTTGCTGAGACTGGCCACCGAGGCGAATCAATCACCGCTCCTGCACACAAGGATCGAGGACCTGGTTATCCGGGAAGGCCAGATACGTCTCAAGCGCAGGCCAGCAAGTGGGCTCGACCTTGTCGCGCTGATGACCCTCTCCGGCCGTGAGACCATAGAGGCGAGTGGCGATACCTTCAGTGAGAACGCCACCGCGCAAGATCGGTTTCAGGCAGGTCGAACCTTTAAGCAAATGGTCGCTCCGACCATGGGCGGATTATCGGCTCACGCATGGAGCGCTCAATTCGTCGAGGTCCGGGTAGACGAGGATTTCGGTACCGTCCGAGTACGGCGCATGGTCGGCGCGTTCGACAGTGGTAAGGTTTTTAACCCGACACTTGCAAGAAGTCAGTGGATGGGGGGCATGATTATGGGGCTAGGACAGGCTCTTCTGGAGGATGGTGTTTTCGATCCCCGGACGGGTCGAGCTGTCAGCGCAAGTCTCGCCGACTATCTGGTTGCCGTGAACGCCGATGTGCCTGAAATTACGACGATTTCAGTGGGCGTACCAGACCTGCAGGCTACTGCTCTAGGCGGTAAAGCTGTGGGCGAACTGGGAATAGTCGGCGTGGCAGCGGCTATCAACAATGCTGTCTACCACGCCACCGGCAAGCGTGTTCGTGACCTCCCCATTACCATGGATAAGCTGCTGGTAGATAGCTGAGCAGCGTGCTACATCGCTGCCACGGCGCTACTGGTAGCTCGCTCACCGCTGTCGTAAGTTTGTTTAGAGCCGTTAAGACATCCCGGTGCGCATTGGTCTGCGGCCTCGTCGATGAAAACATTCGTTTCATCGCTCACCCTTTAGCTTGCCACTCAAAATGTCGATGTCGTGAATGCATAGCTGCCCGGCTAGGGATGCGTCGGCAGCTTTGAACTCGATAAGAATATGCAGCCGATAGGTATTAAGTCTGCCTATCTCCCCAGTATCTGTGCCCCTTCGCAAATCCTGAATCTCAAGCCAGCGTGGTTTTCTCCGCTACAAAGGCCTCTGCGCACGAGCGACCGCTATCGACCCAAAGCGGACATTATTCCCTGGGAGTAGTCAGCTTAGAAGCGGCTGATGATCCATCATGGGATTTCAACTTCTGTAATTCACCACTGCTAATCGTACCGCCACTTGGTTCCACGCGACTGTCTGTAAGGAAGCTTGGGAGTCGATTAAGCTGCCTAGCTCGCCTGTTGCGTAATCGATGCACCCCATAGCAGGGTCAGGTTTAGTGCTAGATTCTCGTTGCCGGAGCTTTTCGAAGCTAAGCGGCTGACAGTTCCACACTAACGCGGGTTTTGAAATGCAGCATTTGGATCATTTGTCCCTGCACCTTTTCATTCTGGTGTGCGAAGAAGGCACCATTGCACGGGCCAGTAAACGCGCGTTCATGGCGCCCTCTGCAGTGAGCAAACGTATCTCCGACATCGAGGCGCGTTTTGACACGTCTCTGCTCAACCGCAGTAAGCGTGGGGTTGAGCCGACGCCGGCCGGACATGCGTTGCTGCGTCATGCCCGCGCTCTGACCAGAGCTATGGAAAGCCTCGACAGTGAGTTGAGTGAGTACGCCGCAGGCGCGCGAGGGCATGTTCGTGTGCTGGCAAACATTTCCTCAATCATGGAGTTCCTGCCCGAAGAGCTGTCAGACTTCATGCTGGATAACCCCCTCATCCAGGCAGATATCGAAGAGCGCTTCAGTCCGGACGTGGTACGGGGAGTCGCGGAAGGCAATGCTGATCTGGGTATTTGCAGACGTTCCATGGCCGTTGGCAATCTCGAATTTCTGCCGTACCGGCAAGACCATCTTGCCGTGGTCGTTGGGGCGGCTCATCCGTTGGCAGGCTGCGCTCAAATCGCTTTCGAAGAAACCCTGGGCTTTGAGCACCTAGGCCTATCGGCATTTGCGACACTCAATACCTTCATGCGTCAGCAGGCGGAGGACCGTGGCAGAGAACTGCGTTTCCGTTCCTATGTCTCCTCGTTCGACGCTGCTTACCGATTGGTTCAATTCGGGCTCGGCTTGGCGGTGTTTCCGCAAGAGGCAGTTGAGCGCTATGTCCAACTGTTTGACCTGCACGTGATTCCTCTGACAGACGATTGGGCGCTTGGAGAATTTGTTATCTGCATGCGTGACAGGGACTCTCTCTCGCTCTCGGCGCGTCGTCTACTGGACCATCTTCTGCTGCGTGCTCCGGCACTGCAATCGACTCTCTAACTGCCCCATCTTATCCATCGTCGATGGCGATGGATCATACCGCAAATTACGTCTTTTCGGGCTATCAGTGAGCTTCTAGTCTGAGCTCACGCTTCAGTCTGTGAGAGAACTTCATGACAACAATAATTATCAACGAAGTCGGAATGCGTGATGGTTTGCAAAGCCTTCAAGCCATCATGCCTACCACTGCCAAACGTCAGTGGATCGATGCTGCGTACGCTGCAGGTGTGCGCTACATGGAAGTCGCGTCCTTTGTGCCTGCCAAGCTGCTACCACAAATGGCCGATGCCAAAGAGGTAGTGGCTCATGCCCTTGGTTATCCAGATTTGGTTGTAACCGTTCTGGCCCCAAATCTTCGCGGCGCCAAAGACGCTCTCGAGTCCGGTGCTCACCGGATCATTGCCCCTGTCTCGGTCAGCGCTGCACACAGCCTGGCGAACGTACGCCGCACGCCATTAGAGATGGTTGAGGAGTTGGGCCGTATGTGCCAGTTGCGGACAGAGATGGGATTGCACGACGTGCGGATTGTTGCCGGCATGTCAGTCGCTTTTGGATGCACCCGGCAGGGAGACGTTCCGTTGAGCGATTTGTGTAAGTTGTCCCGCCACGTAATCGAAGCAGGCTGCGATCTAGTTTCGCTCGGCGACACCACCGGTTACGCGAATCCTGGCCAAGTCGCAGCTGTCATCAAAGCGGTTCGCGCAATCGCCGGCGACAAGCTCAAGGCGGCGCACTTCCACGATACCCGGGGACTTGCGCTTGCCAACAGCCTGGTCGCAGTGCAGCAAGGTATCACCGAGTTGGATGCTTCTCTTGCTGGCCTCGGCGGTTGCCCGTTTGCGCCAGGCGCTTCAGGTAACACCGTCACCGAAGATTTGGTGTTCATGCTTCAGAGCATGGGGCACGACACAGGAATCGATCTGGCGGCATTGATCGAATCCCGTGATGTGCTTCGCACGGCATTGCCTGATGAGACGCTTTACGGCTGCATCGCCCGTGCCGGTTTGCCGCTCAACTACGCCCAGGCTTCGAGTCACTCCTGAACTGTCTGATCGAGGAAAACAATAATGTCCAGACTTCCGTTGGACGGCATCCGTGTCGTCGAAATTTCCCACATGGTGATGGGGCCTACCTGCGGGATGATCTTGGGAGACCTCGGCGCCGAGGTCATCAAGATCGAGCCTATTCGTGGCGATGGCACGCGTCGACTGCTCGGGGCGGGTGCGGGTTTTTTTCGCACGTTCAACCGTAACAAGCAATGCATCGCCATTGACGTAGCCACCCCTCAGGGGCGTGATGCCGTGCTGGAGCTGATCGATACCGCTGACGTGTTTATCGAAAACTTCAAGCCAGGTCGTATGCAGTCGCTGGGTTTCGATTACGCAACAGTGAAGGCCCGCAATCCGCGCATTATCTATGCGTCGCACAAAGGATTTCTGAGTGGCCCTTACGACAACCGTCTGGCGTTGGATGAAGTGGTGCAGATGATGGCGGGGCTTGCTTATATGACCGGGCCGGTCGGTAGACCGCTGCGTGCAGGCAGCTCAGTAAACGACATCATGGGTGGCATGTTCGGCGCTATCGGTGTTCTCGCAGCACTCAACGATCGAAACGTCACCGGGTTGGGGCGTGAGGTTCAAAGCGCTCTCTATGAAAACTGCGTCCTCCTGGCAGCGCAACACATGCAGCAATACGTGGTTACCGGCCAGGCTGCTGCGCCAATGCCCAATCGTATCAGTGCATGGGCCATCTACGACGTGTTTGAATTCGCCGGTGGCGAGCAGATGTTCGTAGCCGCGACGGGAGAAGGGCAGTGGACTGCTCTTTGTCACTTGCTTGGCCAAACAGCCTTGCTGGATGATCAGTCGTTGGCGACCAACAACGACCGAGTTCTGCAACGGCCACGACTCCTGGCTCATCTGGCGGAGGTCTTCGCGACCATGGACGCTCAGGCGCTGGCGGTTCAGCTGGAAGCCAAAAGCATTCCTTTCGCGCCTATTCGCCGCCCTGAAGAGCTCTTCGAAGATCCCCATCTATTGCAAAGCGGGGGTATGGCCGACCTGCAGCTGGAGGACGGTACCTCCACCCCGATGCCACTTCTGCCTCTTTCACTTGATGGGGAGCGACTGCAACCGCGTCGATCCATACCACGCATTGGTGAGCATACCCACAAGGTGATGCGTGAATTGGGCTATAGCGATGAACACATTGCCGAGCTGTGTGCCGCTGGCGTGCTCAAGACAGACCAACAGGCTTGAGGAGAAAGGGCATGGCAATCTATCAATACGACACGCTGATACCGGTAATTCATGCTGAAACCTTTGTTGCCGAGGATGCCACCGTGATTGGCGATGTCACCCTGGAACAAGGTGTAAGCGTCTGGCCGCAAGCGGTCTTGAGAGGTGACAACGAGCCAATTGTCATCGGTCAACACAGCAATATTCAGGAAGGGGCTGTTCTGCATGCAGACCCCGGATTTTCTCTCACGGTGGGCACCGGCGTGACCGTTGGGCATCAGGCGATGTTGCACGGCTGCACCATCGGTGATGGCGCATTGATCGGTATCCAGGCAGTGGTGCTCAACGGCGCGGTGATTGGTAAGAACTGCTTGGTGGGTGCTGGTGCAATCGTCACTGAGGGCAAAGTCTTTCCCGACAACTCTTTGATCATTGGCGCGCCTGCGAAGGTCTTGCGAGAGCTTTCGCCCGAAGCGATCGCGAGCATGCATCGCAACGCTGCGGACTACGTGACGAAGGGGCAGGCATATCGGGAAAAATTGATTCGAATCAGCTAAACCCGTCGAGCAATGGCCCGAAGGTCATTGCCTCTCTCCAATAATTACAAGAATGGAGAAACATCATGGTTGCCATGACTGGCGAATTGGCGCACGAGCGCTCCGAAGCCAAGATTAACGAACTCTTACTGTATCGGCGTGTGGCTTGGCGGATCATGCCGCTGGCCATTATCTGTTTTTTGTTTTCCTACTTTGACCGGATCAACATCAGCTTCGCAAAGACTCAGATGCAAAATGAACTGGGTCTCACCGACGCAGCATATGGCTTGGCCGCCAGCATGTTTTTTATCGGGTACGTGCTGTTTGAAGTACCTAGCAGTTTGGGGCTCAAACGCTACGGTGCCCCTGCGTGGATCTGCCGGATCATGGTGTCCTGGGGATTCGCTACAGCAGCCTTGGTGTTCGCCTACAACCAGTACACACTCTATTTCCTGCGTTTTCTGATCGGCGTGATGGAAGCAGGCTTTGGCCCGGCAATTCTTTTCTACCTTGCCTGCTGGTTCCCCAAGAAACACTTGGCAAAAATGAATGGTCTCTGGTTTCTCGCAGTGCCGCTGGCGGGTGCTGTGGGAGGCCCGGCCGCCGGTATTCTGCTAGGGACCATGGATGGCGTATTTGGCCTGGCGGGCTGGCACTGGTTGTTCCTGATGTCGGGCTTACCTTGTGTCGTGCTTGGTACTCTTGTGTTGTGGAAGCTGGACCGAGACATTGAGTCAGCTAAGTGGCTCAGTAGGGGTGAGAAGGATCTGCTGGGCGCTAATCTGGCTCACGACAAAAGTAAACAGAAGCCAATGCTGGGCTCATTGTGGAAAGTGTTGCTCACCCGTGAAGTGGCGATCATGGCGTTCATCTACTTTGTGGTCAAAACAGCCTCCTACGGATTGAATTTCTGGATGCCGCACTTGATCAAGTCTTCGGGTATTCAGAGTTTGCTCTGGGTCGGGATGCTTTCAGCCGTCCCTTACATCGTTGCTTGCGTCGGGATGATCATTTTGACTCGCCGATCCGATCGCACCGGCGAGCGGAAGACCTACCTCGTGTACTGCCTGTTAGCTGCGGCGATCGGTTACCTGCTGGCATGCCTGTTCTCTGATTCGTCCTGGGCCATGATGGCTGCGCTGGTGCTGGCTACCGCAGGCACGTTCATCGCCATTCCGATTTTCTGGACGATTCCGCAGTCCACCTTCTCCGGTCTGGCGATTGCGACGGGTACTGCGGCCATCAATTCTGTCGGCCAGCTGAGCGGTATGGTTGCGCCAGTGATGGTGGGCAAAATCAACGATGTTACGGGCAGTACCTATATGGGCATGCTGTCCATCGCGCCGTTGATTCTCATCGCCTGTTTCGTGGTCATGCGATACGTAAAAAATCCGAAGTCCTGATATAGATCCGACTCCACGTTTCTTGCAAATAACGATAATAAAAAAGGCTGAGGCATGAAGATATTCCACACCCAGCGGGCATCGCTGATGCTCGCGACGCTTTGCTGCGCGTATCAATCGGTAAGTCAGGCAGCCTTTATCGATGACGGTAAGGGTAGTCTTGAGCTTAGAAACTTCTACTTTGATCGCGATTTTCATGGTGACGCGGCAACGCAGTCCCGCCGGGATGAATGGGCACAAGGTTTCATGTTGAAGCTGCAATCCGGATACACGGCCGGTGTTGTCGGTTTTGGTCTGGATGCGGTGGGTATGCTGGGTTTCAAGCTCGATTCCAGCCCAGACCGCTCTGGTACAGGCCTATTACCACGAGGCTCGGACAAGCGTGCTGCGGATGACTATTCCAAGGCAGTCGGCACCTTCAAGGCAAAGCTTTCCGAAACTGAGCTTCGGGTGGGAGGGCTCAGCCCCCAGTTGCCATTGCTGGCATCTAATTACAGCCGGTTATTCCCTCAATGGTTCAATGGCGCTCAACTGGTGAGCAAAGATCTCGACGCGTTCACGTTCACTTTGCTGGAAGTCGATTCCACCAAGCTGCGTGATTCGACGGACTTCGAAGATCTGACAGCAATGACCCAACAAGGCGCATATTCGGGGGCAGTGAACAGTGATCGACTGTATTACGCCGGGGTCGATTATCAACCGCTCAAGAACTTGACCCTGAGCCTGCACACAAGTGTCTTGGAAGATCTGTTTCGGCGCGATTTTGCCGGGTTCAAATACAAGACAGGTATGGGGCCTGGGGAAATCTTTACCGAGTGGCGTTTCTTTAACGCCCGGGAAGACGGCCGTGAGCTGCTGGGTGAGGTCGATAACCGGACACTGAGCACCAACTTCGGCTACTCCATCAAAGGTCATACGTTCAGCGGCGGCTACCAGAAGGTCAAAGGTGATACCGCCTATGCCTACGTGGGTGGCACAGACACTTATCTGTTTAGTGAGCAACAGGTCAGTACTTTCGCCCTGGCCAACGAGCGTGCATGGATGATGCGCTACGACTATGACTTTGCTGCCCTTGGGATCCCCGGCCTGACCTTCAATCTGCGGTACGTCAAAGGTGACCAGGTCGATCCTCAGCGGATCAGTAGCGTCAAGGGACGAGCCCTGCGTGCAGTGGGCGGTGAAGGCGAGGAATGGGAGCGCACAGCTGACCTTAGCTATGTCGTGCAGTCCGGGACCTTTAAGAACGTTTCATTGCGGTGGCGTAACGCGACCATGCGGTCGAACTTCGCTGATGCGGCAGACGAGAATCGTCTCATCCTGGGGTACACATTCGCGTTCTGACCTTTGATGCTTCATATCAATGGCCAAGTCGATTGACGGCTACGCAATGACGTTCAAAGGGTGAGATGCCTAAATAAATTACGATTATTGAAAATGGTCTTTCAATGCAAGTACTTGGCTTTCAATTGATCATGGGAGACTTCCTTGCACGAAGTGTGCGAGGAATTCCCTGTGCTCCGCCCGCGTGGAGATGAGTTGAACCTCCAACCATTTTCTTACCATCGCAGGAGCTCGACCATGACTGATCTATACGAAAACCCCATGGGATTGATGGGATTTGAATTCATCGAATTCGCTTCGCCAACCCCTGGCATCCTGGAGCCTGTGTTTTGAAATCATGGGCTTCACTAAAGTCGCCAATCATCGTTCCAAGAACGTGTCGCTCTACCGGCAGGATGAGATCAATATCGTCCTCAATAACGAGACTGACAGCGAAGCGGCTTTCTTTGCCGCTGAGCATGGTCCCTCAGTTTGCGCGATGGCGTTTCGCGTAAAGGATGCGCAGAAAGCGTATAAGCGAGCGTTGGCACTGGGCGCTCAGCCAGTTGAAATCAGCACGGGTTTAATGGAGCTGCGCCTACCTGCAATCAAAGGGATCGGTGGTGCTCCGCTCTACCTCATTGATCGTTTTGGCGAAGGCGCGTCGATCTACGATATTGACTTCGAATTCATCGAAGGGGCTGACCGCAATCCGTTAGGGGCAGGGCTGAAATTCATCGATCATCTCACGCACAACGTGTACCGCGGGCGTATGGCCTACTGGGCAAACTTCTATGAGAAGTTGTTCAACTTCCGTGAAATCCGGTACTTCGATATCAAGGGGGAATATACCGGCCTGACCTCAAAGGCCATGACGGCACCTGACGGCATGAATCGTATCCCTTTGAACGAAGAGTCTTCAAAAGGGGCTGGGCAGATCGAAGAGTTACTTATGCAGTTCGACGGTGAAGGCATCCAACATGTGGCGTTCTTCACCGACGACCTGATCAAGACGTGGGACGCATTAAAGGGATTCGGTATGCGGTTCATGACGGCTCCCCTAGAAACCTATTACGAGATGCTTCAAGGACGCTTGCCTGATCACGGTGAGCCAGAGCAAGACCTGCAAAAGCGAGGCATTTTGCTGGACGGTAGCTTCGAGGGCGGCAGTCGACGTCTGTTGCTGCAGATATTCTCAGAGACGCTTATGGGGCCGCTTTTCTTCGAGTTCATCCAACGCAAAGGCGACGACGGCTTTGGTGAAGGCAATTTCAAAGCCCTCTTTGAGTCGATTGAGCGCGATCAGGTGCGTCGGGGTGTCTTGACGGCGGAGTAATCCGATCAGCTCTCCACTCATCCATCCTGTTCATATTTTGGAAACCTGGTCGTGCGCCAGGTTTCCTGCGTAGAGGTTTCTATGCTGCCTTCTGATTCAGCCACACCCCTTAACTATCAATCCGGCTTCGGTAACGAATTTTGCAGCGAGGCATTGCCCGGTGCGTTGCCCGTCGGTCAGAACTCACCCCAAAAGCCACCCTTGGGGCTGTACGCAGAGTTGTTCTCAGGCACGGCATTCACCGTCCCCCGCAGCGAATCCCGACGTACGTGGCTTTACCGTATCAAGCCCTCCGCGAGCCATTCCAGATATCAGCGCCTCGACCGTCAGATACCTGGCCGAGAGCAGGGCGATATCACTCCCAATCGACTTCGTTGGAATCCGCTGCCTATCCCGTCGACCGCAACCGACTTTATTGAGGGACTGGTGGCGTTCGCTTCTACAGCACCTGCAGATCAGGTTTCAGGCGTGTCGATCTACCTGTACGCCGCCAATGCTTCGATGGAGAGCGCATTTTTCAATGCCGACGGTGAATGGCTGATTGTTGTGCAGGAGGGCCGGCTTCGCATCGTTACGGAGTTGGGAGTGCTTGATGTGGAGCCGCAGGAGATAGCGGTATTGCCTCGGGGTCTGAAATTCTCAGTGCAACTGCTCGACGACGCAGCTCGCGGTTACATCTGTGAGAACCATGGCCCATCTCTGCGCCTTCCAGACCTTGGGCCCATAGGCAGCAATGGCTTGGCAAATCCACGTGACTTTCAGGTCCCGGTCGCTAGTTTTGAGGACAGCGATCAGCGACAGCCACTGGTGCAAAAGTTCTTGGGCGAGCTGTGGGTGACCCAGCTCGACCATTCGCCGTTCGACGTCGTTGCCTGGCATGGTAACAACGTGCCTTACAAATATGATCTGCGACGGTTCAACACGATAGGGACTGTGAGTTTTGATCATCCGGATCCTTCCATATTTACAGTACTGACTGCCCCAGGCGCGACTGCTGGGCAGGCCAATGTCGACTTTGTGATCTTTCCGCCCCGTTGGATGGTTGCAGAGAACACCTTTCGGCCACCTTGGTTTCACCGCAATCTGATGAATGAATTCATGGGACTCATTGATGGGGCCTACGATGCGAAAGCGGAGGGTTTCCTTCCCGGCGGTGTGTCCCTGCACAACTGTATGAGTGCCCACGGGCCTGACAACATCACAGCTCAGAAAGCCATCGCAGCCGACCTGATCCCGCACAAGATTGATCAGACCATGGCCTTCATGTTCGAAACTGCAAGTGTGCTCCGACCTTCGCGCTATGCAATGCAATGCCCTCAACTGCAGGGTGATTACGATGAGTGCTGGGCCGCAATGACCAAGATGTTTTCCACGCAAGCAGAGGAGAATAATCAATGAAAACTGATCACTCTCGCAGTTGGATCGAGGCGGCTAACGGGCATCCGGATTTTCCTCTGCAAAATCTCCCGCTGGGTGTTTTCAGCTTGGGCAGTGGTCCACGTCGTGGTGGCGTGGCGATAGGCGATCTGATCTTTGACCTTGGTGCTGCAATACGCGCTCAACTGTTCGATGGGTTGGCGAAGGCGGCCGCTGAAGCGGCGAGCCGTAGCGACTTGAATTCCTTCTTCGCCATGGGGCCAAGTGGGCGCCAGGCGCTCCGGAGCGCCTTGATTGAGCTGCTGAGCGATGGCAGCCCGCGTCAAGCTGAGCTGGAATCTCAGCGGACAGAATTGTTCTATCCCATGTCGGACTGCGTCATGCATCTGCCCGCAAGAGTCGGGGATTACACTGACTTCTATGTCGGAATTCACCATGCCACGAATGTCGGCAAGCTGTTTCGCCCTGATAATCCTCTGTTGCCCAATTACAAGTATGTGCCTATCGCCTATCACGGTAGGGCCTCGACGCTCTGTGTCTCCGGAACGGCCATTAAACGACCATCTGGCCAGCGACTTGAGGCAGGGGAAGAGGTCCCGGTACTCGGCCCCAGTCAGCGAATGGATTACGAGCTAGAGGTGGGTATCTGGATAGGAACCGGCAACTCTGCCGCAGAGCCGGTTGCTATCGAGAATGCGCGGCAACATGTTGCAGGCTTCTGTCTGCTTAACGATTGGTCCGCGCGGGATCTGCAAGCTTGGGAATACCAGCCGCTTGGGCCATTCCTTTCGAAGAGCTTCGCAACCACGATCTCTCCGTGGGTTGTTACGGCTGAAGCGCTCGAGCCGTTCAAATGTTCACAGCCCGCGCGGAACTCGGATGATCCGCAGCCCTTGGCGTACTTGTCGGATGCTCAAGATCAGCAGATGGGTGCGTTTGATATCGAGTTGGAAGTGCTATTGCTCTCAGAGCAAATGAGAGAAGAGCGCTTGCCTCCCTATCGTCTCGCACTGAGCAATACTCTGAACATGTACTGGACGGTTGCGCAAATGGTCGCTCATCACAGCGTCAATGGATGCCAGCTAAATCCCGGCGATCTGTTCGGCACCGGTACTCTGTCCGGCGCGCAGGTAGGTGAACATGGCAGTTTGCTGGAAATGACTCAGGGCGGAAAACACCCTCTTCAACTACCGACCGGAGAGGTACGACGATTTCTGGAGCGTGGTGATGAGGTTATCCTGCGTGCTCGCTGCAAGCGGGACGGTGCCGTGACGATTGGGTTCGGCGACTGTCGGGGTGTGCTCATCAATTGAGTGGTACCTATGTTTGATCCTAAAACCAGAATCCCCGCAAATGCGGGGGGCTGGTTTCCAGCCTTGAATAGGTATGAAGGGGTGGCCAGTTTCAAGGCTGCTGCAAGATCATGTTGTGAATGTCTGCTCCTGGCCGATAGCAGTCAGCCCACGGTCGGCCGCTTCCAACCCAAAATAGCCCTTCATGAAGGGCAGGTTCTTGCACCGCCTACGAATTACCTAGGACAGTTAGATTGGTACATCCATCAATCCACCTCCTTGCTCTCGGGCGGGTTGCTCGACTTTGCCTGCGGCGTTCGCGGAGCTCCTCTCAATCTATGGTTTAACAAGAATGACTCAACGATACCTGAAATTCAGCAAAACATAACTGATCATGGTTAATGTCAGACCGATCAATATGTACTCGACACGAGGCAAGAATATAGCTAAGCCACCTAAAGAAAACACGATCAACGTGTTTTGAAGAATGTATTTCCTTATCTTGGGTACGGCTATGAAGTAGCCATATTGCTTGCCCAGGAAGAATAAGATCATGCCGATGACTGACACAATTTGGAAATCATGTATCGCAATGTCGTTCAAGATCGCATGCCTGATCAAGTTGGCAAGGAGGGCCAGCCCTAAAAACAGGAAAAGGTGCGAGTAGATTAAGGAGTGGCCACTCATGCTGCTTTCATTTTTGCTCAGCAGATAAAAGCTATCAAAATAGATCCACCATATACTGCAAATCATGACAAACCCGGTGATTGCCGCCATTACATTGTAAAGATTCCATTGAATGTCAGATAACCCTCCAGAAAGGCTGATAACTGACTCGCCCAACAAGATGAGGGTGAGCAAACCTAGTCGTTCAACCAAGTGTTCAGTATGCGCTGGCAATGGTTTTGCTTTGCTCCAGGAAAAAACAGGGAGCAGAATATCAAGAAAAATTCCAATATAAGCTACGAGGTAACGCATGGGTGGATCAAAAATAATGGATGAGAGACTGATCGCTGAGCTGACTAAAAGGGCGAAGCCAAGCCTGGAGGCGAATTCGCTACGGTCGTCGACAGTATTTATGGTTGAAATGTACATGATGCTGATGATGGCACGTATACCCACATAGCAGGTGATAACAAGCGGGTAGTACACTTCCAGTGTTTCGCCAATCCGTGCGGATAGCACAATGAGTAATAACATTATAAATAATGTTGAAAGACGGTGAAAGTTGCCGTCTGTATCAAAACTGTTGGAGTAAATAGTATGGCTTGACCAGATCCACCACAATGGAACAAAAAGCAGTAAAAAACTCCATATCTGCTTAGGTTCAAAATGGCCTTGATGAAGATGTCCGAGAATATGCGTCACCTTGCCGATGGCAACAACAAATATCAGGTCAAAAAATAACTCTAACCATGTGGCGCGTCTATTTTTTTCATAATACTTCAGAGATTTCATTCGCTGCTGGCTCCGCGTGCATCTAAAAGCGTCCATTGCCTGAACCTTGATAGATGAGTGGTGAGGGCGTGCTTAGCGGGATACTACGTGCCCGGCGGGATAGCTCAATCCACGATCAGCGGATTCACAAAAGACACGAGGCCTTAACCTCAGCCTGAACCTGAGTGTTTTGGCAGCCGGACGGTCAAATTCCGCATGAAGAAGCACGAGGTCATCCTCCGTGTTTCCGCGGTATTGAATTGAGGGCCAAGCGTGCAGCAGAACGACTGGATGCTCTCTGCCTCACCGGTGACTATAGTCGCGTTTGGCGCTGACCGTAGTCGCCAAACGAATTTTCGGCATCCTCCTAGGCCAGCGGCACCTCGCGCACTTATCTTGCTGTTATTTCAGGCGGCTTTATTGATTCGATGTTTTTTGCGGGTGTTGCGCTACGAAAGTCGAGGGTACTTCTGCTTTCTGGGGTATGGTCACTGCCGTTACAACACCTAGGTACTGACCCGAGCCCCGTCTCGAACATGTGCCGATCAGGCAGAGGGTGATCACATCGGCGCAATGGTCGTGGTCCGTTCACCGCCAAACGGCGTCAATCTGACACTGCTTTTTATGTCACCTCTGAGCCTTTCTTCAGCGGGGCGCCGCTGCCTACAGTGCGCGACCGACGCACTAGTGGACAGTGATCGGCCGCCCGCTATTTCTGGCTCTCTGTAGACCGGACGACCTCGAGAGTCTTCAGGAACCACCATGAATACTCGTCCCGATTTTCACAGCAATACGTTCCCCGAGTCGCAACGTGACATTCTCGGCATGATCGCAAGCGACCAACATCTGGACGAAATACTTACCGCTATCTGCCAGATGCAAAACGCCCAGAGCCCCGATACGTTCTGTTCCATTCTCCTCACTGACGCCGAGGGCAAGCACTTGCTAAGCGGCGCAGCGCCCGGCCTGCCGGCCAAGTACAGTGAGGCGATTCATGGAATGGCGATCGGTCCACGGGAAGGCACCTGCGGCACGGCAGCGTTCCGGCGCGAAATGGTGGTCACTGAAGACATCGCTCAAGATCCGAATTGGGAGCGTTTCCGCAGCCTGGCGCTTGGGCATAACTTGCATTCCTGCTGGTCGGTTCCTTTGCTCTGCCATGAAGGCAGCGTATTGGGCACATTTGCCCTGTACCAGAATCGCACCCATACGCCAGACGAATTACAGATTCAACAACTTGCCTGCGCCGCCCAACTGGCAGTCATCGCAATCCGCCATGAGCGTGACGGTCAGCGCTTGGAGGAGAGCGAGCAACGCTTTCGTTCACTCTTCACCTATAACCCCAACCCGGTGTTCGCGCTCGATCTGCTCGGCAACATCCAGAGTGTGAATCCCGCAGGCCTCAAGCTTAAGCCGCAGACTGCAACCCAGTTCATTGGCCATCACTTTTCCCGTCTGGTGCCTGAGGAAGACCTGATGCGAGTCAGTCAGCATTTTTCCGCAGCGCGCGCCGGAGCCCCTCAACGCTTCGAGGCACGGCTTCGAGACGAGAATGAAAAACTGTTGACCATGGACATTTCGAACCTGCCCATCATGGTCAACGGCGAGATCGTTGGTGTGTTTGGCATTGCCCGTGACATTAGCGATCAGAAGCATTTCGAGCGCCAGTTGAGTTTCAACGCCAGCCATGACCAACTGACTGGCTTGCTGAACCGTGTGTCGCTTGAAGACCAGCTTATTCTGGATTGTCACCTCAGTCGTCTGCGAAAGCGGCGGCTGGCGGTAATGTGCATTGATCTGGATGGATTCAAATCCATCAATGATTCCATCGGGCACTACTTTGGCGATCAGGTGCTGATCGAGGTAGCGCGACGCATGGCCGAGCAGGTTAGGCCCGCGGACACGATCGTGCGCATGGGCGGTGACGAATTCATCGTTCTGCTGCCGGACCTGCTGCGTGATGAAGACGTCGTGCCAGTGGTTGAGCGATTGATGGCCAGCATTGCCAGACCCTACTGCATCCAGGGCATCGACCTGCACGTGAGCGCAAGTGTCGGTATCACCCTGAGCGATGGTCACCTTGAGCAGCCGATGCAGTTGATCCAACAGGCTGACATGGCCATGTACAAAGCCAAACAACAAGGGCGCAACAACTTTCAGTGGTACACCAGCGACCTGAATCAGCGCGTTTGCGAGCACGCCAGGCTGCGCAATGACCTGCAAAAGGCTATCGAGACTCAGTCGTTACAGCTGCATTATCAACCGCAGATCGACGCACGTACCGGGCGTGTGGTCGGGATCGAAGCGTTGCTGCGCTGGGAGCATCCGGAAAAGGGATTTATCCCCCCAGCGGTGTTTGTGCCGGTGGCCGAGGACAGTGGTCAGATCATCCCGCTTAGCCTTTGGGTGCTCGACACGGCCTGCGCTCAGTTGCGCCAGCTGGACGACCAGGGCATCACGGGCATCTCGATGGCCGTCAATATTTCACCGATGCATTTCCAGCGTGGCCATTTCGTGCAATATGTCCAGACGACGCTGGAGAAACACGGTCTGCGAGGTGAACAACTGGAGCTGGAGATCACCGAGTCGCTGCTGTTGCATAACGCTGAACAGGCGATCGAGACGTTGCACCGGCTCAATACATTGGGGGTGCGCATTGCACTCGATGACTTCGGGACCGGTTTTTCCAGCCTTAGCTACCTCAAGCGTTTGCCGATCGACAAGATCAAGATCGACCGTTCGTTCATCCGGGAAATCGTTACCGATCATCACGATGCAGCGATCACCCAGGGCATTATTTCCATGGCCCACCACCTCAGCCTCATTGTGGTCGCCGAAGGCGTGGAAACGGCGTCCCAAATGGAATTCCTGAAAGGCAGTCGCTGCGATATTTTTCAGGGTTATCACTTCGCCAGACCGATGCCGTTTGCCGCCCTCGAAGCGTTCCTGGGCCATCCAGAGTTCCATCGCTGACCGGCCGTGACGTTATCTTCCATCCCCGCGACGCTGGAGCTTGCTGGCAAGTCGGCAAATATCACGTTGGGCTTACTGGAAAGCATGGCGCATGATGACCTGGTCATAACAAGAGGAGACACGTCATGGTCAACGTAGCGTTGTTCGTTCGTCTCGAAGCAAAACCCGGGAAAGAGAAAGAGGTTGAGAGCTTTTTAATGAGTGGTCTTGCAATCGTGGCGGAGGAGCCAGCCACCACGGCCTGGTTCGCCATCCGCTTGGGACCTTCCACCTTTGGCATCTTTGACGCCTTCCCGGATGAAGCAGGCCGACAGGCTCATCTTTCGGGCAAGGTCGCCGCCGCGCTTATGGCAAAGGCTGCCGAGCTGTTTGCCGAACCGCCGTCAATCGAGAAGGTTGACGTGCTTGCGGCTAAGCTGCCCGGCTAAGCAAGCCCGACAAGGCTCCAACCCGTCCCTGCCGCTTTTTTGCAGCCTCAGGGACGCGGCTGAGTCTGGACGTTACCGCGGGTCTCTTTTTGGCGGGCAGGTGCCTACAGCGACTATAGTCATTGGTGCGTCAGATCAAATCAGCCGTTGCGCTGCCAACCTGGCCTCAACCCCCATTCCGCGAAAGCACGGCGGACCTCCTCGTGCTCGTAGTGCGGCCCATACCCTCGCAGCCGAAGACACCCAGGCTTGTCTCGAGGCATCCTCGCCATTCTGAATCCCTTGACGGTGGATGGAATTACCCCGCCGGGCGAGTCGTATCCGGCTTTGCAGAACCCACCCCAACTATCAGGGCTCAAGCAATGAACACTTCAGCATTGGATGATGCAAAAGAAACAACCAACAGCCCGGTTCAAGGGCCACTTCCAGCCGGCACTGTCGCCCCCGATATCTCCCTGTACGCGACCCCCGATCAGCGGCTGTCCTTGCACGAGCTAAAGGGAAGTCCCGTGATACTGGCGTTCTACCCCGCTGACTGGAGCTCGGTGTGTGGCGACCAACTGACCTTGTACAACCAAGTGCTCCCTACATTCAGAGAGTACGGCGCGACGCTGCTGGGTATTTCTGTCGACAGCGCCTGGTGTCACCAGGCCTTCGTCAAAGACCGTGGTTTTCACTTCAGCCTGCTTGCCGATTTCGAACCCAAAGGAGCGGTGGCGCGACAGTATGGCGTGTACGATTCCCACCTTGGAGTTTGTAAGCGTGCGTTGTTCGTGATTGACAAGGAGGGGGTGGTCGCCTGGAGCTACGTTTCACCGATGGCAATCAATCCTGGAGCGGACGGCATTCTGGATGCGCTGGATGCTCTGGCAGATTCCCCCACAGCACGCCCGCCAAAAACCAGTAGGTGATCACATGGCCACTCTCAAAGTCCCGGTAACTGCAAACGACCATCGCCAGGGAAGGGCGGATGCCAAGGTCACACTGGTGGAATATGGCGACTACGAATGCCCCTATTGCGGTTTGGCGTACTGGGTCGTCAAGCAGCTGCAGCAGCATTTTGGCGAGGATCTGTTGCTTGTGTTTCGCAACTTTCCATTGACCACTGCTCACCCGCATGCGCTGGGCGCAGCTGTCACCGCTGAATATGCCGGGAGTCGAGGATTCTTCTGGGAAGCCCACGACGAGTTGTATGAACATCAGGATCGATTGGGCGTGCCGCTGTATGGCGCCATCGCGCTGAGACACGGCCTTTCCAGCGATGAACTCGCGGTTGCCATGCAAACCGATATCTATCTGCCCAAAATACAATCCGATTTCAATGGCGGCGTACGCAGCGGGGTAAATGGCACGCCCGCGTTCTACATGAACGGGCTTCGCTATGACGGACCTCCCGAGGTCACCGAGATGAGTCAGGCGATTGAGCTCTCCTCAGCGCGTGGACTCAATCGCTAGCGAGCGCCTGGGTAGATAGCTAACGACAGGCTTTTTTACACGAACTGTCTGGACGTCGTTCGTCGGTAATCAGGTAGCCGTGGCGCGCGTTCATGAGATCGCGACTATGTTGATCGAGTGGCGTCGTTTGCCAAGGCTGCCATTCCCTCCCACGTCATCGTCTTCCCGACCAAGCTCAGCGTATTGCTGGTCTCATGCCCCTGTTTCCTGAGCACGTTTGCGGGCACGTAGATCCATCTGTATGAGTCCGTGTTATCCATTGTTTGGAGACAACTCATCATGGCTACTCTCTGTGAAATATGTAACGCCAGACCGGCTGTCGCGCGAGTGACCGTGTCGCAAAATGGTCAGGCCAGAACAATGTCCATTTGCGACCACGACTACCGTCAACTTTTACGCCATCAACGCATGTTGAACCCCTTCGACTCTTTGCTGGGCGGTGGCGTGTCCCGCTTTTTCGACAACATGGGCGGAGCAACGGATCAGGGGGGTGATGACTTCAGGCTCGCTGCGCATGTGCCTCGCGAATCTGTCGATGCAACCGATGCATTCAGCTCCCAGACGCTGGAAATCCTGCAACACGCTGGAGAGAAAGCCCATGAGTTCAACCGCAGCGAGCTCGATACTGAGCATCTGTTGTATGTGCTTGCCGATACCGACGTAGGCACAGCGTTGCTCAAGGAATTGAAGCTTTCTGCGGACGACATCAAAGGCTACATCGATCAACACGCTCAAAGGGGCGCAACGGAAGCGCAGGCGCCGGTGGATCAGATGAGCATCTCGCCGCGCCTGAAAAAGGTGTTCAATTTTGCGTTCCAGGCATCTCGTGATTTAGGGCATTCATATGTCGGCCCCGAGCATCTGTTGATCGGGCTTTCCTCGGTGCCCGAGAGCATCGCCGGAACGCTGCTCAAAAAATACGGTGTGACCCCTGAAGCCTTGCGGCAGAAGGTCGTCAAGGTGGTGGGTAAGGGGGCTGAGGATGGGAGAGTCGATACCCCCACGGGAACACCGACACTCGACAAGTTCGGTCGCGACCTGACGTCATTGGCTCGTGAGGGCAAGCTGGATCCTGTATTGGGCCGCGCGCAGGAAATCGAAAACACGATCGAGGTGCTGGCCCGCCGCAGGAAGAACAATCCGGTCCTGATCGGCGAACCCGGCGTTGGCAAGACAGCCATCGTCGAAGGGCTTGCACAGCGCATAGTAAAGGGCGATGTCCCGGAAATTCTGCGTGGCAGACGGCTGGTTGAAGTCAATCTGAACTCAATGGTCGCGGGCTCCAAATACCGTGGCGAATTTGAGGAGCGCGCCAAGCAACTGCTCGATGAGGTGGCTGCAAAGAGTTCGGAGCTGATTTTGTTCATCGACGAGCTGCATACGATCGTCGGCGCGGGGCAGGGAGGTGAAGAGGGCGGCTTGGACATTGCCAACGTATTGAAACCCGCACTGGCACGCGGGGAGCTCAGTCTGATCGGTGCGACGACGCTCAATGAGTACCAAAAGCACATCGAAAAAGACGCGGCACTCGAAAGACGTTTCCAGCCTGTCCTGATATCCGAGCCCACCGTTGAACAGACCATCATCATTTTGCGTGGGCTGCGCGATAAGCTTGAGGCGCACCATCAGGTGACGTTCGCCGACGAAGCATTCGTGGCAGCGGCGGAGCTGTCGGATCGTTACATTACCTCGCGCTTTCTGCCGGACAAGGCCATTGACCTGATCGACCAGGCTGCGGCCCGCGTGCGCATCAGCGCCTCCTCAAGGCCCGCTGGCATTCAGGAGCTGGAAGCAGAAATCACCCAGCTCAAACGCGAACAGGACTATTCATCCTCGCGTAAACGCTTCGATGAATCCAAAGGCTTTGAAGAGCGCATCGGTCAAAAACAAGCCCAGTTGGGAGAGGAGACAGAAGCCTGGGAGCGCAAAACGGGTTCCGAAACCCTCGAGGTGACCCTTGAGTCGATTGCCGAAGTACTGTCCCGTCTGACCGGTATTCCGGTAACCGAACTCACCCAGGAAGAGCGTCAGAAGCTGCTGAATATGGAAGACACTTTGCGTGATCGCCTGGTCGGGCAGGAAGATGCTGTGCTTGCAGTCAGCGATGCGGTTCGTTTGTCTCGCGCCGGCCTTGGACAAGCCAACAGACCGATTGCCACGTTTCTCTTTCTTGGTCCAACCGGCGTAGGCAAGACCGAGTTGGCCAAAGCATTGGCAGAGACGGTGTTTGGTGACGAGCAATCGATCATTCGCATCGATATGTCGGAGTATATGGAGCGTCATGCGGTTGCCCGGTTGATCGGTGCGCCACCCGGTTATGTCGGATACGACGAAGGCGGTCAGTTGACAGAGCGCGTCCGCCGCAGGCCCTACAGCGTGATTTTGCTCGACGAGATTGAGAAGGCGCATCCCGATGTGAGCAACGTATTGCTGCAGGTGTTCGATGATGGTCGTCTCACCGACGGCAAGGGACGCGTTGTGGACTTCAGCAATACGATCATCATCGCCACCAGCAATCTGGGCTCTGCCGTCATCATGCAGAATCTTGGGCGACCAGAAGATGAACGCCTTACGGATAAAGCGTTACGTGATGAATTGATGGGCGTGTTGAAAGGGCATTTTCGTCCCGAATTCCTGAACCGTATCGACGACATCATCGTGTTTCATGCCCTTACTCGGGACAACATCCGATCGATTGTGGGCATTCAGCTTGATCGGGTCATTAGAACCGCGGCTGCCCAGAACATCACGGTGAAAGTGGCAGACACCCTCGTTGATCATCTGGCGGATGTTGGTTATCAGCCCGAGTTTGGCGCGCGAGAGTTGAAGCGTCAGATTCGCCAGACCCTCGAAACGCGGCTCGCGAAGGAAATGCTCGCGGGCAAGCTCCAGGCCGGCGACAGCGTTGAACTGGGTTACGACAAAGCGCGTGACGTAGTGCTCTTCAATAAGCTGGATGCGCCAAACGCCTCAGCAAACATGAGTCCGCCGGACCCGCCTGATGATCGCGTGTCTATCGCGGGGACAAGGACTTAGCTCAACGCGCTCCCGTCATTGGGTAGCAGGACTGTTGATGCACGTTAAGGAGGTGCGTGGCCCTGAAGTTTTTTTCGGGACTGACCACTTATGTCCTCGCTGTTCAGCATGCCTGGCCTGGCGCTGGTCTGTGAATCAGTCCACTTCAGGACGCCGCTGTACTGCGAATTCCGGAACAATGTGAGTACCCAGCTCCTCAATGACTTCCTCAGCAGGGCGCTTTCCGTATTTGAGGTTCAGGATAACGTGGTCCACCCCGATCTCCTCAAGCGACTCCAGCAAAAAACGCAGATGGTAGCGTCCCAGTTTGAACCCTAAATGAATGCGGGTGGGCGGCGTGGATGGAGTCTCGTCGAGGTCGATATAAAGCGACTGAGCGAAGGGCTTATAAACGGCGCCACATTGCTTCATGACCTCTCGTCGCCAGTCTTCAACGATCAGCCGCTGCATGTTCGGTATGCGGGGATAGTTGATCCATCCGAGGCTTTCGCGCGCGATCCAGTCCAGCGACTGGCGACTGTTTCCCGTCACAAGCATTGGAATGGATTGGGTTGTGGGTTTGGGAATCAAGTCAGCGCCCTGCATCTCACCACCGCTCCAGCGGATGGGTTCGAAGCTGGTGCTGTGGGCTTTCCTAATAACCTCGTAGTGCTCCCGAAAGAGCTCTCCACGCCTTTCGGGATCGACGCCGAAAGCTGAAAACTCCACCGGACGATCGCCGGAAGCCACCCCCAGAATCAAGCGACCTGCGCTCAGTTGATCGACGCTGGCAGATGCCTTGGCGGTATGCAGCGGATGGCGCAACGGTATGGCAATGGACGCAGTGCCAAGCGCAATCTCAGACGTATGCGCGGCCATGTAGCCCAGGTAAACCCAAGGGTCGAACAGTTGGCCAACATCGCCGAAACCGGGATCCCGAAGAGGCACATCACGAAACCAGAGCGCGCAGAAACCCAACGCCTCCGCTCGTTTTGCCAAAGCGACCTGGTTGAGCATGCTGGGCATGTCCCCATCGAAAGCCTCCAAAGGGAAAAACAATCCAAGGCTCAAATGACCCTGAGTGAAGGTCCGGCTGAACCCTCGATGCTGCTGATAGGGAATCGTGCTCGGCCGATACATACTGATTTTCCTCAATGGCAGAACGTGAACAGCGGCCTCATTTCCAGAGGTGCTGCGGCATCGGTCGCTTGAGAACGACAGGTGGGGGAGTGCGTAAAACGTTTACCCGTTGTGCCGTAAATGTTGGTCGGGCGGGACGTAGTAAGAGGCCAGTGGCTGGCGATACACGCGGACTGGTCCAGATCGCGGCGAACGGACAGTCAGAAGGGAATCTGATTGCCCCAGCCTTTGCCTCAACTGAGTACGGCGTGGGGTCATCCAACAAGCGTAGGCGGGTTTGCAATGAATCGCCATGCTGGTTGTGACGATGATTGATACGCGTCGATGAACCAGCCGCGATCGCTGGCGGCAATACTGGGGCAGGGGATTGAGCGGGTTGAACAGATCACGCTCGCAATCATCGAGCGCAACGATAAGATCTCCATTATCAGCAACTAGAACCCAGACCAGCTCACGTCAACAGCCTGGGTTCACTGTTGCCGAGGCGGTCCGGCAGACTCCGATGCGGGTGGCGCATCGAGAGCACTGGGAATGGTTCGTCCGTACCCTCGAAACTCTGCTTCACTCAACGATCTGGCGCGCTGGATCAGCGGCTACAGGCGAGCCATGCCGACGGCTGAAACCACACGTGCTGGAGCAAAAACCTAATGAAGAATCCGGACCCCTCAGCGCCGCTGCCTCCGAGATCGACGTTGAAAAGCCTTCGTGTCCAGTGGTCACTGATGAACGCCTATGAGCGATTCGAGCAGATCATCGTCCTGGCGCTTGGCGTGATGATCTCGTGCGTCATCGTCATTGCTTTAATCCAGCTCTATAGACGAGTGCTGCCGCTGGTGGTAGGCGGCGCGATTGATCCCTTGGATCACGGCGATTTCCAGTTACTGTTCGGTTCGATCTTCACTGTGTTGATCGCCTTGGAGTTCAAGCACTCCATCATTCGTCCGGCGTTCAGGCATGGCAGCATCGTGCAGCTGCGAACAGTGATTCTTATTTCGCTCCTGGCCCTGAGTCGCAAATTCGTGATTCTTGAGGCTTCACGATTGGGGTACCAGTGACTGTACGGGGGGAAGATTGGAAATGGGATAAACGGACGCACCATCGACGAACCCGCGAGCTAGAATGATTGGCTGGTACATCTACGTTTAGCAGAGGTATGCCGTACTAGCCAGTCAGCAGGACGTTTCGAGCGGTGGTGGATGGAAACGGAGTTTAGTAAAACGACGACCTAACGGAGGGCATGAGGATGGGGCTGCAAATGACTGATTTTCGGAGAAACGGGGTTTTGTGCAAAACCCACCGGGGGTTAGTGGATTTGGACAATACAACCCTGAGAAGCCGCATACGATAGTAAATTTAACATAATATACATTATACGTAATTAGGTAAGTTTACATCAGGGTCGTTGGGGGGCTGCTTTCAAGCCACAGAAGCCTGGAATCCCTATAGACTTCCACTCCGCGCAATCACCAGCTCCTGCCTCACGATCAAGGACAACCAATGAAACCCACACAGTCATCCTGTTCCTGCTTTCATGCGCGAGCGTCAACGCGTCGGTTGCAGATCCTGTAGCGCTGCCCATGATGACGATCCCGGTGCACAAGCTGGCCAACGCATCGCTGTGAATCTTTCAAAGGCGACCCGGCAGCCTTTGGCAAGGCAATGACTAAACAGTGCCGGAATCGTTAAAGAGCCGAATTTGACACGATTCCGGACCAAAAACCTTTAAAAAACTGCATAAAACCGGGGAATGTGATTGACGATGATGTCAGGAAGTGCATAAAAGGGATCTGATCACCAACGAATGGCAGGATTGAGGCATCTGGGGGGCAATATGGCTAAAAGGCCCGGTCCAGAGCCCTCGCGACGCAGGAAGACACATTTGCAATATCCGATAACTGTCAGACCCGGATATTGCACAATGGCGCTCCCCGTAGGATCATCACCCCCCATTTCTACGAATTTACCCAGCCTGCCATGTCTGCGCCGACGACGCCGCATCCTCTGTTTGAAACCTATACCCGTTTTGGAGAGCTGAATTTCAGCTCTCTCAAGGACGAATTGCCGGCCATCCGTGACTATCTGGAGCGATTCCCTGCCGAGTTGCAGGCCCTAGAGGGCTATCGGGCTGTGCGCGGGTTTCTGAAATCCTATGCGGGCAATGAGTCTACGTTCAATTCCTATCGCACGCACGTTGAGCGGCTGTTGCTGTGGACGCTGATGAAATCCAGGGTTCCCCTGCTCGAAATGCGCCGTACCCACGCCGAGGAGTTCATGGAATTTTGCCTGGCGCCGGACCCCGCCTGGGTCGGGCCTATGGTGAAATCCCGCTTCAATCGCTTGGGTGCGCGTAAGAAAGTCGCCACTGACACCTATGTGCTGAACACGAACTGGAAGCCTTTCAGTCAAACTGTTTCCAAAGGAGAACGTAAACGCGCCAGCGAACAGAACCGGCCTGCCCTGCAGGAATCTTATCGTCCTGCACAAGGCTCTATCGCGCAGGTGTTCGCGGTGTGCGGGAGTTTCTTTCAGCATGCAACGGACGAAGGTTTTTGTGAGCACAATCCGTTTCGCGCCGTGAAGCAAAAGAGTAAATACAAGGAGCGCAATACTGACAATCAGGACACGCGCATCCTGACATCATTGCAGTGGGATTTCGTGCTGGAGACGGCCGAAAGACTGGCGGATCAGGACCCGAAATACGAACGCACGCTGTTTATTGTCGCGACAATTTTTGCCATGTATCTGCGCGTGTCCGACTTGGTCGGTCGCGATAACTGGACGCCAAGCATGGGCGATATGCGCAAGGATGGCGCTGGCAACTGGTGGTATCACGTCGTCGGCAAGGGCAACAAGGCGGCGAAGATCAGCGTGCGGGATGATTATATAGAGCACTATTTGAAGCGCTGGCGCCTGCATCAGGGCCTCACTCCCCTGCCCGGCTTCCGTGAAACCACGCCGCTGATCGCCACGCGCCGTGGGCGCGCAGGCTTGTCCGATCGGCATATCCGTTTGTTGCTTCAGGAGGTGTTCGACCGCGCGCTGGAGCGTATGCAGGCTGAAGGTTGGTCAGATGAAGACGTCAACCGCTTGCGCGCCGCTTCCTTGCACTGGCTGAGGCACACCTCGGCCACTTTCGATGCGCCGCACAGAGACATGAAGGATTTGCAGGTCGATCTGCGTCACAACAGCCTGAGCACCACACAGAACGTGTATTACAACTCTGAAGATGAGAAACGGGCGTATTCGATCAAGCGTCTGCCGATGAAGGAACGCAACTGACCCCCTGCGATGTCAGATGGCATCGATGCTCTTCTCACCAAACTCGACGCCCCCACCGAGCGGCCGAACTTGCCGGGTGAGTGATTGGCTGTCTGGCCGCTGAGCGAAGCACTATCGCTCAACGGCGGCTTTCACTCGGGCAACCGAGGGTTCACTCCCCGCCCTTCATCCTTCTTGCAATCACGAATAGCACCAACCCCGCAAGGGCCGTGGCCGCGCCAATGTAGCCGGTGCTGGTCCAGCCAAATCCTGCGGTGATCGCCATCCCGCCAAGCCATGGGCCCAGTGCGTTGGCCAGGTTGAATGCGGCGTGGTTGGACGCCGCTGCGAGGCTCGGCGCCTCGTGGGCGATGTCCATCAGGCGGATCTGCAGGGGCGCCGCCAATGCGATCATCGTCCCGACCAAGCCAATGCCCAGCATCACGCCCCAGATAGAACCTGCGGCGAACGGGAAGAACAGCAAAACGGCGATCGACCAGATCAGCACCACCCCGACGGCGCGAAATTGCAGGCGGTCGAACAGTTTGCCGCCGGCGATGTTACCAAGGATGCCGCCCATGCCAAACGCTGCCAAGCCAAAGGGAATCATCTCCGGGGAGGCTTGGGTGACGTCGAGCATCGTCGGTGCCAGGTAGCTGAACACCGAGAACATGCCGGAAAAACCGATGGCGGCAATCGACAGCGCCATCCACACCTGGGGCTTCTTGAAGGCACGCATCTCTTTGCGAGGATCGCTGCGGGCTTCGTCTCGACGATCCGGTACAAAAAACCATACGAGCGCGATGGTCGCCATGGCGATGACGCTCACGAGCGCGAACGCTGAACGCCAGCCGAAGAATTGCCCCAGAAAGGTCGCAACAGGGTTACCCAGCAGCATGGCCAGGGTGAGGCCCATCATCACCCGCGCCACAGCCCCGGCACGCTTGTTGGCCGGCACCATGCTGGAGGCCACCACGGCCGCGATGCCGAAGTAGGCGCCGTGGGGCAAGCCACTGATGAAGCGAAATGCCACAAGGCTGCCAAAGGTTGCCGTGAACGCCGTGGCGATGTTGCCCACCGCGTAGAGGGCCATCAGCAGGATCAACAGATGCTTGCGCAGCATCCTCGCGCCGAGGATCGCCAACAGCGGCGCGCCAACCATGACGCCCAGGGCATAGGCACTGATGGCGTGGCCCACTTGCGGCTCGCTCAGGTGCAGGTTGCTGGCGATGTCGGGCATCAGGCCCATGATGGCGAACTCGCCCGTGCCGATGGCGAAGCTGCCCACGGCCATGGCGGCTTCCATTTTGGCTGCGGCACGGGCAGGCAAAACGTGATCGGGTGTTTGCTGGATAGACATTAGAAGTGCTCTGTTTTCGAATAAAGTAACGGCAGCCAGTACCACAAAAGAGCTTGGCCGCTCTTGCTGGCGGATAGAGATATTCCGACGCGAACGGTCGGTCAGGAGGACGTCATAAGCACCTGCACAACGTAAGGACGAAGTGGTCCCATGGTTGCGTTGGTTGACGTTAACGCTTACGCAGAGCGCCATACAGCGCAATGTCTGGTTACAACTTTATCAAAATGGCACCGTCCGCTTCAACCCGTGGAACAATATGCGCCTTGCCGAGAACTTTAAGTGATCGCGCCCTGTCGAGAGTTAATGACAACGTGTTGGCTGATCACGGGCCAACCCATTACGCTGCCATTGACCTGAAGCGACCTTTCTCTCCGAGAACCCAAGACCGTGCCTGACCCGTCCGTTACGCAACCCTCCATCGATCTGAGTCTGCTTGGCGGAACCTACTCGCCCGTCGCATTGATCGAGCGTGAACGGAAGGTTCTTGGCCAGATTGCCGCCGGCATCCCACTGGCCCAGGTGCTCACCGATCTGTTACTGGCCGTTGAAGCGCAAAGCCCCAAGGTGATGGCCTCGGTGCTCCTGCTCAGCGAGGACGGGCAATACATGCTGCACGGCGCCGCGCCCAGTCTGCCGGTGGTCTACAACGAAGCGATTCACGGGATCGCCATTGGCGAGGGCATAGGTTCGTGCGGGACTGCTGCGGCACGCGGCACGCCGGTCTACGTCGACGACATCGCCACCAGCCCGCTTTGGGACGGCTACACCGAGCTTGCCGTTTCCAACGGTCTGCGGGCCTGTTGGTCCATGCCTATCAAAGCTGCTGATGGCACGGTTCTGGGCACATTTGCCGTTTATTACGCAGAACCTCGCTCGCCTTCGGCCAGTGACATCGAAGCCATTGCCGTGATTGCGCAGACCACCGCGCTGGCCATCGAACGGCACCGTTCCGATCTCAGGTTGCGGCGCAGCCAGGACGAACTGCGTGACCTCAATTCCGAACTCGAAAGCAAGGTTAACGAGCGCGCCACCGAGCGCAGCCGCACGTGGTTGCTGAGCCCTGATCTGTTGTCCGTCATCAACGCCGAGGGCATGATCGAGGCGTCGAACCCGGCCTGGACGATTACCTTGGGTTGGTCGCCTGAAGAGCTGCATACCCATCTGTTTTCTCTCGTACACCCGGATGACCTGCGCAACAGCCAGGCGATTTTCAGCAAAGCCATCAAAGGGCGGCCCGTGTCGCGCTTCCAGAATCGCTACCGGCATCGCGACGGCAGCTACCGCTGGTTATCGTGGGTCGCCGTGCTTGAGGACGGCAAGGTCTATTGCAGTGCACGCGACGTCACGGCCGAGAAAGAGCAGACCGCCAACCTCGCCTTGCGTACCCGTGAGCGCGACCGAGCGTGGGGCCTCTCGCAAGAGCTGCTGGTCATCGCCTCCCCCAACGGCATGCTGGACGAGGTCAACGCGCGCTGGACAGAGCAACTGGGCTGGTCGGAGGAAGAACTGGTCGGCGCCAGATTTGCTGACTTCACCCATCCCGAGGATCTCGCCGGCGCTGTCGCAGCGTTTACCGGGATCTTCGATCACCCGCTGGTCACGCCTTACGAATACCGCCTGCGGCACAAGAATGGCACCTACAAATGGTTCAGCTGGACGGGGTCATTTCAGGATGGCCGTATCTATGCGGCAGGTCGGCATGTCACCTCCGAGAGGGAACAGGCCGAGGCCCTGCGCCAGTCACAGAAAATGGAAGCCGTCGGCCAATTGACCGGGGGCGTGGCCCACGACTTCAACAACCTGCTGACCGTCATTCGCTCATCCACTGATCTTCTTTTGCGGCCCAGCCTCACCGACGAGCGAAGACTGAGGTACATCACCGCCATTTCCGAAACCGTGGACCGCGCATCCCGGCTCACCGGCCAACTGCTCGCCTTCGCCCGCAGGCAAGCGCTGCAGCCTGCGGTGTTTGACGTCTGTGACAATCTTCGGGCCATTACCGGCATGATCGGGACGCTGACAGGTTCGCGCATCGAAACCGTGATCGACCTTTCAGACGCCCCTTGTTTCGTGAACTCCGACCCTAACCAGTTCGACACGGCCCTGGTGAACATGGTCGCCAACGCCCGGGATGCGATGACAGGCGAAGGCAAGCTTTCCATCGCCGTGCGCCCTGTCGAGTCGATGCCGTTGGTTCGGCTTCATCCGCAGGTCACTGGCCCGTTTGTGGCGATATCCATTACCGATACCGGCACAGGCATTCCCGCCACACAGCTGGAACAGATCTTCGAGCCCTTCTACACCACCAAAGGGATCGGGGAAGGCACGGGGCTTGGGCTCAGTCAGGTGTTCGGCTTTGCCAAGCAATCGGGTGGCGAGATTGCCGTGGCCAGCGATGTTGGCAAAGGCGCCACGTTTACCCTCTACCTGCCACGGGTTGAGGGGCAGTCCCCGGCCGCCACCGATGCGTCACCCCGCTGGACGCTGCAGGATGGCCACGGCACGCGGGTGCTGGTGGTGGAAGACAATGTCGACGTTGGCACCTTCGCCATTCAGGCACTGGCCGAGCTGGGTTATCAGCCGGTTCTGGCTGCGAGTGCGCAGGATGCGCTGGATCGCTTGAGCGTGGGTAACCCACGATTCGATGTGGTTTTTTCGGATGTGGTCATGCCGGGCATGAGCGGAATCGAGCTGGCTCATGCCCTTCGCACGCGTCATCCGAACCTGCCCGTTGTGCTGACCTCAGGCTACAGCCACGTGCTCGCCGAGAAAGGCTCGGATGGGTTCGAACTGCTCAACAAGCCCTATTCCATCGATCAACTCTCGCAAGTGCTGATGAAAGTGACGGCGGGTAGGTGAAGGGCTGCGCGAAGGGGATTCAAGCGCGGTCCGGGGCGATCCTGGCCGCTGCGTTTCTCAGGGTCGCAACCGTGCAGTCGATGGCCTCGATGTTGCTCACGATGCCGGCGCCGTCGCGCAAGGCGCTGCGGTGACTGGCATAGATAAGGTGACCTGCCAGTGCGAGGGACAGGTCTTCGAGGTGGGTTGCCGTGCGCTCAAGGTCGTGGCGCATATTAGGGAGGGTTTCCAGCATCGGGATCTCGCAGCATTGAGTTGACTGGCCTGTCCCTGTGTTGAAACCGTTAATCACGCCCATTACGGCGAACGTAGCAGAAAGACTGGCAAAGCGCCATAGGCGAAGCTGAACCCGGCAGATCCAGGATGGGTTCACCCACATTGCGCGGGTCCAGCCGCCTGGAATTGATCCAGCGGCTGAACGCGAAGCGTTGCCAGCGCAACGATCAGTCCGCCCATCAGCGCTCATCGGGCGCGCAACATCACCGCGGCGCGAACCCGCTGGCGACCGAACACCGTCATGCGCAGAAACTCCGCGTGACTGACCGGCAAGTGCTGACAGTCCAGGCTGCGCTTGTGCCGGCTGTGATCGACATCCGGGTCGTGCAGGTACACGAACTCTTCATCGCAAGCGGTGATGAGCACCCAGTGCGGCGCTTTCAGGCGAGTGAAGCGGTAGCTGCTGATCAGCACCACCGGCTTGAAGCCTGCCTGCAGCGCAGCGCGAACGTCCAGGGTGGACGCCAGAACCTGTTCCACCCCTGTTGCGGCCAGCTCCTGGGTAAAGCCCTCCTCCACCAGGGTCATGATGGCCTTCTTCTGCAGGCTGCGGACGCCATCCAGAAACAGTGAGCCTGTGTGACTCACCACCAGCCGCACAGCAAACCCTCGTCGCCAGGCCGCCAAGGCCAGCCCTTGCGGACTGCAGCCGCCGTGGCCTGCGGTCATGAACACCGTGGTTGCTTCGCGCCACAGTCCAATCTCTTCGGCGCGGGTCATCGAGCGATTGCTGTCGATCGCGGCCATGGCCATCAACAGACAGGCTGCGCCGCAGGTGAATTCGGTGGTCTGCGGGTAGTACGGCACCTGGCGGGCTGGCGGCGGCGTGTCGCGCAGGATGCGCTTTTCAAAGCGCAGCGCCTGTGCGTGATCTTCGTAGTAGTCCTCGACAATCGCAAAGCGCTGGTAGCCGTTGGCCTCGTACAGGCCGATGGCGGCCGGGTTGTCGGGGCGCACTTCCAGTCGCAGCCAGGCGCAGTTTCGCTGCAGCGCGCAGGCCTGAGCCTGGTCCAATAGCCGTTGCCCCAGGCCGTGGCCTCGAAACGCCGGGCTGACGGCAATGGAATACAAACGCGCCAGCGAAGTGCCCCGATGAAACAGCAGCAAGGCATAACCGGCGAGTTTTTCTTCAGACATGGCAACGATCAGCGCGGCGTTGGCCCGGCTGATCATCCAGTGAAAGTTGCGCGCACTCAGCCGATCGAGCGTGAAACATTGCTGCTCGAGCGCGACCAGAGCGTCGACATCGTGCGTCGATGCAAAGCAAAAATCAAAAAACATGGCACCACCGTAAAGACTGAGTAACGAGACGGGACAGACCGAAAAGCCCGTGATTTATTGAAGCGGCGTCTTCTTCAACAGGGATCAATTACTCATGTCAGCGGTGCAAGCCAACGTGAACGAAGTATTGGATAAAACCGAGCGTTCCACAATCTCCCTCAGCCAGGAACCTCCCAGTCGAACGCCCTCGGGCAGCCGGTTGCTGATCCTCGTCGAGCGCAAGGAGGACTGGGCCGACTACCTGCCCAGCGAGAGCCTGATGCTCGCCCAGGATTACCTTGAGCACAGTGACGACTTCCCCCATCGCACTCAGGTCATCAACCTGTGCCGCCATTACAAATACCTGGGGCAAGGCTACTACTGCTCGTTGCTCGCTGAAGCCCGTGGGCACAAGGTGTTTCCGTCAGTACGCACGGTCAGTGAGCTGTCGCGCAAAGCGCTTTACGGGGTGGGTCTGGACGATCTTGAGCGCACACTGGAACGCGCACTGGCCAACCACCCTTATGGCCAGACCGAAGCGTTTACCCTGTCGCTATACTTCGGCAAGGCGTCCATCGCGCCGCTGCAGGAGATCGGTCGCCAGCTCTTTGAAGCCTTCCCCTGCCCGATCCTGCTGGTGGAATTTCGCCGTGGCGACACCTGGCAGATCGCCGGGATCAAGGCCGGGGCCCTGCACAAGCTGCGCGACCAACAGCAGCATGTCTTCGCCGATGCACTGGACGCCTTTAACCGCCGCACCTGGCGTCAGCCTGCCTCCAAGCGCGTCGCCCGCTACGACCTGGCCATCCTTCACGATCCCGATGAGGCCCTGCCCCCTTCCAATCCGCAGGCGCTGGAGCGCTTTATCGAAACCGGCAAACAACTAGGCATCGACGTCGAGCTGATCGAGAAAAAAGACTATGCGCGCCTGGCTGAATTCGATGCGCTGTTCATCCGCGAAACCACGCGGGTCGACGATCACACCTATCGGTTCGCCAAAAAGGCGGAAAGCGAGGGGCTGGTGGTCATCGATGATCCTTCTTCGATTCTTCGCTGCACCAACAAGGTTTACCTCGCCGACCTCTTGAAACGACGCGGGCTGGGCATGCCTGCCACGGAGATTCTCTACAAGGATCGACCTCAGGAGCTGGAACAGGCAGGCCGTCGCCTGGGCTTTCCGCTGGTGCTGAAAATCCCGGACGGCTGTTTCTCGCGGGGCGTGATCAAGGTGGCCGACGCTCAGGCCCTGTCGGCGGCGGCGCAGGAGTTGTTCGAGCATTCGGTGCTGCTGCTCGCCCAAGAGTACTGCTACACCGAATACGACTGGCGCGTGGGCGTGCTCAATGGCGAGGCGCTGTACGCCTGTCAGTACTTCATGTCCAAGGGGCACTGGCAGATCTACAACCACAAGGCGATGCCCGGCGAGGTCAACGGCATGTGTCGGGCCGTGCCGGTGGATCAGGCCCCGCCAGAGGTGGTGAAGCTGGCCGTGGACACCGCCCGGCTGATCGGTGACGGCCTGTATGGCGTCGACTTGAAGCAGGCCGGTGATCGCGTGCTGGTCATCGAGGTCAACGACAACCCCAATCTGGACGCCGGTATCGAAGACGCCGTGCTGGGGGATGAGCTGTATCGCCGAGTCTTGCAAGCCTTCACTCAGCGCCTGGAACTCAAACACCGTGGCCAGGCATGGTGACCCATGATTGAAGGGTACGGCATTGAATCCGGCGCGCTGCGTGAGGCGCCGCAGGACACGGCCAGTGTGTGGTTGTGTGTAGCGCCAGACGGCAACGAACAATCGTTGTTGCAAACGCGTCTGGGCATTGGCGTTCAGGCGTTGGAATCGTCACTGGACCCGGACGAAGTCGCGCGGATCGAGATCAAGCCCGATCACCTGTTCCTGATCTGGAAGCGCCCGGAGAGCTTCGATGGTCGAGCGTTCAACGTGTCTTCGTTCGGCGTGGTGCTGAGCGAAAAGCGCCTGGCGGTGATCTGCGCCAGCAACTCGCTGCTGTCGAGCCTCTCGGGTGAGTCGCAATTGAACGGGCCGCTGGATGTGCTCATGGCCCTGCTCGCGGAAAGCGTTCATCACTACCTCGGCCACTTGCGGGTGGTCAAACAGGTGGCGCGGGAGATCCAGCAGCAGTTCACCCGGACCATGGACAATCAGCAACTGGCGCAGATGTACAACCTCAGCGAAAGCCTCGTGTACTACGTCAATGCGATCCAGAGCAACGGCACCGTACTGACCCTGCTGCGCAGCCACGGCCAGCGCCATGGCTTCAGCGCGGCCCAACTGGATGCGCTGAACGACCTGATCATCGAGAACGAGCAGAGTTATCAGCAGGCACGGATTCACGCCAAGGTCTTCGCCAACCTCATCGAGTCGCGGGGCAATCTGGCGAACAACGGCATGAACCTGGCCTTGCGCAAGCTCACCTTGATCAACGTGGTGTTCCTGCCGCTGAACCTGATCGCCGGAATCGGCGGGATGTCGGAGTTCAGCATGATGACCGCCGGCACGCCATGGTGGCTGTCGTTCCCCGCGCTGATCGTCGGCATGACGCTGCTGGGTGCGGTGATGGTGGTGACGTTGCGGCGCATGGCCTGACGGATTTTCTAACTGATGCGTTTTCCGGGAGTCAACGATGCAAGCTTCAGACATTGGTTTTTTGATGCTGGCGGCGATTGCGGTGGTCGGTAGCCTGATCAGCCTGCTCGACCACCGCTCGCAGTTCAGCCCAGCCGCGCCTGGCAACGCTTCTGCGGCTACGCATCAGCCAACACAGCCTCATTCGTCGCCAAGTGAGTCTGAATAGAGGCAGTCATCCATTCAGGCAGTGCTGGCTTCAATGAGCTGGCATCAATAAACAGGAATGGTATGCGGCGCTTCGATCCTGGCCCGCAGCCGGTCAACGAACGACTGCGCCGCCTCCATGCTGCTGAAGGTCACAGGGTAGTTGTTCAGAATCACCAGCCAGTCGGTTCCGCAAACAGCCTTTTCGATCGTGATAACCATGTACAGGCCTCCTTCGGATGATCAATCGGCCCTCGAAGAAAACCGGACAGCAACGAGGTCAGCATAGGGTTTTGGGGCTGATCAGTATGGTCGCTGTTCTGGTTTATGCCAGATTCCAACGTGTCCTCTGGTCGACTCGTCAGAGCGATAGCGTGCGCGTGTGCACCGCGTTTTTCGCCAAGGCCTCAGGCTTGGGACTTGAGAAGCTGCCGCTGGTGATCCGGCGTGGATTGCACCGTGGCCAGCCGGACACGCTGCTCGCGGTCGTGACGAATCAGGAATTTCACCCAGCCGTTGCACAGTTTGCAGGCCCCACGACGGTTTCACCGGGGGGGGGCAGATGGGGGGCGGTTGTTGGGCGTGTCAGTGCTGAAGGCATTGCGCAAGTCTACGTATGAGGCAACTGGGCAGCATTGTAGAAGGAGGTGCGCTCCTCCGGCCACTCATTGACCGCAGGATGGCGTCGCGTCGACGAGCAGCTCAATCTGGCGCAAAGCGATACTGCCCTTTTCCGCGGCGCTTGGCTTCATACATCGCCGAATCCGCCGCGCGCATCAGCTCTTCCACCGTGTTGCCATGGGTCGGCAGGCGGGCGATGCCGATGCTGGCGCCCAGGTGGAAGCTGTCCAGATCCGAAGACACCTGCCCTACGAGCTTTTCCGCCACCGCTGCCACATCTTCCGCGCCATTGACGCCTTCGACGATGACCGTGAATTCATCGCCGCCGATCCTTGCCAGTCGATCGTAGGGTCGCAAACAGCCCTGCAATTGCTGGCTGACCCAGCGCAGCGCCTCGTCGCCCCGGTCGTGGCCGAACTGGTCGTTGATCTGCTTGAAACCGTCCAGATCCAGGTACAGCAACGCGCTCATGCGCCCGCTGCGCTGATTGCGGGCGATCGCGGCCTGTAACGCCTGAATGAAGCCTCGGCGGTTGAGCAAGCCGGTCAGGGCATCGGTGATGGTGAGCATTTCCAGCCTGTGATGCAGCTCGCGCACCGAGGACATGTCCAGAGCGAGCAGCGTCATGGCGTCCTGATTCTCGGACAACGGCGAGCACGACAAAGCCACCGGGACACTTTGCCCCTCTCGGGTGCGCAGGTTGGCGTCGTGCAGACGCAGGCTTTGCTTGCGGCGCCAATGATCGAGCCATAACGAATGCTGCCAGTCGTCTTCGAGGGGGGATTCGATCCACTGCAGCAGCTCGGTACCCTTGAGTTCATTGTCAGGGCAACCGAGCATGCGGCTGATCGCAGGGTTGGCGTAACGGATGCGCCCGTCGCTGCCCACCACCAGAATACCTTCAGCGGTGTTGTCGAGGATCGAGGCGTTGAATGCACGCTCCTGCTCCAGCTGTCGGCTGGTTTGCAACAGTCCGCGTCGGTAGTGATCGTGATCGAGCAGCACCCGCGCCTTGTGCAGCAGCATGCTGGGGTGCACGGGTTTGGTCATGAAGTCCACCGCACCGGCGGAATAGCCCTGATCGAGCACGGCTTCGGTCTGACGCATGCCGGAGATGAAAATGATCGGGGTGAAGCGGGTTTCCGGGTCGGCGCGCATGCGTCGGGCAACTTCGAAGCCATCCATCCCCGGCATTTGCACGTCCATCAGCACCAGACTGATGCGGCCCGTGCTCAGCAGCTCCAGAGCCTTCGCCCCGGAATTGGCGCAGCGCACGGTTCTGCCGAGGTCTTCGAGCAGTTCCTGCATGCCTTCGAGGTTTTCGTCCTCATCGTCCACCACCAGGATTTCCTGCGAGTCACCTTGCACCTGCAATACACACCTCCCTGTCTACCCCTGCATGAGCAATCTAGCCAAGCATAGTCCAAAGCCTTGTACTGCCCAGCCGCAACCCACTATAAGTGAGCGGGCGCGACCCAAATGCCGCCCCGAATGCATCAGCTCAGGAGATCCAGTGTTGGACGAGACGTTCGCCGATGAAGCAGGTTCACCCCCTCAGGATGGCTGGTTCTCCAACGAGAATCGCGCGCGATTCGACGAGCTGATCATCAAGCTCAAAACCAGCAACACCCAGGAAGGCATTTCGCGCTACCACGCCATGGCCGAGGGTTATCTGCTGGGCTTGCTGGATTGTTACCACGTCAGCGTCGAGCACCACGATGCCGTCAGGCAGTACCTGCACAATCTGGCGCTGGCCCGGTTAAAGGTGGTTAAACCCAGGCTGCGGCGTTAGCAGGCGCTTCTTCAAAAAACATGTTGAACCGTACCAATGGTCGGAACAGAGTATTTCGGCCAAATAACATGACGATTTTACTTCAGCTGAAACGAATCATGCCGATATCATAGTGCCATCTTTTCACGGATATCCCCCGCATGAATCTCAGAAGCCTGAATATTGCCCCTCGATCGCTGATTTGTTTCGGCTTCTTCGCCCTCCTCATTTCCGCCGTCGGCCTGTTCTCGCTGCTGCAGTCGGTCAAGCTGCGCGACGCCCGCGACGCGCTGCAGGACAACGTGCTGCCAACCCTCATGGCCATTGCCGACATCAAGACCGATCTGCTGACGATCCGTCTGGGCAACACCAGCCTGCGCGCCGCCGATACCGCCGACAGCGCAGACGCCGCGCGCAGACGCATCAATCAGGGCCGTGCCGATCTGGAAAAGGACGTCAAGCGCCTACGGTCCATGCTGGTCACCGAACGCGGCATCGCCGCCTATCAGGACATGGAGCGCGACATGCAGGCGTATCTCGCCGTTCATGCCCGCTTTCTGGATGCCGTGGCGCAGAAACGCGACGACCTGATCACTGCCATGACCCAGCCGTCCGGCGAGCAAACCCGCGCCGCCGACCTGCTGACCAAGGACATCGCCACCATTTCCGATCTGGCCAATCAGAAGATGCAAGAGTCGGACGTTGCCGCCGACGCTAGCTACGAGCAATCGCGCAACGTCGTCATCGCTGCCATCGTCATTGCGCTGATCGCGACACTCAGTTTGGCCACCCTGTTTACCCGCAGCCTGGTCGCCCCGATCGCCAAGGCGCTGGCGGTGGCCGAACAGATCGCCGGTAACGATCTGAGCAAGCCGATTCAGGTGGATGGCAACGACGAGCCGGGTCGCCTGCTGCAGGCACTGTCGGTCATGCAACAGAACCTGCGTCGCACCCTGGCGGAACTGGGCGATTCGTCCAGCCAGTTGGCGTCGACCTCCGAGGAAATGACCGCCGTAACCGAGGATTCCTTGCGCGGCGTACAGCGTCAGAACGATGAAATCAATCAGGCCGCCACCGCCATCAACCAGATGAGCGCAGCGGTTGAAGAAGTGGCGCGTAACGCCGCCCTGGCCTCCACTGCGGCCCGCGAATCCAGCGAGTCGGCGGAAAACGGCCGTCAACGGGTCGATGAAACCGTCAGCGTCATCCACGAGCTGCATCAGGCGGTGGGCGCCACGGCGGCCGAAATCAACGGGCTGGCCGGCCAGGTGCAAAGCATCAGCGGCGTGCTGGATGTGATTCGCGGCATTGCCGATCAGACCAACCTGCTGGCCCTGAACGCGGCCATCGAAGCCGCCCGTGCCGGTGAAGCCGGACGGGGTTTTGCCGTTGTCGCCGATGAGGTACGCGCCCTCGCCCATCGCACTCAGCAATCGACCGCCGAGATCGAAAAGATGATCGCGTCGATTCAGGGCGGCACCGACAAAGCGGTGTCGGCCATGGACCTGAGCAGCGATCGCGCTCGCGCCAGCCTTGAAGTGGCCCATGCCGCCGGCCGCGCGCTGGAGCAGATCACCACGGCCATCGTGCAGATCAACGAGCGCAACATCAGCATTGCCTCGGCCACCGAGGAACAAGCCCAGGTCGCCCGTGAAGTGGACCGCAACCTCACCAGCATCCGCGACCTGTCGTTGCAAACCTCGGCCGGTGCCAACCAGACCTCCGCCGCCAGCGGCGAGCTGTCGCAACTGGCAGTGGGCCTCAATGGCCTGGTGACGCAGTTTCGCACCTGAAACAAAAACGCGTGATCAGCATGGGTTGATCACGCGTCGTTCGATAAACCTCATCGACGATTGGGATCTTTCAAAATAGAATCATCCGCAATCCATCGTTGCAGAAATGAAATGAGCAAACTTCCCGATTTCGAAGGTCTGGCCATGTTCGCCAAGGTGGCGGAAGAAGGTTCGTTCGCGGCGGCCGCGCGCATCATGGGGGTTTCGGTGCCCACCGTTTCTCGCGCTGTTGCGCGCCTCGAAGAGCGTCTGGGCGGGCGCCTGTTCAACCGCACCTCGCGGCAACTGGCACTGACCGAGTTCGGCGCCAGCATGGCCGCCAAGGCGGCCGACATTTATCGCCAGGCCGAAGAGGTCGAAAGCGAGGCTCAGGACCTGTCCGTGCAGCCAAGGGGGCAGGTGCGGCTCGCCGTGCCGATGTCGTTTGGCCTGCGTTGGGTCGCGCCGCTGCTGCCCAGGCTGCTGCGCCAGTACCCTGAAATTTCGGTGGACCTGCATTTGTCCGACGCCTCTGTGGACTTGATTGCAGAGGGTTTTGATGCCGCACTGCGGATTGCCGTGCTGCCCGATTCCTCGCTGGTCGCTCGACGCCTGTGCGCCGTTACCCAGTACCTCGTCGCGTCACCTGGCTATCTGGCTGAACACGGCCGCCTCAACCACCCCCGCGATCTGGCCAGCCGCCCCTGCCTTAGTTATGCCTATCGGGCGCGCAGTCAGGTGTGGCGTTTCACCCATGAGGACGGCACCGAAGAGGACGTGGTGCCCAACGGGCCGCTGCGGGTGACCAACTCGGATGCGCTGATTCCGGTGCTGCTCGAAGGTCTGGCGATTGCCGAGCTGCCGGAATTCATCGCCAGTGAGTACCTGGCCGATGGCAGGCTCCAAGCGGTGCTGCCGGAATGGAGCATGACCCGCGGCGGGTTGTATTTCGTGACGCCTTCGGCCCGAACCCGCCCGGCAAAGATCAAGGCATTGTCCGACTTCTTCGCCGAGCATCTGGGCGACCCGGCGTGGCGCTGGCCGCGCGCCTGAACTTGAACCTCCATTTGCGTGAGTCCCGGGACGCCATTGCGGCAGCCAAAGCCTTCGCTCCCGCAGTCGTCGAAACCTCTGCGCAGTGAAACCTGAAGTTAGGCTTTTGTCTGAAACCCGTCACAAATCACACGGGAAAATTGCCCTGAATTGGTGCAGACAACCTTTATATGCCCCTTTATCAGGCGCTTATGCGCTTTTATGTACTTGGCGCATGGGGCATGCCAAAACGACATAACTTCGGAATATTCCGCATGTTAGTCTCGCGGCTTCTTATGAACAGGCGTAGATCGTTATTTTCGATGACGGCCAGAAACAGGAAGCCTCATGTCCAGAATGTCCCACACCGCTCTGCGCCGTAAATTCCGCGAATTGCTCGCCGCCAACGCGGCTTATGAAACCGCTTCCGTGTTCGACCCGATGTCTGCCCGTATCGCGGCGGACCTGGGTTTTGAAGTCGGCATTCTGGGTGGTTCCGTCGCATCGTTGCAGGTACTGGCCGCCCCTGACTTTGCCCTGATCACCCTGAGCGAATTCGTCGAGCAGGCTACGCGCATTGGCCGTGTGGCCCAGCTGCCGTTCATTGCCGACGCCGACCACGGTTATGGCAACGCCCTCAACGTGATGCGTACGGTCGAAGAACTTGAGCGCGCCGGTGTGGCCGCGCTGACCATCGAAGACACGCTGCTGCCTGCGCAATTCGGCCGCAAATCCACCGACCTGATCTCCATCGAAGAAGGCATTGGCAAGGTCAAGGCCGCGCTGGAAGCTCGAGTCGACCCGGAGCTGTCGATCATCGCCCGCACCAACGCCGGTGTGCTGCCGGTCAAAGACATCATCGAGCGCACCCAAGCCTACGAAAAGGCCGGCGCCGATGGCATCTGTATGGTCGGCATCAAGGACTTCGAGCACCTGGAGCAGATTTCCGAAAAACTGACCGTGCCGCTGATGCTGGTGACTTACGGCAACCCTAACCTGAGCGATTACGCGCGTCTGGCAAAACTGGGTGTTCGGGTGATCGTCGCCGGTCACGCGGCATATTTCGCGGCGATCAAGGCCACCTACGACAGCCTGCGCGCCCAGCGTCAGGTGACCCACAGCACTGAAAACCTCAGCGCCACCGAACTGACCCACACCTACACCCTGCCGGAAAGCTACGTGGCATGGGCCAAAGAGTTCATGGACGTCAAAGAGTGATCGACGCCGTCTGACGGCCCAAATCGCAGGCAATAAAAAACCCGCCTTGGCGGGTTCTTTTCTATCAAGACCATTCCAACGCCCTGTCGGTAGCGTTCCGTGCAAATGGCAGATCATCCTTGACCTCTGAAGTGCGTCCTGCGCTTCAGTTGATGGGTCCAATCTATGCCTTTCCCGGGAAGGTGTATACGGCAGGTTTTCGCAATCGCGTGTAAGCCTTTGGCTATACCCCTGTCAGATTCAGCGACAATCCCGGTCAAATAATCCGGGATTGCCCCTGAGCCAAGACCACGCTGGGAAGACGCAGTTTTTTCAGCGCCTACCTGGCCTGCGCACACCGCTTGGGCGGCACCCTCGGCGCAGCATATTGATATGTCATTTTGATATTTAAAATACCGCTCTTATAGCTTTAAAGTCGTTTCGATTGCGGACGGCGCACCCTGCCCCGATCCAGCTGGCCACGGAGCAACTCATGAGTGAACGTCGTTTCAAATTGTCCTCGCCTCGCCGATTGAGCACGGCGTTGACCCTCGCCGCCAGCCTGCTGACGGCAGGCCTGGCCACCAGCGGCACGGCCCATGCCGAGGGGCAATTGCGCATTGCCGAACAGTTCGGCGTGGTGTACCTGCTGCTCAACGTGGCGCGGGATCAGCATCTGATCGAGAAGCACGGCAAGGAAGCCGGCATCGATATCAAGGTCGACTGGACGCAGTTGTCAGGGGGTGCGGCGGTCAACGATGCGTTGCTGTCTGGCGCAGTAGACATTGCCGGTGCCGGCGTGGGCCCGCTGCTGACCATCTGGGACCGCACCCGTGGCAAGCAGAACGTCAAGGCCGTGGCGTCCCTCGGTAACTTCCCCTACTACCTGGTGAGCAACAATCCGAACGTGAAGACCATTGCGGACTTCACCGAAAAAGACAAAATCGCCGTTCCGGCCGTGAGCGTTTCCGTGCAGTCGCGCTATCTGCAACTGGCATCGGCCAAGCTGTGGGGGGATGCCGAGTACAACCGTCTGGACAAATACACCGTGAACCTGCCTCATCCTGACGCCAGCGCGGCGATCACGTCGGGCGGCACCGAGCTGACCGGGCACTTCTCCAACCCGCCGTTCCAGGAGCAGGAAGTGGCGAACAGCAACGTGCACGTCGTGCTCAACTCCTACGACGTGCTAGGCCCGAACTCGCCGACCGTGCTGTTCGCCACCGAGAAATTCCGCGAAGAAAACCCCAAGACCTACCAGGCGTTCATCGAGGCACTGGTTGATGCCGCCGATTACATCAAGCGCGACAAGGCCGGCGCAGCCGACACCTACATTCGCGTGACCAAATCCAGCATCGATCGCGCGCAACTGATCAAGATCATCGAGAACCCGCAGTTCGAGTTCACCATCAACCCGAAAAACACCTACCCGCTGGCCGAATTCCTGCACCGCGTGAGCGCGATCAAGAACAAGCCCGACTCCTGGCAAGACTACTTCTTCCAGGATTCGAAACTGCTCGAAGGCAGCTGATCGTTGGGTTGAACGGCCCCGGCCGATTGCCTCAAGCGCAATGTGCTTTATCATGAGCGGCTTCACGGCGCCGGACCTGATCCGGCGCCTTGTCCTTCCAGCCAGAGATGCTCATGTCCAGCCAAGACCTCACCTTCCTGCCCGACCCAGACGCCGACTCCATCTCCTCCGACGTCGCCACCTTTGGCGGCATCATGGTCTCCACCCAGATCCCCACCCGCGCCGACGGCAGCCTGGAGCTGGGCGACATCACCACGCAGAGCGAATGCACCCTGCAGGCGCTGAAAGTTGCGCTGGAACGTGCCGGCAGCTCCATGGACCGGGTCATGCACCTGACTATCTACCTCACCGACATGGCCGACCGCGCGGCTTTCAACGAGGTCTACAAACGCTTCTTCGCCAAACCGTGGCCGGTGCGCGCGGCGGTGGGCGTTGCTGCGCTGGCGGTTGAAGGCATGCGTGTGGAAGTCACGGCGATGGCTGCCAAGGGCTGACCCCCGGCGCGTATGTACGCAGGAGGGCACAAATCCGTGGGAGTGAGCTTGCTCACGAATGCAGTCGGTCATCCAGCCTCATAGCGGCTGACCTGCCCCCTTCGTGAGCAAGCTCACGCCCACAGGGGGGACATCCTCCAAGCCTCGGCTGCTCTTGATCAACGGGTTTTCGGCCATCGGGCAGTCCATGGATGCCGGTCGCACGTTTCGCCGCTACAATGCGCGCCTTGACCGTGACGATCCGACTAAAAAAACATGTCCCTACCCAAGCATCATCTGGAATTGCTCAGCCCTGCCCGCGATGTGGCCATTGCCCGCGAGGCCATTCTGCACGGCGCTGACGCCATCTACATCGGTGGCCCGAGCTTCGGTGCGCGCCACAATGCGTCCAACGAAGTGAGCGATATCGCCGAGCTGGTTGAATTCGCTCACCGCTACCACGCCCGCGTGTTCACCACGATCAACACCATCCTGCACGACAACGAACTGGAACCGGCGCGCAAGCTGATTCACCAGCTCTACGACGCCGGCGTCGACGCGCTGATCGTTCAGGACCTGGGCGTCATGGAACTGGACATCCCGCCGATCGAGCTGCACGCCAGCACCCAGACCGACATTCGCACCCTGGAGCGGGCCAAGTTCCTCGATCAGGCCGGTTTCTCGCAGCTGGTTCTGGCCCGTGAGCTGAACCTGCAGGAAATCCGCGCCATCGCCGACGAAACCGATGCCGCCATCGAGTTCTTCATTCACGGCGCGCTGTGCGTGGCGTTTTCCGGTCAGTGCAACATTTCCCACGCCCAGACCGGCCGCAGCGCCAACCGCGGCGACTGCTCCCAGGCCTGCCGCCTGCCCTATACGTTGAAAGACGATCAGGGCCGCGTCGTCGCGTTCGAAAAACACCTGCTATCGATGAAAGACAACAACCAGAGCGCCAACATCCGCGCGCTGGTCGAAGCCGGTGTGCGTTCGTTCAAGATCGAAGGTCGCTACAAGGATATGGGCTACGTGAAGAACATCACGGCCTACTACCGCCAGCGTCTGGACGACGTGCTCGAGGACCGCCCGGACCTGGCCCGCGCCTCCAGTGGCCGTACCGCGCATTTCTTCCTGCCGGACCCGGAAAAGACCTTCCACCGCGGCAGCACCGATTACTTCGTCACCGACCGCAAGATCGACATCGGCGCCTTCGACACCCCGACCTTCACCGGCCTGCCGGTGGGCATTGTCGAAAAAGTCGGCAAGCGTGACCTGCAAGTGGTCACCTATGACCCGTTGACCAACGGCGACGGCCTCAACGTGCTGATCAAGCGCGAAGTCGTGGGTTTTCGCGCCAACATCGCCGAACCTAAAGGCGAGTTCGAGGAAGACGGCGAGAAGCGCTACCGCTATCGCGTCGAGCCCAACGAGATGCCGGCGGACCTGCACAAGGCCCGTCCGAATCACCCGCTGAACCGCAACCTGGACCACAACTGGCAGCAAGCCCTGCAGAAGACCTCTGCCGAGCGCCGCATTGGTGTGTCGTGGCAGGTTGAGCTGCGCGAAGCGCGTCTGGAGGTCACCGCCATCAGCGAAGAGGGCATCAGCGCCCGTGTCTCGCTGGACGGCCCGTTCGGCGCCGCCAACAAGCCGGAACAGGCGCTCGAGCAACTGCGCGACCTGCTCTGCCAGCTCGGCACCACCCAGTACCACGCAACCGACGTGAAACTGGATGCGCCCCAGGCGTTCTTCATCCCCAACTCGCAGCTCAAGGCCCTGCGCCGCGAAGTCATCGAGGCCCTGACCACCGCCCGCGTTGCCGCTCACCCTCGCGGTGGACGCAAAGCCGAGACCAGCCCGCCGCCGGTGTACCCGGAAGCGCACCTGTCGTTCCTGGCCAACGTCTACAACCAGAAGGCCCGCGACTTCTACCACCGTCACGGCGTCAAGCTGATCGACGCCGCGTACGAAGCCCACGAAGAAGCAGGCGAAGTGCCGGTGATGATCACCAAACACTGCCTGCGTTTCTCCTTCAACCTGTGCCCGAAACAGGCCAAGGGTGTCACCGGTGTAAAGACTAAAGTGGCACCGATGCAGTTGATCCACGGCGATGAAGTCCTGACCCTGAAGTTCGACTGCAAGCCGTGCGAGATGCACATCATCGGCAAGATGAAAGGCCACATTCTCAACCTGCCACAGCCTGGCAGCGCCCCCGTGGTCGGGCATATCAGCCCTGCGGACCTGATGAAAACCATTCCTCGGGCGCCGCACTGAGTCTGGACCGAGCGCGCCGCAACGGCGCGCTCGACCGGTCTTTCTCCCCTTCTCGCCTTCTCGACACCCCATAGCGACGGCCGTCAGCCTGATAGCGACGCGGCCACGTCACGCGTTGGCGAGGGCTTTTATTTCCACGCTATAACGGGCGCCCAATGTCTTGCGGAGCCTTGTGAATGACTGTCGAGTTTCGTCCGGCCACGGCGGCGGATGCCCGTGAAATTGCCCGTCTGTTTCAGATCACCTCGGAAGGTGCCTCGGATTACATCTGGAGCCAGTTGGCGGAGTCGGGAGAAGCATTAGCATTGCTGGACGTAGGCGCTCGACGTTACGCCCGAGAAGATGTGGATTTCTCCTACCAGAATTGTCTGATCGCCGAAGCCCATGGCGAGGTCATCGGCATGATGCACAGCTATGCCATGCGCGAAGACCCCAACCCGTCGCCGGTGACTGACCCGGTGCTGGCGCCCTACGCCGACATGGAAGTCCCTGACACGCTGTACATCTCAAGCCTGGCGCTGCACGAAGCTTGGCGGAACAAGGGGTTGGGCTTGGGCTTTCTTCGACGTGCGCAGCAGCGCGCCGAAGCCATGCAGCTTAAAGGCCTGAGCCTGATCGATTACGCCGAGAACACGGGCGCTCGCCGCTTCTATGAGCGTCACGGTTTTACCGTGGTGAAGACCTGCCAGATCACGCCGCACCCGTTGATCCGGGTCACGGGTGAGGCTTACCTGATGCAGCGGCTGTCGTCATAAAGCCCAGGATTACCGGCGTGCCAGTTCATGCCGGGTGCATCCTTCGTAATAGACCTGCCTGACACTTTCCGGGCGCATGCGTGAGGGGCTGTCGTAGGTCTGTTCGGTAATGCCCAGCGCGCTCATGCGCATCCATTGCTGAGGAAAGTGCCGGGCCTGGAGTTTGTTCCGCGCGCCGTAGAGGGTCAGCCCTGCGAGTTTGTAGCTCTGCGCCATCCCGGCAATCCCTGCGCCCCAGGTGCACAGGTCGCGTTCGTTCTTGCTCAAATCCCGTGCAATCGCCGGATTGGCGAGGCTGAAGAGTGCACAAAACGCCAGCGCAAACTTGATAATCTGCATGCAAATCCTTGGCTAACTCCCTGATAGGCCGAGGATTGTGCCGAGGTAAACGCGTCAGAGGGGCCAGCAAAATGCCTCTTTTTCCCGCCAGCCGACCAGTGACACGCCTTGCGCCGTAAATCCTGCTGGCCTTCTGATAATTGAGCGACGAAAGCTCGCGCCGCCTGCTACCGTGTAGAGGTAGGGGGTGAACCTTATCGACCGATGGCCGGTCGATAGTTGCACCTCTGGCCAGGTCTACCGTTCATCGCTGCGATGAGTGGACCGGGCCAGTTTTATTTCCAGAAGGACCGTCCATGATTCCAATTCAACGCATCGCCTGGCTCAAAGCATGGGGCGCCCATGGTTTCACGGCCACCGGCGTCGTCCTCGCTTTTTTGGCGACCATTGCCCTATTCGACAACCAGCCCAAGGCCTGCCTGCTGTGGCTGGGGATCGCCCTGATCGTCGACGGGCTGGACGGCTCGCTGGCGCGCAAGCTCAACGTGCAGTCGGTCCTGCCGCATTTCGACGGTTCGGTGCTGGATCTGGTGATCGACTACCTGACCTACGTGTTCATCCCGGCGCTGTTCATCTACCGCTACATCCCCCTGCCCGACTACACCCTGCTGCTGACCATCTCGATCATTCTGGTGTCGTCGCTGTTCTGCTTCTGCAACACCGAGATGAAGAGCAAGGACAACTACTTCGTAGGCTTCCCGGCGGCCTGGAACGTGGTCGCGCTGTGCGTCTATATCCTGTCGCCAGCGCCATGGCTGACCTTCATCACCGTGATCTGCCTGGCCCTGCTGACGGTGACACGGATGAAGTTCCTGCACCCGTTTCGCGTGCGCCGCTTCATGCCACTGAACATCGCCGTCACCACCGTGTGGTTTCTGTGCAGTTTCTTGTTGGTGATCAACCACCCTTACAACGGTTCTTGGGTGTTGAGCCTGTGGCTGGCGATGTCGGCGTATTTTCTGGGGATCTGTATCTGGCGCACGTCGCTGGAGTGGATTGATAAGGCGCGGTATTGAGCCATCGGCTCTGACGTGCTTTACGTTTGATTCTGGCCGGAGACTTCTACGCCCTCGGGCAGAATCAGAGTTCAGCTCAACGCCTAGCCCCGCCAGATACGCCCACGGATATATCCCCCGCTGATGCCCGTCGCTGAACACCAGCTGCAACCCGTAGCCCTGTGGGTTGATCGCCACCAGATGCACAGACGCCGCGACCACAGGCTTCATCCCCTTCAAGCGAAACGCCCGGCATTGCGAGCAGGGGCATTGCTGGCGTAGCAGCACGTGATCGATGTGTTGCTCGCGACCATCGCCCCAGCTCAGGCGCAGCCGCTGCAGCTCCCGGGAATTGCCGATGGCAACGGGCGCGGCGATCATGGCAGTTGCGCCAGGGCGATGCGCACGGCCTTGCGCACTTCCGGATCGCCGTCGTGTTCCAGTTGCTGCAGGGCGGCCTTGGCGCGGCTGTCGCGCAATTCGCCCAAGGCCAGCGCCGCTTCCTTGCGCAGGTTGCTGATGCTGTGGGTCAGAGTCTCGACCAGCGGCCACAGTGATTCGGGATGCCGCAAACGGCCCAGGCTGCGGGTCGCGCGCAGGCGCACCTGCCAGTACTCATCGCTCAACGCCTCGATCAAGGCATCCCCGGCATCCTGATGCCCGACCTTGCCCAGCGTCGTCGCCGCCTCCTCGCGCACTTGCCAGGCCTTGTCCTGCAAGGCCTTGCGCAAGGCAGGCAAGACGTCGGCGCTGCTCGCCAACCCCAGAGCCCCAGTCGCAGCACGACGCACTTCGCTGTCGGGGTCATTGCTGGCCAGCGTGGCGAGGGTTTGCAGGGCGTCGGTGCGCTTCAGCCAGCCCAGCACACCCACGGCCTCACGGCGCACAGCAGCATCTTCATCGGCCAACGCTTGCAAGGCGGCGGGCGCGGCTTCTTCGAGACGCAACTCACGCAAGGCACGAAACGCCGCGATGCGTACGCTGACCTCGGCATGGGTGGTCCACGGCAAGATCACCCTGCCCGCCTCGACAGTCTTCAGCACGCTGAGGCTTTGCGCAGCAGCCTCGCGCACGGCGGCTTCGGGATCGGTCAGCGCCTCGCACAAGGCCTCCACCACGTCTGACTCCTCCCAGGCCTCGAGCAAGGCCGCTGCCTGGGCACGCACTGACTCTGAAGGGTCCGATGCCAGCGAGTGGGTCAGCCAGTCCAGACCCTCTGGCTCTTCCAGATCGGCCAGTTCGATCAAGGCAATGCGCCGAACGCCGGCATCCGGGTCCTGGAGCCTGGTTTGCAGCCCGAGAATGTCAGGGTGGTCGATGTCGTCAAAGTAGCTATTCAGGTCAGTCATAGGGCCAGTCGCAGTCCGTCGTGATCGTTGGGAAGCCCGAGGGGGTTAAGGCGCGGCAATTGCCGACCGTCCTCGTGGTGCAGCAGCTCGAGGCAATGGCGCTTCAAGCGGGAAAATTCAGGGCGGGTGACCAGTTCGGTGCTGCGCGGGCGCGGGAAGTCCAGTTGCAGGTCTTCGATGAAACGCCCGGGGCGTGAACTCATCACCAGAATCCGGTCGGCCAGAAACAGCGCTTCATCGATGTCGTGGGTCACAAACACCACGGTGGTGCGGATGCGCGTCCAGATATCCAGCAACAGCGCCTGCATTTTCATGCGGGTCAGGGCGTCCAGCGCGCCGAAGGGTTCGTCCATCAGCAACAGCCGCGGGCGGTTGATCAGCACCCGGGCGATCTCCACCCGCTGCTGCATGCCGCCGGACAGTTGATTGGGCCAGTGCCCGGCGAAGCCTTCAAGGCCCACCAAGGCCAGCATTTCATCGGCGGCGGCCAGGCGCTCGGCCTTGCCCACGCCGTTCATTTTCAGGCCGAAGGCGACGTTTTCGCGCACGCTGCGCCAGGGGAACAACGTGTGCTGCTGGAACACCATGCCGCGCTGGGGCGATGGGCCCTGGACGGCCACGCCATCGACCTTGAGGCTGCCCTCGACCGGTTGCAGGTGCCCGGCCAGTGCGCCGAGCAGGGTCGACTTGCCGCAACCGGACGGCCCGAGAATGCAGACGAACTGGCCCGACTCGATCTGACAGTCCAGCGCCTGCACGGCCTGAAATGCGTTTTGCCCTTCGCCCAACGCGATGGTGATGCCGTGTATGTCGACGCGACCGGCCGGGCTGGTTGCAACGTTCATCAGGCTTTTCCTCGTGGTCGATGCCAGGGGGTGAACAGCTGCCCCAGACGTTTGATCAACAGGCTGCTACCCATGCCCAGCAGGCCGATCAGCAGCATGCCGACGACGATGTCGGCGTAATTCTGGATGGTGTACGACTCCCAGGTGTAATAACCGATGCCGAACTGCCCGGAGATCATTTCGGCCGTCACCAGGCAAAACCATGAGGTGCCCATGCCGATGGCCAGCCCCGTGATAATGCTTGGCGCCGCCCCCGGCAGGATGACCTCCAGCAGAATCGCCCGGCGCCCTGCCCCCAGGCTTTTTGCCGACGCGATCAGCCGCGGATCGACCCCTTCAACGCCATGCACGGTGTTGAGCAGGATCGGAAACAGTGCGCCGGTGAAGGTGATGAAGACCATCGACAGCTCGGACGAGGGAAACATCAGGATCGCCAGCGGAATCCACGCCACGGCCGGAATCGGTCGCAGCACTTCCAGTGGCGGCAGCAGCAGGTCTTCGGCCCAGCGCGAACGGCCAATGACCACGCCCAACCCCACCCCGATCAGCAGCGCCGCCAGGTAGCCGGCGAACACGCGGCTCACGCTGGCGGTCAGGTGCTGCATCAGCCGACCGGAATCCACCAGCCCCGCTGCCGCGTCGATCACCGAGAGCGGCGTCGGCACGTTGGCGAAGGTCACCAGCCCCAGGTTCCAGTGGTTGCTCGCCGCCAGCTGCCAGAACAGCAGGCACAGCAGCAGGGACGAACTGCGAGGCAGCCAGCGCAGGGAGGGAATGAGCATCATCGTTCTCCCTCGCCCCTAGCGGCTGGCCACAGCGGCCTGGGCGCTGGCGTCCGTGAAGTCCAGCACCTTGCCACCCTGAGCCTGGGCGTATTGCTGCGCCTGGCCCTTGAGCAGGAAGGCACTCAGCCGACCCTTGCTGTCGCTGGCGAACCACGCCTGGCTGGCCAGCAGCTTGATGCCGCTGTCCTCTGCCTGCGCATACACGGCACGCACGGCCTTGCCTTCCCTGGTCAGCGCCTGCAATGCCGTGAAGGCCGATTCGGCGGAGGCGTAATGGCGTACTTTCGGCTCGCCCTTGACCCAGATTTCAGCAACGTGCTTGAAGTCGGTGATCGGTTTGCCGGTCAGCGCGTCGTTGGCCTTGAGCGGCGACTGCGCGTAGTTGGCCAGTTGCGCGCTGTAATCCAGGCCCGAGGCCTTGTAGGCCGCGCGGATGTACTGGTCGTCGATGAAGGTGTTCAGGTCCAGCCCGCGATCGGCCTTTTTCAGCAGCTTGAGGGTGTCGATTGCCGTGCCGACGGCCTGGCGGTATTCGGGTTTCCAGCTCTGATCGCGGGTCTGCAGGCCCAGCGGGCCGTGGAACAGGTAATTCACCTCGGCTTCGATGCCGGTGACCTTTTCGATCAACTCGCTGTACTTCTCAGGCTCGGCGGCCAGCAACTGATTGGCTTCGATGCCGGCGCGCAGGTAGGCGACGACGATTTCCGGGTATTTCTTCGCGTAGCTTTCGTCGACCAGCGCGCCATGGAAGGTCGGGGCGTTGGATTGCGAGCCGTCGTAGATCTTGCGAGCGAAGCCCCGGTTCGGGAACAGTTCGCCGAACGGAACGAAGTCGGCGTGGGCGTCGATCTTGTCGGCCTGCAGCGCAGAACCTGCGACTTCCGGGGCCTGGGCGATGATGTTGACGTCTTTGAGCGGGTCCCAGCCTTGAGCGGCAACGGCGCGCAGCAACATGCCGTGGGCGGTCGAGGCGAACGGCACGGAAATGGTCTTGCCCTTCAGATCAGCCAGCGACTGAGCGGTGGACGAGGTCGGCACCACGATGCCGTTGCCGCTGCCCTTGATGTTGCCCGATAGCACGCTGATGAACAGGCTGTGCTTGCCTGCGGTCTCGAAGGCCACGCCATTGAAGGCACCGGGGAAGTCGGCCATGGCGCCGAAATCCAGTTTGCCGGCGACCATTTCATTGGTCAGCGGCGCGCCGCTGGTGAAGTTTTTCCACTCCACCTGATACTGCGCGTCCTTGTATTTGCCGTCATGGGGCAGGTATTTGTCGAGCAGCCCCAGCTCGCGAATCAGCAGCCCGCCAGCCGCGCAATTGATGGTGGTGTCCTGGGTGCCGATGGCAATCCGGATGGTTTCGGCCTGCACCGACAGGCTCAGCGAAGCCAGCACGAAGCCGGCCAGAGTGGCGCGCAATAGCATGGATGTATCCCCTCGAATCATTGATAGGAAGTCGTCTCCGCCGCGATCAGGCGCGGTGGGAAACGAGGGGTGTCGGGTGAATCAGCGTCCGGGGTTGGCGGATGGCTTTGGGTTCACGTGTAGGAGTAGCTTGCTCGCGATGAGATGGATCAGACGCATAACGGTGCCTGACCTGACGCAATCGCGAGCACGCTCACTCCTACAAGGTTTACGTATCAGCGCAACAGATACGGGATCTCGACCTTGACCGCGCCGGTCGGGCAGTCCTTTTCGCAGGGCATGCAATACCAGCACTCGTCGAACGCCATGTAGGCCTTCTGGGTGGCGGGATTGATGGCCAAGAGGTCCATCGGGCAGACGTCGACGCACACCGTGCAGCCCTTGTCGGCGATGCACTTGTCCTCGTCCACGGTGACCGGGGCGTTGGAGCGAAAGAAGATTTCCTGGGGCTGGTAAGCCATTTCACGGTGTCCTTGGCGCGTGTCGCGCTCTGTGTCTAAAGGTCCGGGCGATGCGGGTTCAGGCTGCGTCAGCCCCCACGCGCAGGCGGTCGTAGGCGGCCATTTCTTCGGCGTCCAGGGCCACGATGTAGGGCTCAACCGGTTTCTTGAAGCTGACCATGCGGCCTTCTTCGTCCTTTTTCAGGTGCGTGTGGCAGAACCAGTCGCGGTCGTTGCGCAGCGGGTGATCGACGCGATGGTGGTAAAGGCCCCAGCGGCTTTCGGCGCGGTACAGCGAGGCGCGGGCGGCCATTTCGGCGCAGTCGCGGATCACGCTGACCTCCAGGGCGCGCATCAATTCATGGGCGTTGTTGGCTTTCAGCTGGTCGAGATCGCGCTCGATGTCGCTGAACCGCTGCAGGCCGATCTGCATCTTTTTGGTCACCTTCGGCGGCTGCAGGTAGTCATTGACGAACCGCCGCAGCTTGTATTCCACCTGGGCAGGTGGCAGGCCGTGCTCGCGATCGAGTGGCGCATAGACGCGAGCCTGTTCGCGATCGATCTGCTGGGCGTCGACGTCAGTGAAATCCCGCTCGGCTACGTAATCGGCGGCGTTATTGCCGGCGAACCAGCCGTAGGTGAAGGCGCCGAGCATGTAGTTGTGCGGCACCGCTGCCATGTCGCCGGCCGAATACAGGCCCTTGACCGAGGTCTCCGCGCGCTCGTTGACCCACACGCCGGAGGCCGAATGGCCGCTGCAAAAACCGATTTCCGAGATGTGCATCTCCACCATCTGGCTGCGGTAATCGGTGCCGCGATTGGCGTGAAACTGGCCGCGGCTGGGGCGCTCGTTGCTGTGCAGGATTTCTTCGATGTTCTGAATGGTTTCCTCGGCCAGGTGATCGAGCTTGAGGAACACCGGGCCGTTGCCGCTCTCCAGCTCCTGGTGGAACTCCCACATCATCTGACCGCTCCAGTAGTCGCATTCGATGAAGCGTTCGCCCTTGTTGTTGGCCGTGTAGCCGCCCAACGGGCCGGTGACATAGGCACAGGCCGGGCCGTTGTAGTCCTTGATCAGCGGGTTGATCTGGAAGCACTCCAGGTTCGCCAGCTCAGCGCCAGCGTGATAGGCCATGGCGTAACCGTCGCCGGCGTTGGTCGGGTTTTCGTAGGTGCCCATCAGGTAACCCGACGATGGCAACCCCAGACGCCCCGCCGCGCCGCAGCAGAGGATCACTGCCTTGGCCTTGATCACGTGAAAGTCGGCGGTGCGGCAGTCGAAACCCATCACGCCATTCACCGCACCCTCGGCATCGGTGAGCAAGCGGGTGCAGACCACGCGGTTGGTGATGGTCACCCTCGCCCGCTTCAGCTGGCGGTACAGCACCTTTTTGATGTCGTGACCTTCGGGCATCGGCAGCACGTAGGCGCCCATGTGGTGGACTTTCTTGACCGCGTAATCGCCGGTTTCATCCTTCTCGAACTTCACGCCCCAGCGGTCCAGTTGCTCGATGGTCTCGAAACTGTGGGTCGCGTAGGCGTAGACCGCCGCCTGATTGACGATGCCGTCGTTGGCGATGGTGATTTCCTTGGTGTACTGCTCAGGGGTGGCGTGGCCGGGGATCACCGCGTTGTTCAACCCGTCCATGCCCATGCTGATGGCGCCGCTGCGCTTGACGTTGGCCTTGTCGATCAGCAACACACGCAGATTGCGGTTGCGCTCCTTGGCCTTGATCGCGGCCATGGGACCGGCGGTGCCGCCGCCGATCACCACAATGTCGTATTCCTGTTCTAGCACTTGGCGCGTCATCACTGAGCCTCCCGGTGACGGTCGATTCGCAGGCGGTACTGAAAGGCATCGCCCCGGTAATAAAGGTGTTCGAAGTCCACTGGCGTGCCATCGGCGGTGTGGGTCAGGCGCTCGATGCGCATGATCGGCGAGCCGGTTTCCACGTCCAGCGCCTGGGTCAGGTCGCTGTCAGCCAGCACGGCGTCGATGGCCAGATCCGCATGGCCCAGGGTCAGGCCGCAGTCGTTTTCCAGAATCAGAAAGATGTCGCGGGTCACCAGATCAGCGCTTTCCAGGCGCTCGCCCAACTGCTTGGGCAGCCAGGTGACTTCCAGCGACACCGGCTCGCGGTTGATCAGCCGCACCCGGCGGATCTGCGCGACGATTTCGCCTTCGGCGACGTTCAGGCGCTCAGCCACCAGTTTGTCAGCCGGCACGAAACGGAAACTGCGCAGGCGGTTGATCACTTCATAGCCACGACCGGTCAGGGATTCAGCCAGGCCTTGCAGGGTGCTGACGTTTTGGAATGCCTTGGGTTTGGAGACGAAGGTGCCTTTGCCGTGGATCTTGAAAATCAGCCCTTCCTTCTGCAGATCACCCAAGGCCTGGCGCACGGTGATGCGGCTGACCTTGAACATCGCCCCCAATTCGCTCTCGGACGGCATCTGGCTGTCCGGCGCGTATTCGCCATCGAGAATGCGGCCACGCAGCAGGTCACGCAGCTGGCTGTGCAACGGCACGCTGGAAAGCGGCGAAAGGGATTTGGCGGTTTCGGTCATGGGCATTCACTTGTCATAACGAGTTATAACGTGATCTTAAAGAGCTTAAGCAGAAACCGGGAAATACCGATTGGGCATAAGGTTAGAGCGCAACGCCTGAATGCCGTCAGGCAGTATAAGTCAGGGGCAGTTGCGTGGTGGACTTGATCCGCTCCATCGCAAAGCTGGAGCTGATGTCGGTAATCCCGGACAGCTGAATCAGCTTTTTGTACACGGCGTCATAGCCGGCAATGTCCGGTACAACAATACGTAACATGTAATCCGTATCCCCAGCCATGCGATAACACTCCACCACTTCTGGCAGGGTTTCGATGAGGTCATGGAAGCGGCCAAGCCACTGGGCATTGTGCTGATTGGTACGAATGGCGGCGAACACCGTCACTGCAACGTTCAGCAGTGCCGGGTCCAGCAGCGCCACCCTGCCCTTGATCAGCCCCTGATCTTCTAGCTTCTGTACCCGACGCCAGCACGCTGTACTCCCAAGGCCGATACTGTCGGCGATTTCCGCGATGGGTCGGGTGCAGTCGGCCTGAAGAATGCTGAGGATGGCCTGGTCGAATTTGTCCATAGAGAGCGTTGCCTTGAAGGGGTGTCGTTATGACCGGTAGCGATAAAGATAAGCCATTCGCAACGGTTGTCGAAATCATATTCTCCAAATAAAGGAGCACGTAGAAAAATAATCTATCCATGACTGAGATCAGCGTTCAGTAATCAATTTTTTTTCAGTCTCGCGCTAGTAGTATTTTCCCATCACGGACAGCGCGGATTTCTCCCCCCTATGAGCACACTTCCTTGTTACTTCGACTACGCAGCCACCACCCCTGTCGATGACCGCGTCATCCAGGCCATGGTCACCTGCCTGGGCCGCGACGGCACTTTCGGCAACCCCGCTTCCAACTCCCACGCCTACGGCAATCTGGCCCGCCAGTCGGTCGAACTGGCCCGGCGTCAGGTCGCCGAACTGGTCGGCTGCAGCGCTGACTCGCTGATCTGGACCTCCGGCGCCACCGAATCCAACAACCTCGCCATCAAAGGCATCGCGCAAAGCGCCAACGGACCGCGCCGCCACCTGATCACCAGCCGCATCGAGCACAAGGCCGTGGTCGACACCGTGCGCCAGCTCGAGCAGGCGGGCTTTCCCGTGACCTGGCTTGAACCTGACAGTCTGGGCCTGATCCAGCCCGAAGCCGTTCGCCAGGCCCTGCGCGACGACACGCTGCTGGTCTCCCTGATGCTGGTGAACAACGAGCTGGGCACCCTCACCGACATCGCCACCATTGGCGAGCTCGTGCGTGACCAAGGCGCGCTCTTGCACGTGGATGCTGCCCAAGGTGCAGGCAAAGTGGGCATCGACCTGAACGCGCTGCCGGTGGACTTGATGTCGTTCTCTGCCCACAAAACCTACGGCCCGAAAGGCATTGGCGCGCTGTACGTCGGCGAACGTGCCCGCCCGTTGCTGGAAGCGCAGATGCACGGCGGCGGTCACGAACAGGGTTTTCGCTCCGGCACCCTGGCCACTCACCAGATCGTCGGCATGGGCGCAGCCTACGCGCTGGCCAGCGCCGAGATGCAGGACGAAGTGCAACGCATCAGCGCGCTGTCGGCCCGTCTGCGTGACGGCCTGCTGCAACTGCCGGGGGTAAGCCTCAACGGCGACCCACTGCAACGCGTGCCGCACACGCTGAACATCTGCGTCGACAAGGCCGGGTTCAATGCCATGAGCCTGTCCAGCGATCTGGCCGTGTCATCGACGTCGGCCTGCAATTCGGCCAGCAGCGGTGCGTCTCACGTGTTGTTGGCAATGGGTCTGAGCCCGGCGCTGGCGGGCAGCAGCTTGCGTTTGAGCCTGGGCCGTTACACCGAGGCGGCAGATGTCGATAAGGCGATTGAAGTGATTGCGGGTCGCTTGAACAGCCAGGCGAGCACCTTCTGGTGATCGCGCGTGGCTGATCGTTCAGCAAAGTAACCCCTGTAGGTTACATTTGGAAAAGTAACCTCCAGGGGTTACTTTCCGGACAGTTTCAACACCGCCAGGCCGATGGCGATGCTCACCGTGAAGCTCACCAGCGTGCCCAGCAGCACGTATTCGCTAAGGGAGCGCTGCTCGGCGCCCTTGATGTCGTTGAAGCGCAGGATGCTTTTTGCGGTGAGCAAAAAGCCGATCGCCTCCCACTGTTCCATGAGCACGAAGGTCAGGATCAGGGTTCGCTCCAGATAGCCGATCCACGTGCCGGCCTTTTTCAGCGAGACCCGGCTGCTTTCTTGCACGCCGCCCATGAAGGGCGTCAGCACCGCGCCGATCACCGCAGAGGCCGGGCGCCACACCAACACATACGCCAGCAGCACCGACAGATTGTGCGCGCTGAACAGCGTTTTGCCCTGCTCCGCGGCCCAGCCCCAGTAACCCTCGACGCTCAGCCAGATCACCAGCAACAACGCGACTTGCAACACAAACCGCCAGATAAAGGCGTAGGCCGACGCGACGCTGGCCATGACCCAACGCACTAGCCCCCACCCCACAGCAAACGCCAGGCCGGCGACCAATGCAGGCAGCACACTGAGGGTGGCCCAGTACACCACCGGGACGACAGCCAGGCCCTGAAGCAGACTCATCAACAGCGTCTGCCCGCTCGCGCTGTCGGGCCCGGAGCGTGCTCGCCAACTGGTGAATCCGTAGTCCAGCAGCATGTTCAGCAGGATCAGCACCAGCAACACCACCGACGCGTCACGCATTGCCCAACTCCCCGACCCATTGCCGCGTACTGGCCAGATACCGGTCCAGCAAACGCGCCTGCCCGCGCTGCAAGGCCTTGTTGATCGCCACTCGGGATTTGCCCAGGTTCTCGGCGATGCTCTGCTGATCGCCCACACCCAGCAGATGGGCGTAATAGGCCTGGGCCTCGACGACAGTCCATTTATCGAGAATGGCGGCGACGAATTCGGTCACGAGCTCGGTACACCGTATGAACGAGGCCTCCTGACTGAACACCGCCAGGCTGAGTTTTTTCATGCCGTCGAGCCCCTGCCCGGACAACACGAACGCCTCACCATAGTTACGCCCCGCGCTCGACGCGCCGATGCCAATGGCGATGCGCGCATCCCAGCGCTCGCCTTCGGGGCTTGCCGCAATCAAGCCCGCACGAATCGCCAGCGCGCACTCGAAAGCCTGTGAAGCATCCTTGGGTACCACTTGAAAACCGTCGCCGCGGAAGGTGTCGGTATCGAGCCCGTAGTGTGTGTTCAGCGAACTCAATACCCGCTTCAGCCCTTCGACGTAAGCCTGGGTGTCGGTGACGGCCTGCGAGTGCATCAGATCGCCGGTCAATACCGCTTTGATGGTCATGGAAACATCCTGCAACCCGCTTGAGATGCAGACCACTATAGGGGAAAACAGCGAGATGTAACCTAAAAAGGTTACTTTTACGAAAGTAACCTCTAGAGGTTACTTTTTTGGCAACGGCCAGACAGGTGAACTTGGCCTCGGGTCTCTGGCACAATCGCCCATCGTTTTTGTCGAGACCGTCACAAGCATGGACCTGAACAGCGTTTATCAGCGCCTGAACACCGGCAGCAAGAAGTGGAGCCAGTACCCGCAGGACGTGCTGCCCATGTGGGTGGCGGACATGGATTTCCCGGTGGCCGAGCCGATCGTGCAAGCGCTGAAAAACCGTCTTGAACACCCGCTGCTCGGCTACTCCGTCGCTCAAGACAGCCTGCGCCAGACGCTGGTGGCGCACCTCGCCCGTCACTACGACTGGGTGATTCAACCCGAAGACCTGGTGTTCCTGCCCGGTGTCGAGCCCGGCGTGAACATGGCGCTCAACACCCTGGTGCCCCCAGGCAGCGGCGTGCTGGTACAGACCCCAAACTACTCGCCACTGCTGCATGCCCCGGCAAACTGGAAGCTGCCGCGAGTCGACCTGCCGTTTCACGTCGACGCCAATGGCCACTACCCCACCGACATCGCTGCGCTGAACAATGCGCTGCTGCAGTCACGCGCCCTGCTGCTGAGCAATCCGCACAACCCGCTGGGCAAGGTCTTCGAGCGCGACGAACTGCGCGCCATCGGCGAGGCCTGCGTGCAGCATGACGTGCTGATCATCTCCGACGAAATCCACGCCGACATTCTGTTCGACGGCCGGCGCCACACCCCGATTGCCTCCCTGAGCCCGGAAATCGCCGCGCGCAGCGTAACCCTGATGTCCGCCAGCAAGGCCTGGAACATCGCCGGCATGAAAACCGCCTTTGCCGTGGTGCAGAACGCCGGCTTGCGCGAGCGCTTCAATGCGGGCCGGTTGGGGTTGGTGGACAGCGTCAACGCACTGGGCCTTGAGGCGACGCAAGCCGCCTACCGCGACGGCGCTGACTGGCTCGCGCAGGTCAATGCCTACCTGCAGGACAACCGCGACTATCTGGCCCACGCCCTTCAAACCCGCTTGCCCGGTATTCGCATGCACCTGCCGCAAAGCACCTATCTCGCGTGGCTGGACTGCACTGCGCTGGACATTCAGCACCCGCAGCAGTTCTTTCTCAACGAGGCCAAGGTCGCCCTGAGCTGCGGCTTGGAGTTCGGCGACGACTGTGGTCAGTTCGTGCGCCTGAACTTCGGCTGCCCACGGCCGATGCTCGAAGAAGCCTTGGCACGCATGGAGCGCGCCCTGCTCAATCGCTGATTGCGCAACACAGGCTCCCGATCGTCGGGAGCCCCTGTCCTCAGAAATACTTCAACCAGGTGATGTCCCGACGCCGGGCCTTGAGCTCGGCGAACCAGCGCACTGCCGGGAACAACAACACCGTCAACAACGCCGCGCACACCCACAGCGCCCAAACCGAATCAAAGCCGAAGTAGTTGCCCTGATTACGGCCCCAAAGCGCCACGGCGATCAGGTACAGCACTTTGAGCACGTACAAATGCAGCAGGTAGAAAAACATCGGTGCAGCGCCAAAGGTCACTAGCGGTTTCAGCCAGCGCTTGTCGGCGCCACGCTCCAGCCAGGCGAGCATCAGCAGGCCAAGGCCCAGCGTGAAGCTGATAAAGAGCAGCGACGGTGGGTATTTGGTGATGTTGAGCAGGCTCATCAGCGTGTGGGTCGTGGTCTCCCCGGCCACCCAGGGTTTTTCGCCGTAACCGTTGATGCCGCGCAACGCGAGAAACAGCGCCAGCAGGCCAAAGCCCCAGGCGATCAGGTTCATTTCGCGCTTGTCCGACTCAACGCCCTTGGCGAACCACGGCCCCGCGGCATAGCCCACGGCGATCACGCCGATCCACGGCAGCACCGGGTAGGAGGTGCGCAAACGCAGGTACTCGCCCACCTCAATCCAGCCCCGGTCATGGAGAACCGCCCACGGGATGTGCATCCAGGATTCGGCACCGAAGTGCACGCTATCCAGCAAATTGTGCCCGCCGATGATGGCCAGTCCCAAAATCGCCAGCAGTCCCCGAGGCAACGCCACCAAGGCGGCCAGGGCGATCATGCTCAGGCCGATGGCCCAGATCACCTGCAGATAAATCACCGACGGCGGGAACTGGAAGGTCCAGGCGAAGTTGACCAGCGTCAGTTCCAGCGCAATCAGCACCAGCCCCCGGACGAAGAGGAATCGGGCGACATCTTTCGTACCTGAATGACGCTGCCCGTAGAGATATGCCGAAAGCCCCGTCAGAAACACGAACAACGGCGCGCAGAAATGCGCCAGAGTGCGGCTCAGAAACAGGTCGAGGCTGGTATTGGTGACGTCCATCGGGTCGGTCACCTGCCGATGCAGAAAAAACGTTTCGCGCACGTGGTCCAGCAGCATGAACACGATGATCAGGCCGCGCAGCGCGTCGATGGATTGCAGGCGGCTTTGTCGCGCCGCGTTGGCGACGTTTGCCGTCGGTTGATGCGCGGCTGGCTCGGCGACGTAGGCACGGGTCATGAGAAACGCCCTCCCGCGAGCAGCGCGTTGCCGCTGGAGGACGATGCCACCGCATCGTGAGGATGCAGGCTCTCAAGGTGCTGCACCGACACGTTGCAGATCGCGTAGCGGCCCACCAGCGCCTGTTGAATCTTGCGTGCGGCGTCTTCGACGTACATCAGGTTTTGCCCATTGAGCCGCGCGAAGGCCTGCTCGTCTGCACGCTTGACGGCGGTTTGCACAGGCGTGCCGAGGGCGTCTTCGATGAGGTCGATCAGGCTGAGTAATCCCAGGCGTTCAGCGTCCTGATCGACGCGCACCTGAACCCGCGCAACGCTGCGCTGGCTATGGGGCGTGGCGTGGGAGCCGTTCTGGACAATCCACTGCGCCACTTGAGCGCTGTCCACCGGCCCTGCCCCGAAGTGCGCGACAAACGCCTTTTCCAGCAACTGCCGGGACAACGCCGCCGAACAGGGGCAGGTCGAGGAATAGGTGACGTTGACGCTGACCGTGAGCGCCAGGCGGCCCTGCCGCCACTGCGCATCGATCACCACAGGATAAGACTTCCAGCCGCTCAGCCCTTGGGTCACCAACGCCGGGCGTTTGCACAGCAATTCGAAACCCAGGCGCAAGCGTGCCTGGGAGGAATGGCAATCGGCATGGCTGTCGACCATCAGCTCCAGCAGCGCCGCCAGGCTTGCCGGGCTGACCGCATGATGCTCGGCAAAGCGATCCAGCAGCGTGTAAAGCCGCGACATGTGAATGCCCTTGATCTGCGGCATGGGCAGATCCACCTGCAAATCGGCACGGGCGTGAACCGGAACATCGACGCCGGGTTCGTCGAGGATCAATGGAATGTCGATGCCTTGCATGCCGACCCAGTCCAGAGGCAACAGGGATTGGGACAATTCGGAGGCGGCAACGTCGGGAAGCGGAGTGTTCATGGAGGGATGGATTCTCGAAGCGCGATGGCTGACCAATGACAGCGCGAGCACAGCCTGCTCGCTATAGATAGTTATAACATAACACTCTATACGATCAGCCTAACAACGGAAATCCATTTTTGCAGCAGCAGGCGAGGCAGCAATCGCCGCCCCGCCCGGCGTTTAGCGCTTTAGTAACCCAAAGAAAGCCCGGTGTTACGACGCGGATCGTTGGCACCGTAGAAGCGGTTGTTGCCCACCGGCTTGCCTTCCAGCGAAGGCGCGCCGACCAGAATTGCCGCCAGGTGGTTGGCGTCCTGTGGGCCGGCGAACTGATGGCCCCAGCTTTCGAGGATCTTCTGCGTGTCAGGGCTGACCGCGAAGTTCTCGAGGTTGGTGGTTTCCGGCATCCACTGCTGGTGGAAACGTGGCGCATCGACCGCTTCCTGGATGTTCATGCCGTAGTCGATGACGTTGAGCATGGTCAGCAGGGTCGCGGTGATGATGCGACTGCCACCCGGCGTGCCGACCACCATCACAGTCTTGCCATCCTTGGTGACGATGGTCGGGCTCATCGACGACAGCGGCGCCTTGCCCGGCGCGATGGCGTTGGCTTCGCCCTGGATCAGGCCGTACATGTTTGGCACGCCGACCTTGGAGGTGAAGTCGTCCATTTCATCGTTGAGGATGACGCCGGTCTTGCTCGCCATCACGCCCGCACCGAACCAGTCGTTAAGGGTGTAAGTGACAGAAACCGCGTTGCCCCACTTGTCGACGATCGAATAGTGGGTGGTGTTGTTGCCTTCGTGGGGTGCAACGCCCGGTTTGATCGCCTGGGAATCACCGGCCTTTTGCGGCTCGATGGCAGCGCGCAGTTTGGCGGCGTAGTCACGATTGAGCAGTTGCTCGATCGGGTTCTTCACGAAGTCCGGGTCGCCCAGGTAGCTGTTGCGGTCCACGTAGGCATGACGCATGGCCTCGATCTGGTAGTGCAAGCCTTGCGCCGAGTGATAGCCCAGCTCCTTCATCGGGTAGCCTTCGAGAATGTTCATGATCTCGCAGATGATCACTCCGCCGGAGCTGGGAGGCGGGGCCGAGACCACGTGATATCCGCGGTAATCGCACTCGACCGGCGCCAGTTCGCGGGTTTTGTACTTGTCCAGGTCAGCCTGAACGATGATGCCCTTGCCCGCCTTGCTTGAATCGACGATGGCCTTGGCCACCCAGCCTTTATAGAAACCGTCAGTGCCTTTGGCGGAGATTTCCTTGAGGGTCTTGGCCAGGTCCTTCTGCACGAGTTTATCGCCGACTTTCATCGGCTGGCCTTTGCTCAGGAAGATCGGGCTCAGGTCCTTGTCGGCCTTGAATTCATCGGTCGCGGTGTGCAGCAGGTCAATGTCGCCCTGCTCCAGCGGGAAACCGTTCTCGGCCAGCTTGATTGCCGGGGCAATGACTTCAGCGCGCTTCTTCGTGCCGTATTTGCTCAGCGCCAGCTCCATGCCGGACACCGTGCCCGGTACGCCAACGGCCAGATGGCCTTTGGCGCTCAGGTCAGGTACGACGTTGCCGTCCTTATCCAGGTACATGTTGGCGGTGGCTGCCAGCGGGGCCTTTTCGCGGAAGTCGAGAAAGGTCTTGCGCCCGTCCGCGAGCTGGATGGTCATGAAGCCACCGCCGCCCAGGTTGCCCGCTGCCGGGTAAACCACTGCCAGCGCGTAGCCCACGGCGACGGCGGCATCGACGGCGTTGCCTCCGGACTTGAGCACGTCGACGCCCACGTGGGTCGCCAGGTGTTGAGCGGTGACCACCATGCCGTTTTCAGCGGCAACAGGGGCAACGGAAGCTGCGTAGGAGGAAGAAACAACAAGCGTGAGCGCTGTCGCTATCAGCGACTTGGCCAAGGGTTCGTACTTCATGTGTCGACTCTCTTTATTCTTTTGAATGTGGAACAGCATTGGCGGGTCGAGCGTTGATGGGGACTTACCCTCTCAGCGTTCGCCCGGCATCCTTGCGACTGCAGATGCACATTGGGTGGAGCTTTTTTTGCGACCACGCACTGGCCCACGACAGACCGATGCGTCGCACCAAAATAGCGCACAAAGAAGAATCGACCTAGGGCCAATTACAAGATATTTCAGGAAATCAAAAAGACCGTCCCTGAGAGACGGTCTGTGGGACGAATTGCGTCAGAACCAACGATCGTTGCGCTTGCGACCGCGGGTCAGCGCCGGAAGGATCAGGCCAACCAGCAAGCCCGCGCCAGCAATACTGCCGCCGTAAACCATGTAGCGCATCAGCACCTGATTGTTCTCGTCGCCGAGCTTGGCCTGGGTGGCGCGCAGTTCCGACTGGGCGTCGGTCAGCTGGGCGTTGAGGTCTTTGGAGCGGGCTTCCAGCTCATCGACCAGTTTCTTGCGCGAGTCGAGGGTTTCCTGCATGCCCTGGACCTTGGTTTTCCAGTCGTCGTCGATGGTTTTCAGCTGACCGCTGAGGTCGGCGACCTGTTGGGTGAGCTGCGGCAGGCGCTCGGCCTGGCCGGGAACGTCTTGCAACTCGCTGGAGGGAATCCAGACCGAGTCGCCGGAGCTGCCGCGCACCTGGCTGTAGTCGCCTTGGGTGGTGAGCAGTTCGACCTTCTGCCCGGATTTGAGGTTGCCAATGATGCGGTAGCCGTCAGTCGGGCCGCTGCGCACGTAGGTACTGAGGGTGTCGCTGACCCAGCGGTCCTTGCCTTCTGCCAGGGCTTGGGTTGAGAGACCGACGGTGAGCAATGTTCCCAACAGGCCGGCACTGAGCAAACGGCGTCGAGCGCCCGGCAGCAGGGAGAAAAGAGGGGCGGAAACAGAAGTGGAACGTGATGGCGACATGAAGATTCTTCGACAAAAAAATAAAAAGAAAGGCCGAATGGACAGGCCCCACGCAATGAACAAAACGTGGTCAACAGACATTGGAAATGGGTTGGGGTTCACTGGTGGGGGGTGACGTTCGTCTGGCGAGGCTTTGCTTTTCAGGCGTTTGCTTGCTGCTCGGTGTGTCTGAGGCACCGCTATGGCTGCTGTCGCAGCCTGTTCCGCCTTCGGCGAGTTACTCGGCATCTCTCAAGTAACTCGTCGCAGGCAAAACGCTTCTGCCGTTATGCAGAATCCATCATCGGGTTCCCGTTAGGGATGGGCCCCAGTCCCAAGGCCCACTAAAACAATCACTCCCGAACAGGCTTGAGGACCACCACCGCCAACGGCGGCAAATCCAGCGCCAACGAAAACGCCTGCCCGTGGCTCTTGGTCTCCTCGGCCATCACCGCGCCGCCGTTACCGACGTTGGACCCCGCATACACACCGGCATCGGTATTCAACAGCTCGGCCCACTTGCCACTGAACGGCACGCCCACCCGATACCCATGGCGCGGTACCGGCGTCAGGTTGGCCACCACCAACAACGGCTCGCCCTCCTTGCTCCAGCGCAGATACGCATACACGCTGTTCCCCGCATCATCGCCAATCACCCACTGGAAGCCCTGCGGCTGGCAATCCTGCTCGTGCAGCGCCTTTTCCGAGCGATACAGGCGGTTGAGGTCACCCACCAGCGTATGCACGCCCTTGTGGTCCTCGTAATTGAGGAAATGCCAGTCCAGCTCGGTGTCATGGTTCCACTCACGCCACTGGCCAAACTCACAGCCCATGAACAGCAATTTCTTGCCTGGGTGGGTCCACATGAACGCCAGGTAGGCCCGCAAATTGGCAAACTTCTGCCAGCGATCGCCCGGCATTTTGTCGATCAGCGAATGTTTGCCGTGCACCACTTCGTCGTGGGAAATCGGCAGGATAAAGCGCTCGGACCACGCGTACACCAGGCCGAAACTCAATTCGTTGTGATGGTGCTGGCGATGGATGGGATCTTGTTCGACGTAATGCAGCGTGTCGTGCATCCATCCCATGTTCCATTTGTACGAGAAGCCAAGGCCTCCCTGTTGGGTGGGTTGGGTCACCCCTGGCCAGGAAGTCGACTCCTCGGCGATGACCAGCGCACCCGGCGCTTCCAGCGCGACCACGTCGTTCAGGTGACGCAGGAAGTCGATTGCTTCGAGGTTCTCGCGGCCACCGTACCGGTTCGGCACCCACTCGCCCGCCTTGCGCGAATAGTCGCGGTACAGCATCGAGGCCACCGCATCGACCCGCAGGCCGTCGATGTGGAAGTGCTTGAGCCAATGCAGACCCGAAGCAATCATGAAGCCGTGCACTTCAGTACGGCCCAGGTTGTAGATCAGCGTGTCCCAGTCCTGGTGAAAGCCTTCCTGAGGGTTGCCATATTCGTACAGCGCGGTGCCGTCGAATTGCGCAAGACCATGGGTGTCGGTGGGGAAATGCGCCGGCACCCAGTCCAGGATCACACCAATGTCGTTCTGGTGACAGGCATCAACGAAGGCGGCGAAGTCTTCCGGGGAGCCGTAACGGGCGGTGGGCGCGAATTGCGAGAGCAACTGATAGCCCCACGAGCCGCCGAACGGGTGCTCCATGATCGGCATCAGTTCAATGTGGGTGAACCCCAGACCCTTGATGTAAGGAATCAGCTCGCCAGCCAGTTCGCGCCAGTTGAAAGGGCGATCAGGCTCGTCTTCGCCACCGTGATGCCATTTCCACGAACCTGCGTGCAGTTCATAGATCGACAGCGGCTGATGCACATCGTGTTTCTCGCCGCGCGACTGCATCCAGTCGTTGTCCTGCCAGTCGAAGCTCAGGGGCGCTGCCACCTTGGAGGCAGTGTCTGGCGGCAGTTGGGTGGCCAAGGCCATGGGGTCTGCCTTGAGCGGCAGCACACCGTGCTGACCGAGAATTTCGTACTTGTAGGCTTCGCCAGGGCCGATACGCGGGATGAAAATCTCCCACACGCCCGACGGGTAGCGCACGCGCATAGGGTGACGACGACCGTCCCAGCTGTTGAAGTCGCCGACCACCGACACGCGGCGGGCATTGGGCGCCCACACCGAGAAACGCACACCGTCGACGCCATCGACGTTTCTAACCTGCGCACCCAGCGCACTGCTGAGGTCGCGGTGGTTCCCTTCGGCGAACAGGTAAAGGTCCATTTCGCCGAGCAACTGGCCGAAGCTGTACGGGTCTTCGGTGATCTGCTCACCGGTGGCCCAGTTGATTTTCAGCAAATAGGGTTCGCGAACCGGAAAGTGCCCGGCGAAGAAGCCGGGCTTGTCGCTCATGGTCAGCTCGCCCAAGTCACGTTCGCCATCGCGAGACAACACGCGCACGCCCAGTGCATTGGGCAGGTAGGCTCGGATCACCTGGCCATCCTTGCCATCGCTGTGAGGGCCGAGCATGGAGAACGGGTCACGGTGTTCGGCGCGGATCAACGCGTCCATATCGCCGGCGCTTGGCAACAGCTTGTGGTTGCCTTCACCGAATAGGTCAGACGCACTCATTTTCATTCTCCATCAGACAAGTCCAGCAGCCCGCGCAAGCCTTGAAGCGGAACCGACAACCAGGTCGGCCGATTTTCGGCCTCGTAGGCCACTTCATAAGCGGCTTTTTCCAGGGTGAACAGCGCCAGTGCGGCCGCCTCTCCCTTGGCATCTTTAAACGCGTGGGCAACGTCGACGGTGGCCTTTTTATAGCCTGCCAGAAACGCGTCCCGCGCCTGTCTCAAATACGTCTCGGCGACATGTTTGCGCGCCGCGGCAGCTTGCTCCGAGGTGTCGGCGCTCTGCGCATTTCGCATGGCCATGGCGGCAGCGTAGTCGAAAGATCGCAACACGCCGCTGACATCTTTGAACGGGCTGTATTTGGCCCGTCTTTCCTGCAACGGCCTTGCCGGTTCCCCTTCGAAGTCAATCAGATAGGCATCACCCTTGACCACCAGCATCTGCCCCAAGTGCAGATCGCCATGGACCCGCATGCGCAGCCCGCCCACCGACTGCTTGGCCAGGGTTTGCACCTGGGCCAGCAGCGGTTTGCGCTTGCCGAGCAATTCACTGACCAGTTGCTGATCGGCGGGTTCCAACGTATCGCGATGCTGTTCGAGCAAATCCAGCGCACGCTCGATTTGCGCTCCTACGCTCTTTGCTGATGCCTGACTGTCCTTGACGCTGGTGACTTCGGTCTTGAAGTCCGCGTTGTCGGCGGGTTTGCTCAGCACGACGTGCATCTCGCCCAAACGCTGTCCCAGCAAACCTGCGAAATCCTTGAGCTCAACCAAGGCATTGGCGTGTTTCTCGACGTCCGAATGACCGTGAGCCATCTCGTCGCGCACGGCCCGTTCGAGGTTGTTCTGCGTCCACTCCCAGGCGTCGCCCTGATTGCTCAGGTAACCCTGGGCGATCATCAACAGGTTGCTTTCTCCGGCGTTATCGACTCGCACCACCGCCCCCAATAGCGGCGAGATGTGTTCGTAGCCGGCTTCGGTGAGGTAGGCACCCATTTCCAGTTCCGGGTGGGTGCCGGCGGCGACACGACGAATCATCTTCAACACCAGCGCATTGCCCACCACCACCGAGCTGTTGGACTGCTCGGCAGACAGGTAACGCACCTCGGATTCATCGTTCAGCCCCAGTGGCGCCAGTTTGGAGGTCTGCTGGAAACGCAGCTCGCCCGACTGGGTCGGCAATGCCGTTTGATCCTGCATGCCCTTGATGACGGCGCGAATGAATGGTTCAAGGGTGAAGGCATCGGTGATCAGCCCGACTTGGCGCCCTCGACGCACGCGAGCCAAGGCCAGCTGCTGCGGCAAGGCGCTGCTGAAATCGTCTTCGGCGAGGAAGCCGAACGGCAATTGGTAGCGCGCCACTTCACCGCCCGAGGTGACCTCGATCTCACTGAGCAGGAACGGCCGCTGCGCCGTGCCGAAACGCACGGCGTAGTCGATGTGCACCTGATCGATGGCCGTGCCCTTGCCCGCGAACCAGCGCCGCTTGGGCAGGTAGACCGACAGCGAGGTCTGCTCCATGGTCTGGCGCAGGGGTTCTTCGAGGAGTTCTTCCAGGCGCTGCTTGAGCACCAGGGTGGGGAAGTCCGGCATGCTTTCGGCGGGTTCCACGTGCCAGCTGGGCATTTGATTCTCCGCAGCCAGCAAGAACCAGTAGAAGCCGTAAGGCGGCAACGTCAGCAGGTAATTGAGCTGGCCGATGGGTGGGAAGGCACTGCCGCCGAGCATCTCCACCGGCACCGTGCCGGCGTAGTGAGACAGCTCGAGTTCGGCAGCCTGAGAGGCGGCAGAGACGTTGGCGACGCACAGGATGATCTCGGTCTTGCCGTCGGGCCCGGTGTATTCGCGGGTGTAGGCCAGAATCCGGCGGTTGCTCGGCGAGAGCATTTTCAGCGTGCCGCGTCCAAACGCCTTCTGCTGCTTGCGCACGGCGAGCATACGCCGGGTCCAGTTCAGCAGCGAATGCGGGTCGTGATCCTGGGCCTCGACGTTGACCGATTGATAGCCGTACAGCGGGTCCATGATCGGCGGCAGCACCAGGCTCGCCGGGTTGGCCCGGGAGAAGCCGCCGTTGCGGTCGATGGACCACTGCATCGGAGTGCGCACGCCGTCGCGGTCGCCGAGATAAATGTTGTCACCCATGCCGATTTCGTCGCCGTAATACAGAGTCGGCGTACCTGGCATGGACAACAACATGCTGTTGAGGAGCTCTACGCGGCGGCGGTCGCGTTCCAGCAGCGGAGCCAGACGACGGCGAATGCCCAGATTAATCCGCGCGCGGCGGTCGGAGGCGTAGTAGTTCCACAAATAGTCGCGCTCACGATCGGTGACCATTTCCAGCGTCAGCTCATCGTGGTTGCGCAGAAAAATCGCCCACTGGCAGTTTTCCGGAATTTCCGGGGTCTGGCGCAGAATGTCAGTGATCGGGAAGCGGTCTTCCTGCGCCACGGCCATGTACATGCGCGGCATCAGCGGGAAGTGAAAGGCCATGTGGCATTCGTCGCCGTCCTTGCCCTTGCGATCACCGAAATACAGCTGCGTGTCTTCCGGCCACTGATTGGCCTCGGCCAGCAGCATGCGGTCGGGGTAATTGGCGTCGATCTCGGCACGAATCTGCTTGAGGACGTTGTGGGTTTCCGGCAGGTTCTCGTTATTGGTGCCGTCGCGCTCGATCAGGTAAGGAATCGCGTCCAGACGCAGGCCGTCGATGCCCATGTCCAGCCAGTAGCGCATGACTTCCAGCACCGCTTTCATGACCTGCGGATTGTCGAAGTTCAGGTCCGGCTGGTGGGAATAGAAGCGGTGCCAGAAGTACTGACCGGCCACCGGGTCCCAGGTCCAGTTGGATTTCTCGGTGTCGAGAAAGATAATCCGCGTGCCGTCGTATTTCTGGTCGTCATCGGACCAGACGTAGAAATCCCGGGCCTTGGAGCCCTTCTTCGCATGCCGCGCCTTCTGGAACCATGGGTGCTGATCCGAGGTGTGGTTGATGACCAGCTCGGTGATCACCCGCAGTCCGCGCTTATGCGCTTCGGCGATGAATTTCTTGGCGTCGGACATGTTGCCGTAGTCGCTGTGCACCCCCCGGTAATCGGAGATGTCATAACCGTCATCGCGACGTGGCGAAGGATAGAACGGCAACAGCCAGATGGTGTTGACGCCAAGCTCGGCAATGTAATCGAGCTTGGCGATCAGGCCCGGGAAGTCTCCGATGCCGTCGTCGTTGGAATCGAAGTACGACTTCACGTGAACCTGGTAAATCACCGCATCCTTGTACCAGAGCGGGTCGTCGATAAAGGCAGCGTTGCGGGGTTTCTTTGCCATGACCACATCCTTTGAATTATTGGTTTGTGGCCTTGATGCGCCAGATGCCGAAAGGCTGATAGGACGGGTCGATGCGCATGAACTGCGTCTTGCCGTACCAGGTCCAGGTGTGACCGGTCATGAGGTCTTCACCCAGGGTCGGTGCATCATCAGGCAGGCCCATTTCCCAGAGCGGCAGCTCGAAATGCGCTTCCTGAGCGTTGTGCGGGTCGAGGCTGACCGCCACCAGAACGAAGTTGCTGCCGTCGAAACTGCGCTTGCCGAAGTACAGGATGTTGTCGTTCCAGGCGGTGTAGATGCGCAGGCCCAGGTGGGTCTGCAGCGCCGGGTTCTGGCGGCGGATGCGGTTGAGCTGGGCGATCTCGGCAATGATATTGCCGGGCGCGGTGTAGTCCCGAGGGCGGATCTCGTATTTCTCCGAGTCCAGGTACTCCTCTTTGCCTGGCACTGGCGCCGATTCACACAGTTCGAAGCCCGAGTACATACCCCACAATCCTGAGCCCATGGTCGCCAACGCCGCGCGAATCAAAAAGCCCGCGCGCCCCGAGTCATGGAGGAAGTACGGGTTGATGTCCGGCGTATTGACGAAGAAGTTCGGCCGGTAGCACTCACGCCACGGCGATTGATTGAGCTGAGTGAAATACTCGGCAAGCTCCGCCTTGGTGTTGCGCCAGGTGAAATAAGTGTAGCTCTGGGAGTAACCGACCTTGCCCAGGCGCGCCATCATCGCCGGCTTGGTGAAAGCCTCGGCGAGGAACATCACGTCCGGATGCTGGCTGCGTACATCGGCAATCAGCCATTGCCAGAACGGCAGCGGCTTGGTGTGCGGGTTGTCGACGCGAAAGATCTTCACGCCCTCCTCGACCCAGCCCACCACCACGTCACGCAGCTCCAGCCACAGGCTTGGAATCGCATCCGGCGCATAAAAGTCGACGTTAACGATGTCCTGGTATTTCTTCGGCGGGTTTTCCGCGTAACGGATCGTGCCGTCCGGGCGCCAGGAGAACCAGCCCGGATGCTCCTTGAGCCACAGGTGGTCTTGCGAGCACTGAATAGCGAAGTCCAGGGCGATTTCCAGACCATGCTCGGCGGCCGCAGCCACCAGATTGCGGAAATCCTCGCGGGTGCCGAGCTGCGGGTGAATCGCGTCATGCCCGCCGTCGGCACTGCCGATGGCGTACGGGCTGCCCGGATCGTCAGGGCCCGCTTTCAGGGAGTTGTTCGGGCCTTTGCGGTGGGCACGGCCGATGGGGTGAATCGGCGGGAAATACAACACATCGAAGCCCATGTCGCGAATCATCGGCAGGCGGCTGTGCACGTCATTGAAGGTGCCGTGGCGATTCTTGTCGTCGGTGATCGAGCGCGGAAACAGCTCATACCAACTGGCGAACTGCGCCAACTCACGCTCGACATCCAGCGGGAATTCCAGGCTGCGGCTCAGAAACGCGTGGTTATCAGCCTGGGCCATGACCGCCGCCGTTTCACTGTGCAGCAACAAGACAACTTGCGCCTCGTGCTCGGTGTTCTCGGCCAGGCGCTGTAAAAGGCTATCGATCTGCCCTTTGAGTTCATGCTTGCTGCGCTCGGAAGCGTGCACCAGGTGCAGGCGCCCTTCTTCCAGCTCCAGACCGATGGGCACACCGGCGGAATACTTTTTCTCCAGCTCGTAACGGTAGCTACCAAATTGATCAATCCAGGCTTCCAGACGAAACACATAGCGGCTGACAGAAGTCGGGGTGAATTCACCTATCCAGCTGTCATTGCCCAATTCGCGCATGGGCGCCTGGTGCCAGTCCTGTTCGTCGGCGGCGCGATAACAGATGCGCACCGACATCTTGTCGTGACCGTCGGCGAACACCTTGCTGGTGACGGTCACCGGCTGGCCGATGATGGCCTTCGCCGCCAGTTGCCCGGCCTCGATCACAGGCGACGTGTCTTCGATGACAATGCGCGGCAGCTGCAAGGCTTGGGTCAGGGGTAAAGGATGGGTTGGGTGCGGTACATCGGTGGCCAGAGAGTCCGGGCCGTATGGCTGATCAGCAGTCACATTCATCGAGCATCACTCCTCACGCCCCAGGGACGCTCCGTGTTAAGAATCCGTTCATCCACAACTAATCCATGTAAACAGAAGGAAGCCACCGGACTGAACGCATCCCGACGTGGCCGCATAGGTTCCGAACGCCTGTCTCCGGGAAAAGTTCAAAGAGCTTGTGCCGCAAAAAATCGATCCGTTGCCAGCTTAGACGCCGCCGGGTAAAGCACCGGAAAAATGCGCTGAATCATTAAAAGCCAGGCAGTGTCGAAGCCTGCGAGCGCGCTAAATGCACGCTTGCCCCATTCGATTCACACAGCGCTGAAGGAAGGTGAAGCAATGAACATTCCCATTCCCGCAGAAACGCCCGATCCGAACATCGATGACCCGCAACTGCCGGTGCCACCGAGCGAAGAGCCGCCACCGCCGACCATGCCGCCGGTGATCGAGCCGCCCCAGGGCGACCCGCCGAGTCAGGAGCCACCGGCTGTCTTGAGCGAATCGTTTCCGGAATAAGCCTTATCAGCGCGGCGGTGTGCTCAGGGTTGGTGCGAGTCGCCGCCAGTGTTGCGCGAAGGGTCTTTGGCTCGGTCTTCGGGGGAGTCGAAGCGTTCGACGATCAGCGGCATCAGGCTGAGGATACCCAGCGCAAGAATCGTGCTCAGCACCGCCGTCGCCTCGCGGCCCATGCCGGCGGCAATGCCGATGGCGGCAGTCATCCACAAGCCTGCGGCAGTGGTCAGGCCCTTGACCCGATGGGTATTGAGTTTCTCGCCCTTGAGAATGGTGCCCGCGCCGAGAAAGCCGATGCCGGCGACGATGCCCTGCACCACGCGGCTGAGCGCTGCATCGTCCGCCCCCGCCAAGCGCGGCACCAGCACAAACAGCGCAGCGCCCATGCACACCAGCATATGGGTCCGAACCCCGGCAGCCTTGCCTTTATGCTCTCGCTCAAAGCCGAGAATGCCGCCCAGTACAGCTGCAATGGTCAACCGCACCGTGACCCGCGTCAGTTGCGAGGCATCGGTGATGTCCGAAAACTCCTCGCTCAGCGTGTCGACGACTTCTTGCCACCATGCGTTCATCAGAGGGGGTGTTCCTTGTGCGCGATTGCTGTGAGCAATGGACCTCTCCAGGCGGCAGGAGTGCTGCCCTGATAAACAACCCTACGTCGGAGCCACGTCAAAACCGGAAACGACGATTCACCCGCAGAGTCCTACATTGATAACCCCTGACAAGGAGTACGACCATGCCTCTTGAGTTCGATAGCGCTAACCAGCACTGCTCAGCTGTGGTGAACGGCACGACCTACCGCAGCGCGGTCATCGATGTGGTGATCACCACCAACGATGCCACGCACATGTCCGAGGCGGATATCGGTGGTAAAAAAGTGCCGATAACCGAAGCGGAAGCCGACGCCCTGACCGTCTACAAGGCCAAGGACCTGCGCCATCACACTATTGGCGTTGAACCGGGTGAAGATTCGCCAGTTATTTGATGACCCAACGCCGCAGTGTGTGGGAGTGAGCTTGCCCACGAAATCTGCAGAGTGGACGCATCGTTCGCCAATGACAGGCCGCCATTCGTGAGCCAGCTTACTCCCACAGATTGTCAGCCCTGACAATCTGCTCTGATCCGCTGTTTATCGAAAAACCTGCACCTGTACTGAAAGCCCTCGCAAGCGCATAGTCCGGGGCTGGTAGAGCGTGGGTCTGCCCTGCTCCGGACATGAGCGAGCCTTGCATGAAGCGTTATGAAAAATTTGCCGACGACATCGCCGAGCTGATCCGCTCCGGGGTGCTGGCCGCAGGTCAACGGGTGCCGTCTGTGCGCTATGCCAGCCAGACCCACGGCATCAGCCCCTCCACAGTATTTCAGGCGTATTACCTGCTGGAGCGACGCGGCCTGATTCGCGCGCGGCCTCGTTCGGGGTATTTCGTCAACGACAGCCTGATCAACGAAACCTTCGCCGCCCAAGGCTTCGATGGTCAGCCGGTGCTGAATGGCGTGAGCGAAGCCCAGGTCAGCGAATCCACCGAAGTGGACGTCAGTGAATTGGTGTTTTCCGTGCTGGAATCGATCAAGGACCCGAACACCGTGCCCTTCGGCTCGGCCTTTCCCAGCGCCGGCCTGTTCCCGCTGCAGCGTCTGGCGCGCTCGCTGGCCAGCGCGACGAGGGACATGGACCCGAGCATGGTGGTCAGCGACCTGTCCCCCGGCAACCCGACGTTGCGTCGACAGATCGCCCTGCGCTACATGGTCGCCGGGCAAATGCTGCCTATGGAAGAGCTGCTGATTACCAACGGCGCGCTGGAGGCCCTGAACCTGTGCCTGCAAGCGGTGACCGAGCCGGGTGATCTGGTGGCCATCGAGGCCCCGGCGTTCTACGCCTGCCTACAAGTGCTGGAGCGCTTGAAACTCAAGGCTGTGGAAATCCCGGTCCACCCACAAACCGGCATCGACCTGAACGTGCTCAAACAGACCCTTGAGCGTTACCCGATCAAGGCCTGCTGGAGCATGACCAGCTTTCAGAACCCAACCGGCGCCAGTGTCTCGGAATCACGCAAACGCGCGCTGGTGGAGCTGCTGCGCAAGCATGAAGTGCCGTTGATCGAAGACGATGTCTACGCCGAGCTGTATTACGGCCAGCACGCGCCGAAACCGGCCAAGGCGTTCGATACTGAGGGCCTGGTGCTGCACTGCGGCTCGTTCGCCAAAAGCCTGGCCCCCGGGTATCGCGTGGGCTGGGTGGCGGCGGGACGTTATGCGCAGAAGGTTGAACGGCTGAAGCTGATGACGTCGCTGTGTGCGTCGATGCCCGCTCAGGCGGCGATTGCTGATTACCTGCAACACGGCGGCTATGACCGGCACCTGCGTAAATTGCGCATCAGCCTGGAAGACCAGTTGCGCGCAATGCTCGGCGCCGTGGCGCGTTATTTCCCGCCGCAAACGCGGGTCAGTCAACCTTCAGGGGGCTACTTTTTGTGGCTGGAATTACCGGAGCCGATCGATTCGCTGAAGGTGTTTCAGGTGGCCCTGGCGCAAGGCATCAGCATCGCCCCCGGCCCGATCTTCTCGCCAACGCGACGTTTCAAGAACTGCATCCGGCTGAACTACGGCAGCCCATGGAGCGAGGCGTCCGAGCGGGCGATGGAGACATTGGGCAAGATCGTGCGGTCGATGCTTCCGTAATCAACAGCAGGGATGAGTAGACCCAACAGCACCTTTTATGAAAGAAAGGCGATCTGATATCATCATACTTTCCGGTCCGTTATACAAAAATGCGGCATGGCCAGTTAATAGGAAAGCAACTCAATACCTGAAGACTTAGCCACCGAAAAGCCAGCCCGTAGACACAAAGGAGATGTTGCTCATGGGAAGCGTCAGATATGTCGAGCATAAGCAGTTCCGCGAAAATATTCACAAGATGACGAAAGCCGGTGGTTCTACTCAAAAGGCGGCCGACACAATCAGAGAGTTGTTCGGTCGAATCGCATTGGGCGAAGTGAATCCATTCAAGTCATTCCAAACGACCAACCATGGCGAAACTCGCATATCTAAATGTATTAAGTATGATCTCCCCGGCCGTTGCAGACTAATTACCGTACAAGACGACAATTTTGTTTTTTTGCTTTTCGCAGGAAACCATGAAGACTCGGACAAGTGGCTGGACAGGCATAAAGACCTAAAGGTATGTATCGATAATCATGACCATGTTGATATTGTACCGAATTCGGCCAGCATTGAAGATCGGATCACCTACAACGTAAAACATCCGTTCAATAACGGGTATCTCTATGAGCTTATTCAACCGGATGAGCTGTTTGACAGGATAACCGACTCTCTCACGAGAAATATGTGTCGGAGCATAGAGTCCATATCTAGTGCCCATAGCGAGCAAGAAATTTATGCGATTGCTAGCACCATCCCCGACCAACCACTTGCAACAACCTTATATGACGCATTTATACTTCTCCGCTCGGACAAGCTAAAAGACGCGCACAACAGGATCAAATTACACCTGGGAGATATTAAAACTTTAGATGAGCTACCTCAATCTGAGGTAGCTCAAGTGAAATTTGGAGATACGTTAATCGAATTTCGCCCTGATGACTCAGAATTTTTGGCTCGCGCTGATCAGCTTATGAAGGGGGGCGATTATAAGAGCTGGATGTTATTCATGCACCCGGCGCAGGAAAAAATTGCCACTGCCAACCTTAATGGGCCCGGAAAGTTAGTAGGAGTATCTGGCTCAGGTAAAACCTGCGTTGTGGTTCGACGCGCTGTCTGGTTAGCAAGCCAATACTCTGGAGAAAAGATTCTTGTCCTTACACTCAATAGGCCTCTCGCGGTTCTAATTGAGAACCTAGTGCGATCAGTCGCTCCCGCCGAAATATCTAGGCATATTGTCGTCAAACCTTTCTTTACTCTCTGCCAAGAGTTACTTCATCGATTTGAACCTCATAATGACAAAATTTACGACGATAGGACCTGGAAAAGCGAAGAGCACATTGACGAAATCTGGACGGAATTTTATAGATGCGAAGTAAATAATAAAGACGCCGCGATCCTGCTGCCTATTCATATCTCTTTGATTCAACGAGGCATAAATTCTGAGCACTATTTAAGAGAAGAGTTCGACTGGATTAGAACTGCATTCCCGAGAGATCGGAGGGAAGAGTATCTCAAAATAGACCGGGAGGGGCGCGTAATTCCTTTCGATGCCGAAAACCGTCAAAAAATTCTCACAGCTTTGAGTCATTGGGAAAAAAAGATGCGAGACATCGGCGTGTGCGATTACCTTGGCCTTGCCACGGAATTATATAAGCACAAGGCATCAATCGCGCCTGAGTATCGCTCAATTATCGTCGACGAGTGTCAAGACTTTGGCACTGTTGAACTTGATCTTGTGAGATCTTTAGTCCCCGCTGACATTAACGACCTTTTACTGTGCGGAGATCCAGCGCAGCGAGTTCAGACGAAACGTCAAAGCTTGCGCCTTGCGGGTATAGAAACCCATGCTAGCAGAACGTTAACTTTACGAAAAAACTACCGAAACACCAAAGATATCTTAAAAGCCGCGTTTGCCGTTCTAAATAGACATTTACATATCGAACATATATCTTCCGAAGATTTTGAGTTTCTTGACCCACAGCTTGCCGACAGAAGCGGCACTACACCAATGATATTGTCAGCCTCCAGCCTTCAAGAGGAATTGGGTTATGCGCTTGAGTATTCACAGGAAATCACTAATGAACACCCTGAAACCAAAGCTTGTATTGCTTATTGCGGCTACTCCAACTATGAAATAGGTAACCTCGCTAAAGATTTGGACATACCGCTGCTTGACGGTGGAGTCGATATCGAGTCTGGCCGAATTTTTCTTTCGGATTTAGAGCAAACCAAGGGATTTGAATTTGACTATATGATCATCCTCAACTGCCGAGCAGGTGTCCTCCCGGATCAGACAGGGCCTAAAGAAGAGCAGTTTAGAGACGTATCTAAGTTCTATGTGGCAATGACGCGAACCAAAGACCAGCTAATACTTTCCTATAGCGGGGAGAAAAGTGAGTTGCTTCGCAATGAGCAAGAGGACTTTCTTGAGGATGAATGGTCGACTTGGTTAGATTCAGTTGACGACATTGTGCTACTCAAACCAAGAGCACTTGAGCTGCTACGTAATGAAGGTGTTCAAAGCTCTCTTGAGCTTTGTGGTAAAAAATTTATTTACCATACGGACGCGATCGGTCTTTCTGCAAGAACGATCGAGGTATTGACTCGGCTTGTGGACGGAACCGGTCTTCGAGACTCTAAAGGATCTAAGAAATGGCGTACCGTCGGAGCGCTACTCCTTGATCTAGAGTCACATCCTCGGATCAAAAATCTGCTCGGACCAATCGCATACGAAGAAATTCGCCGATCTAAATATGCGCAACCCGTCTTTAGAATCACATAGCTAAGCTAGACCAAGTGAAAGTAGCCTCACGCAAACTGTGCGAGGCTACCTTCTAAAAGGCAGAGTTCAGCGACCGCCACCCAAATCAACAAACGTCCCCGTCGAATACGACGCCTTGTCCGACAGCAGCCACAAGATTGCCTCGGCTACTTCATCGGCCAACCCGCCACGACCCATGGGAATAGTCGGTTCCAGCTTGCTGACCCTTTGCGGGTCGCCGCTCAAGGCGTGGAACTCGGTGAAGATGTAGCCCGGACGCACCGCATTGACTCGCACGCCCTCGCCCGCCACTTCCTTGGCCAGGCCCAGGGTAAAGGTGTCGATGGCGCCCTTGGACGCGGCGTAGTCGACATACTCGCCCGGCGAGCCCAGGCGCGCGGCCACCGACGACACGTTGACGATGCTGCCGCCGTGCCCGCCATGACGGGGCAGCATGCGCAGCAGCGCGTGTTTGCTGCACAGCATGGGGCCGACCACGTTGCTCATCATGATCTTGAGCATGCGGAACTCGGACATGTTCTCGACCCGCGATGCCTCGCCCACGGTCCCTGCGTTATTGACCAGCGCACTGATGCGCCCCAATTCGGAATCCACCCGGGAAAACAGACGAATGATTTCGTCTTCATTGCTCACGTCCGCCTGGACGGCAATGGCATGCCCTCCCGCTTCGCGAATCTGCCTGCAGACGCGCTCGGCGGCGGCGTGATCGGACAGGTAGTTGATGCAAACGCGATAACCTTGTGCCGCCGCCAGAACTGCCGTGGCAGCACCAATACCTCTGGAGCCGCCAGTGATGAGGAGGTTTTTTTCCATGGGATGTCCGAATCAATGCTCAATCTTTTTTTCAGGTCCGCACCCAAGCCGGCTGCGCGTGCCGACACATTGGGCGGACCCCGTGTTATGCAAAGCGTGAAACGTCAAAGTGTATTTGCGGATACGCGTTTGTGCGCCGCGCTAATATCCGCCATGAAGCGGTCCGCTGGCAACGGATGCCCCAGCAGATAGCCTTGCAGCGAATCACAACCCAGCTGGGTCAGGAAGCTCTGCTGACTGCTGGTCTCCACGCCTTCGGCGACGATGCGCAGGTTCAAGGCCTGCCCCAAGGCGACGATGGCCGAGACTATCGCGGCGTCATCGCTGTCGTGCTCCAGATCACGGACAAAGCCGCGGTCGATCTTCAATTCGTTGGCCGGCAGACGCTTGAGATACATCAGGCTCGAATAGCCGGTGCCGAAGTCGTCGATGGACAGGTCGACGCCCATGTCCGACAGGCGCTGCAACACCGTCATGCTGGCATCGGCATCGCTCATCGCCGTGGTTTCGGTGATTTCCAGGGTCAGGCAGTTGGCGGGTAAACCATGGGCGGCCAGCGCACGGGCAACCGTCGTGACCAGCCCGGCGTGGCAGAACTGCAAGGCCGACAGGTTCACGGCGATGCGCCAGTGGGTGTAACCCGCGTCGTACCAGACGCGCATCTGCCGACAGGCCTCGTTGAGCACCCAGTCGCCGATGTTGATGATCAGGCCGGTCTTTTCCGCCAGGCCGATGAATTTGTCCGGCATCAGCAGGCCATGCTCGGGGTGATTCCAGCGCACCAGCGCTTCGGCCCCCACCGGCTCGCCCGAACCCGCGGCGAACTTGGGCTGGTAATGCAGGCAGAACTCGCCATCGCGCAACCCTGCGCGCAAATCCTGCAGCAGTTGCAGCTGGTTGCGCGCGTTAGTGTTCATCGAGGCATCGAAGAAGCTGTAGCCGTTCTTGCCCGCACTTTTGGCGTGGTACATGGCGGCGTCGGCGTTCATCAGCAACTCTTGCTGGGTGCGCCCATTACCCGGATACAGGCTGATGCCGATGCTGACGGTCACCTGCAGATCGTGGTCCTGCACGTTGAACGGCTTGCTGACCAGCGAGACCTGCCGCGAGGCCACGGTGGTGGCGTCGTCGATTTCTTCCAGCTCAACCAGCAGCACGAATTCGTCACCACCGATGCGCGCCAAGGTGTCATGGCGATGAAAGTTCTCACGCATGCGCATCGCCACTTCACGCAGCAACTGATCGCCGACGTGATGGCCGAAAGCGTCGTTGACCGGCTTGAAGCCGTCCAGGTCCATGAACATCAGGGCAAACAGCCCGCCCTGAGAGTCGACCTTGCGCATGGCCTGTTCGATACGGTCGGCCAGCAGAATGCGATTCGGCAGGCCGGTCAGGGTGTCGTGCAGCGCCAGTTGGGTCAATTCGCGGTTGGCTTCGCTCAGGGATCGGGCCAGTTGCGCGGTGCGTGCTTCAAGGCGGGCGTCGAGCACGGAGGTGAGCAAGGTGATCGCCAGCACCGCCAGCGTGGTGATCAGCACCAGTTTGTCGAGGCCGTCGGTACGCAAGCCGCTGACCGAGGCGCCACAGAAGCTGCCCTCGGGGAAGTTGGCCGCCGCCATGCCGGTGTAGTGCATGCCGACGATGGCAAAGCCCATGACCACCGCAGCGCCGCCACGCAGGAAGCGCACATAAGGCGTTTGTCTGCGCAGGCGCAAGGCGATCCACAATGCTGCGCCCGATGCGCTGACTGCGATCAGCAAGGAAGCACCAAACAGCGTGGGGTCGTAATCAATGCCGGGCATCATGCGCAAAGCGGCCATGCCGGTGTAATGCATGGTGCTGATGCCAACGCCCATGACCAGCGCGCCGAACACCACGTGCAGCAACGGCACCCGGTCATGGCTGACCAGCCACAGGGCAAAGCCCGAGGACAGCACAGCCACCAGCAGGGAAATGAGGGTCAGGGACAGGTCGAAACCCAAATCGATCGGCAGCGTGAAGGCGAGCATGCCGATGAAGTGCATGGACCACACGCCAATGCCCATGGACAGCGCGCCGCCACCGATCCACAGGGCCCGCGCCCTGCCCTGTGAGGTGGCCACTCGGCCAGCCAGATCCAGGGCGGTGTAAGACGCCAGAATCGCCACCAGAATGGAAACCAGGACCAGCGACAACGTGTAGTGACCAATCAACATGGCGCGCGACTCAAGACTCAACGACCAAGGCTTTACAGCCCAATGAATTCGGTGGCGATTCTACCGAGTTCGGCAGAAATGTCGCGTCACTCCGTCGAAATAATGGCCTTAAGCCATTTGCTCCCTGGTTATCGTCTGGATAGCTCCGGGTCCCGCGACAGGCCGGTCTCGGCGCTCCATCCACCGCCCAGTGCCGCGATCAACTGAACGCTGGCAATCAGCCTGCTTTGCAACACTGTCAGTACGTTACGTTCGTTGCTCAACGCCGTGGTTTGCACGTTGACTACATCAAGATAGCCAATCAATCCGGCCTTGTACTGGTTACTGGTCAGACGCAGCGAATCGCGCGCCGCCTGCAATGCCTCGGCACGCACGCCGGCCTCCTGCTCGTAGACGCGCAACTGCACCATGTAGTCCTCGACTTCCTTGAAGCCGTCGAGCACGGTCTGGCGGTATTGCGCCACGGTCTGATCGTAGACCGCTTCGGTGCGATCGACCTCGGCGCTGCGCTGTCCGCCATCGAACAGGGTCATGGCCAGCTGCGGGCCTACCGACCAGAAGCGGTTGGGCAAGGTGAGCCAGTTGCTGAAGGTACTGCTGCTGTAGCCGCCATTCATGCTAAGGGTCAGGTCCGGGTAATACGCGGCCTTGGCCACGCCGATATTGGCGTTGGCGGCCATGACCGAACGTTCGGCGGCGGCGATGTCCGGGCGACGCTCCAGCAGTTGCGAAGGCAGCTGCGCCGGGATCTGCGGCAGCGTCGGCACCGTTGTGGTCGGCGCCAGGCTGAAATCCGCCGGCGCCTGGCCCATCAGCACAGCGATGGCGTTCTCGAACTGGGCACGTTGCCAGGCCAGGTCGATGAGGTCGGCCTGGGTGCTTTTCAGCTGGGTCTGGGCCTGGGCAATGGCGTCACGCCCGGAGATGCCGGCGCGGTACTGGTTTTCCGTGAGCTTGAGCGAACGCTGATAAGCCTCGACCGTGGCTTCGAGCAGGCGCTTTTGTTCATCGATGACCCGCAACTGCAGGTAATTCTGCACCAGCTGCGATTGCAGGCTCAGTTGCATGGATGCCAAGTCGGCAAGGCTGGCCTGGGCGCTGGCCTTGTCGGCTTCCAGCCCGCGACGCAACTTGCCCCAGACGTCCGCCTCCCAGCTCACGCCCAGTTGCGCGTTGTAGGTGTCGCGAATACCGCTGCTGGAGCTGCTCAGGCTGGAATTGCTGCTGCCGGTGCCCTGACTCGAACGGTTCTTGCTGGTGGTCAGATCCAGCGTCGGAAAGAACGCACCGCGCGCACTGCGCACCAACGCCGCGGCCTGACGGTACTGCGCCTCATACTGGGCAACGGTCTGGTTGGAGGTGTTGAGCTTCTCGACCAGCCCGTTGAGCTGCGCATCGCCATAGACCTCCCACCACGCGCCGCGGGTCAATGCATCGCTGGGGTTGGCCTGGGTCCAGCCTTCTGCCTGCTTGAAATGCGTGGGGGTGGTGACGTCCGGCTTTTTATAGTCAGGGCCGACCGCGCAGGCGCTGAGCAGCAACGCACACAGGGCCACGCAGAACGTGCGCCGAAACGGCAAGGCTGGCGTGCGTGCGCAAGGGTTCGAGAAGTCGGTCATAGCGGCGTTTCCAGAGAGGCATCCGTCTGCACACCGCGCCACGTGTTGAAGCGGTGGCGCAGACGGTCGAGGTAAAGGTAAACCACAGGCGTGGTGTACAGCGTGAGAATCTGGCTCAGCACCAGCCCGCCGATGATGGTCAGACCCAGCGGGCGACGCATTTCCGCGCCTTCGGCACTGCTGAGCAGCAGCGGCACGGCCCCCAGAATCGCCGCCAGCGTGGTCATCAGGATCGGCCGCAGGCGTTGCAGGCAGGCATTGCGGATCGATTCCAGCGGCGTCATGCCATTGCCGCGCTCCAATTGCAGGGCCAGGTCGATCATCAGAATCGCGTTCTTTTTCACCACACCGATGAGCAGGAACAAGCCCAGCAGGGAAATCAGGCTGAACTGACCGCCCGTGAGGTAAATGCTCAACAGCGCCCCCACCCCGGCCGACGGCAGGGTCGACAGAATCGTCAGCGGGTGGATGTAGCTTTCATACAAGATGCCCAGCACCAGGTACACCGCCACCAGCGCACCGAGAATCATCCACGGCTGGCTTTTCTGGGTCGCGGCGAAGGCATCGGCGGTGCCGGCCATCTTGGCGATCACGTCTTCCGGCAAGCCCACCGCCGCCACGGCGCGCTCGATGGCCGCCGTGGCCTGATCCAGGGTCACGCCGTCGGCGAGATCGAACGACACGTTGTCCGAGGCGAACTGGCCGTCGTGGGTCACACGGTCGTCTTCCAGGCTGCGCTCGTAGTGGGCGATGGTCGACAGCGGCACCCGCGCGCCATCGGCAGTGATGACCTGCACCTGCTCCAGGGTGACCGGGTCCAGGGCGTATTTCGGGTTGACCTCCATGACCACCTGATACTGGTTCAGCGGGTCATAGATGGTCGACACCTGACGCTGGCTGTAGGCGTTGTTCAGCACCGTGGTGACCATGCTCATGTCGATGCCCAGGCGCTTGGCCGCGTCGCGGTCGACGATCAGCGTCACCTGCTGGGTGCCACCGCCGTCGTGGGCGTCGATGGCGGTCAGCTCCTTGAGCGATTTCAGCGCGGTGACCACTTTCGGGTACCAGAAACGCAGGCTTTCCAGATCGCCGCTCTGCAGGATGTACTGATACTGCGAGGTGGTTTGTTCGCGACCGCCGCCCAGTTGCAGGTCCTGATCCGGCTGCAGGAACAGTCGCGCGCCCGGCACTTTCGGCATTTCCTTGCGCAAGCGCTCGACCACCTGCTCGGCGCCGATCTTGCGTTCGCTGATGGGTTTGAGGCGCACAATGATAAAGGCGTTGCCCGTGCCGCCGTTGCCGCCGATGAACCCGGCCACGCTTTCTACCGACGGGTCCTTGAGGATCGCGCTGCGGAAAATGTCCATTTTTGGCTGCATCACCGAGAACGACAGGCCGTCGTCGCCACGCACGAAGCCCATCAGCTGGCCGGTGTCCTGCTGCGGCAGGAAGGTTTTCGGCACCACCACGTACAGCGCGATGTTCACGCCAATGGTCACCACCAGCGACAGCAGGGTCAGGCGCCGATGACGCAGAACCCAGCCCAGGCTGCGGTCGTAGCCGGCGACCATGCGGTCGTTGACCCGCTGGCTCCAGCGTTGCAGGCGGTTTTCTGTGCCGGGCACGTGGGGCTTGAGCCAGCGCGCGCAGAGCATCGGCGTCAGGGTCAACGAGACCACCAGCGAGACAACGATGGACACCGACAAGGTGATGGAAAACTCGCGAAACAGGCTCTCGACCAAGCCGCCCATGAACAGAATCGACAGGAACACCGCCACCAGCGAGACGTTCATCGACAGCAGCGTGAAACCCACCTCCTTCGCGCCGCGATACGCCGCTTCCATCGGTGGGACGCCTTCATCGATGTGTCGGGAGATGTTTTCCAGCACCACGATGGCGTCGTCCACCACCAGCCCGGTGGCCAGAATCAGCGCCATCAGCGACAGGTTGTTCAGGGAAAATCCGTACAGGTACATGATCGCGAACGTGCCCACCAGCGACACCGGCACGGCCAGGGTCGGGATCAGCGAGGCGCGGAAACTGCCGAGGAACAGGAACACCACCATGATCACCAGCACCACGGCGATCAGCAGGGTCATTTCCGCCTCATGCAGCGTGGCCTTGATCACCGGTGAGCGGTCCATGGCCAGGTCCAGCTTGACGCTGGCCGGCAGCACGGCTTGCAACGCCGGCAACTGCGCCTTGATGGCGGCGACGGTTTCGATGATGTTGGCGCCGGCCTGACGGTTGATCACCAGCAGCACGGCGGCCTTGTCGTTGAAAAAGCCGCTGTTGTAGCGGTCCTCGACCGAATCCTTGACCTTGGCCACGTCCTTGAGGCGCAACGCTGCGCCGTTCTGGTAGTGGATGATCAGCGGCTCGTAATCCTTGGCTTTCTCCAGTTGGTCGTTGGCCTGAACCTGCCAGTTGTGCTCGGCGCTTTCGACGAAACCCTTGGGGCGACGCACGTTGGAGCCGGAAATCGTCGTGCGCACCTCATCCAGCGACACGCCGTACTGGTCCAGCAGCTTGGGCTCAAGTTCGACTCGCACCGCAGGCAGCGAACTGCCGCCGATCTGCACCTCACCGACGCCATTCACCTGGGACAGGCTCTGGGACAGGATGGTCGAGGCCATGTCGTACAGCTGGCCTTTCTCCAGCACGTCCGAGGTCAGCGACAACACCATGATCGGCGCCTGGGACGGGTTGACCTTCTTGTAGGTCGGCATGCTGCGCATCCCGCTCGGCAACAGGTTGCGTGATGCGTTGATCGCCGCCTGCACTTCCCGCGCGGCGCCGTTGATGTCGCGATCCATGTCGAACTGCAAGATCACCCGCGTGCTGCCCTGGCTGGAACGGCTGCTCATGGTGTTGACCCCGGCGATGGTGCCCAGGGACCGTTCCAGTGGCGTCGCCACGCTCGAGGCCATGATTTCCGGGCTCGCGCCGGGCAGCGAAGCGCTGACCACGATCACCGGGAAATCCATGTTCGGCAGCGGCGACACCGGTAGCAGGCCGAAGCTCATGCCGCCCAGCAGCATGATCGCCAGGCTCAGGAGCATGGTCGCGACCGGTCGCCGAATGAAAGGGGCTGACAGGTTCATGAGCGATGGCTCCAAGCAGCAAGCGGCAAGCTACAAGAACAAGCCGCGCCGCCAGTCAGCTTGCAGCGTGCAGCTTGTAGCTTGAGGCTGCCGGTCATAGCGCTACCTCGGTCTCTGTGGAGCGATGAAACCTGCGCCCCAACCGATCGAAATACAAATAGATGACCGGCGTGGTGAACAGGGTGAGCACCTGACTCACCAGCAGCCCGCCCACCATGACCAGACCCAGCGGTTGACGCAACTCAGCGCCGGAACCAGTAGCGAACATCAGCGGAATCGCGCCAAACAACGCCGCCAGTGTGGTCATCAGGATCGGCCGGAAGCGCAGCAGTGCCGCTTCATAAATCGCCGTTTGCGGATCGACACCCCGGTTGCGTTCTGCGTCCAGGGCGAAGTCGATCATCATGATCGCGTTCTTCTTGACGATGCCGATCAGCAGGATGATGCCGATGATGGCGATCATGCCCAGATCGTTGCCGCTGAGGATCAGCGCCAGCAGCGCGCCGATGGCCGCCGACGGCAGGGTCGACAGAATGGTGATCGGGTGAATGTAGCTCTCGTAGAGCACGCCGAGCACAATGTACATGGTTACCACGGCCGCCAGGACCAGCAGCAAGGTGCTGGACAGCGAGGCCTGGAACGCTTCGGCGGCGCCCTGGAACTGGGTCTGCACGCCAATCGGCATGCCGATGTCCTTCTGCACCTGCTCGATCACCTGCACCGCCTGCCCCAGCGCCACGCCGGGCGCGAGGTTGAACGACATCATCACCGACGGGAACTGCCCCATGTGGGCAATCGCCAGCTGTGCCTGACGCTGTTCGATCCTGGCCAGACTCGACAGCTTGACCTGCCCGCCATCGGTGGTCTTGACGTGAATCTGCTCCAGCGCGCGGGGGCCCAGATCGCTGCTGGCCGCGGCTTGCAGCACCACGCGGTACTGGCTGGCCTGGGTATAGATGGTGGAAATCTGCCGCTGACCGAAGGCGTCGTACAGGGCGTCGGTGATGGCCGACACGTTCACTCCAAGGCGGCTGGCGGCGTCGCGGTCGATGTTCAGGAACACCTGCAGGCCCTTGTCCTGCAGGTCGCTGGCGACATCGGTCAGTTCCGGGCGTTCGGCCAGTGCATCCACCAGCTTGGCGCTCCATTCGCTGAGCAACTCGGCGTCAGGCGAGGACATGCTGAACTGGTACTGGGTGCGGCTGACGCGGTCTTCGATGGTCAAATCCTGCACCGGCTGCATGAACAGGCGAATGTCCGAGAGCTGATCGACCTCCGGTTGCAGGCGCTGAATCACCTGAGTGGCCGATACGTCCCGTTCGCTGTGGGGCTTGAGGTTGATCAGCATGCGCCCGCTGTTGAGGGTGGCGTTGTCGCCGTCGACCCCGATATACGAAGACAGACTGGCCACGGCCGGGTCTTGCAGGACGATCTTCGCCAACGCCTGCTGACGTTCGCTCATGGCGGCAAACGACACCGATTGCGGCGCCTCGGAGATCCCCTGAATCACCCCGGTGTCCTGCACCGGAAAGAAGCCTTTGGGCACGGCCAGATACAGCAGCACCGTGATGCCCAGCGTGGCGATGGCCACCAGCAGGGTCAGCGGCTGATGCTGGAGCACCCACTGCAACTTGCGCCCGTAGGCAGCGATCAGCCAGTCAATCCACGCGCCGCTGGCCCGGTAGAAACGGCCCTGTTCCTCCTCCCTGGGCTCACGCTTGAGCAAGCGCGCGCACATCATCGGCGTCAGGGTCAGGGACACCACCAGTGAAATCAGGATCGCCACGGCCAGGGTGATGGCAAATTCGCGGAACAGGCGCCCCACCACATCCGCCATGAACAGCAGCGGGATCAGCACGGCAATCAGTGAGATGGTCAGCGACACCAGGGTGAAGCCGATCTGTCGCGCGCCCTTGAGCGCGGCCTGCAGCGGGGTTTCGCCCTCCTCCAGGTGCCGGGAAATGTTCTCCAGCATGACAATCGCATCGTCCACCACAAAACCGGTGGCGATGGTCATGGCCATCAGGGTCAGGTTGTTGACCGAAAAACCGGCCAGGTACATCACGCCAAAGGTGCCGATCAGCGACAGCGGCACAGCCACCGACGGGATGATCGTCGCGCTCAGGCGACGCAGAAAGAGGAAGGTCACCAGCACCACCAGCACGATGGAAATCAGCAACTCGTGCTGCACATCGCTGACCGACGCACGAATGGTCTGGGTGCGGTCGGTGAGCACGACCACGTTGAGCCCGGCGGGCAGGTTGTCGGTGATGCTCGGCAGCAGCGCCTTGATGCGGTCGACCACCTCAATAACGTTGGCCCCCGGCTGACGCTGAATGTTCAGCAACACGGCCTGGTTTTCATTGGCCCACGCCGCCAGACGCTCGTTTTCCGCGCCGTCGACGATCTGCGCCACGTCCTTGAGGCGCAGCGGGCCGCCGTTGGCGTAGGCAAGAATCAGGTTGGCGTATTCCTCGGGGGACTTGAGCTGGTCGTTGGCGTCGAGCATCGACACCCGGGTCGGGCCGTCGAAGTTGCCCTTGGGCGTGTTGACGTTGGAGGCGCTGACCAGCGTGCGCACATCGGCCAGATTCAGGCCGTTGGCCGCCAGCGCCTCGGGGTTGACCTTGATGCGCACCGCCTGACGCTGGCCGCCAGCGATACTGACCATGCCGACGCCGCTGATCTGGGCGATCTTCTGCGCCATGCGCGTATCGACCAGATCGTTGAGCTTGGGCAGCAACATGGTCTTTGAGGTGATCGCCAGGGTCAGCACCGGCGTGTCGGCCGGGTTGACCTTGTTGTAGGTCGGCGGCGCCGGCAGGTCATTGGGCAGCAGGTTGGTCGCGCCGTTGATCGCGGCCTGCACCTCTTGCTCGGCAACATCCATATTGATGTCGAGGCTGAAACGCAGGGTGATCACCGAGGCGCCGCCGGAACTGGTCGAGGCCATTTGCGTGAGGCCCGGCATCTGCCCGAACTGGCGTTCCAGCGGCGCGGTCACGGCACTGGTCATCACTTGCGGGCTGGCGCCGGGGTACAGCGTCATGACGCGAATGGTCGGGTAATCCACCTGAGGTAACGCCGACACCGGCAACAGGGTGTAGGCGATCAGGCCGGCCAGGACGATGGCCAGCATGCTCAGCGTGGTGGCGACCGGCCGCAGGATGAACAGGCGTGACAGGTTCATACGTTGCCTTTCTTCACCGGCGTTGCGTCAGCCGACTCACTGGATTCTTTCAACGGCTTGCCTTGTAGCTTCTGCCCTGGCGTGGTCGGGACTTCCTTGCTGTCGTTGACGATCTCGACATCGCTGCCGTCCTTCAGGCGGTCGGTGCCTTCCAGCACCACGCGATCGCCTGCGGCCAGGCCTTCGGTGATGACAGTGGAGTGTTCATCGGCAGGCCCGGTCTTGAGCGGGCGAATACGCACTTTCTTCTCGCCGTCCATGACGTACACGAAGGTGCCGTTAACCCCGAACTGCACGGCAGCCGAAGGCACCAGCACGACGTTTTTCAGCGTGGTGGCCAGCAGGCGCGCGTTGACGAACTGATTGGGGAACAGCGCTTCGTCGTTGTTATCGAAGCGCGCCTTGAATTTCAGGGTGCCGGTGGTGATGTCGATCTGGTTGTCGATGCTCGCCAGCACGCCACGGGCCTGCAGTTTGGTGTCGTTGCGATCCCAGGCTTCGACCATCAGCTTGTCGCCGTTGCGGTAGTGGCTGAGCACGTCGGCCAGGTCCTTCTCCGGCAGGGTGAAATTGACGGTAATCGGTTTGGTCTGGGTGATGACGGCCAGTGCGGTGGTGTCGTTGGCCGCGACCAGGTTGCCGACGTCCAGTTGACGCAGGCCGATGCGCCCGGCGATCGGGGCGCGAATCTGGGTGAAGTCGAGGTTGAGCTTGGCGTCTCCGACAGCGGCCTGATTGGTCTTGATCGTGCCCAGGTACTGGCCGACCTGGGACTCGGCGGTGTCCAGGGTCTGCTTGGCGATGCTGTCTTCTTTGTACAGGTCCCGATAACGCTGTACGTCGATCTGCGCATTCTTGAGCAACGCCTGGTTCTGCATCAGCGTGCCCTCGGCCTGTTGCAGGGCGATCTGATAACTGCGCGGGTCGATCACCGCCAACAGGTCGCCAGCCTTCACCTGCTGACCTTCCTGGAAGTTGATCTTGACCAGCTCCCCCGCCACGCGGCTGCGCACGTTGATGGTGTTCAACGCAGTCACGGTGCCCAGTGCCTTGTAGTAGATCGCAAACTCGCCGGTGGTCGCAGGCGCCACGCGCACAGGCACGGGCCCTGTCGAGCCGCCGAAGCCCGGACGCGCCGCACCGGCCATTTTACCGGCGCCGCCACTGCGGCTGGCGCCCTTGCGTGGGGCCTCGCCATTTTGAGCGCTGGGCTCGGTTTTATTCGCAGAAGCAGGCCAGTAATGCCAGCAGACACCCGCGACAATCAAGAGAACCAGCAGGCTGATAAGCCAGCGACGGGAGTTACGAGGACCAGACGATTGCATGAATAAATCAACCAGTGTGCGCGTGAGCGTCTTCGGGAGGCTGAACAATAAGCATAGTTACGTGCCAAGCAAAGAGCCTTTACCGGCAATTTACCGAGTGCTTACTTGGGTAAGGTGCTGAACTGCAAATAAAAACGGCCTGATCAGATCAGGCCGTAATGTGTTGCCATGTATTGCCGCAAGCTGGGGTCAATACGCAACCGACAACGTGTTACTTCAAAACAGCCAGTGCAGCTTCGTAGTTCGGCTCCTGGCCGATCTCCGGAACCAGTTCGCTGTGCAGGACGGTGTCGTTCTCGTCCAGTACCACCACGGCGCGGGTGGTCAGGCCAACCATTGGGCCGTCAGCGATGGCCACACCGTAGTTCTCCAGGAACTCGGCGCCACGCATGGTGGACAGGTTTTTCACGTTTTCCAGACCTTCAGCGCCGCAGAAACGCGCCTGGGCGAACGGTAGATCGGCGGAAATGCACAGCACCACCGCGTTGTTCAGATCGTTGGCCTGGGCGTTGAACTTGCGCACCGAGGTGGCGCAGGTCGGGGTGTCGACGCTTGGGAAGATGTTCAGCACTTTGCGCTTGCCGGCAAAGGTTTCCAGAGTCACGTCGGACAGGTCACCGCCAACCAGTTTGAAGGCCGGCGCCTTGCTGCCGACTTTTGGCAGTTCGCCGCTGATCTGTACCGGGGAGCCTCTACGAGTCACTTGAGCCATGAGCTGAGTCCTTATTCTTGAGGTTGCAGGTTTGCGATTAAGACCGGAAGTTAACCACGAAACTGAAAAGCCACCTACCGCTATACATGAATTTATTGTCCGTTGTGCTGCCCTGCCAAGGCTTTGTCCAGCAGGCCGGGTCGCGCGCACAGCTCCACCAGCCAGTCGACGAACACCCGCACCCGCCGCGACATCTGCCGATGGGCCGGGTACAGCGCGGTCAGGGGCAAACGGGGCTGCGGACATTCGCTCAACACCTCGATCAGGTCGCCGCGCCGCAACGGTTCTGCAACGTGGTAGTACGGCGTCTGCACCAGGCCGTAGCCCGCGCTGCATGCCGCCAGATAACCATCGGCGCTGTTGGTGGCCAAGCTCTTGGGCAGGCCCAGTTCCTGCGCCCTGCCCTCGATGACGAATTCCAGACCGTAGCGTTTATGGGTGGTGTTGGAGAAGTATTCGATGACCCTGTGCTGCGCCAGATCCTCCAGGCTCAACGGCGTGCCGTGGCGCTCGAGATAGCCGCGACTGGCGCACACCACCTGACGCATTTGCGCCAGCGGCCGCGCTACCAGCGAGTGATCCAGCGCCTGCCCGCCACGAATCACGCAGTCGAACCCCTCTCGAACCAGGTCCACCGGGCGATCTGTCATGCCCACTTCCAGCTCAAGCCCGGGATAGCGCTCGGTGAACTTGGGCAGCGCCGGCATGAGAATCAGACGCCCGAATCCCGCTGGCATGTCGATTCGAAGTACGCCTTCCGGCGCTTTCGCCACGGAAGAAAACACCGACTCGGTGTCGTCCAGATCATTGAGCAGGCTGACGCAGCGCTGGTAGTAGGCCTGACCGTCGAGGGTCGGCGTGACCTGCCGCGTGGTGCGCAGCAGAAGCTGCACGCCGAGGTGGGCTTCCAGCTGTTTGATCAGGATGGTCACCGAGGCGCGGGGCATGTGCAGGCTGTCTGCGGCCTTGCCGAAACCGCCCAGTTCGACGATGCGGGTAAAGGCGCGCATGGCGTTGAATCGGTCCATCCCGGCTCCTGTCGTGTTGATTATTTAGAAAAGACCAATAGTGAAAGCACTTTTAGCCGGTTTATCCCGAATCTGTCGAGGGGCAACAATGGGCGGGTATCGAAACCTGTCTACAACAGCCAGAAGGAACCCCTCATGCAAACGCGTCAACTCGGCAAGAACGGCCCCAATGTGTCGGCAATCGGCCTGGGCTGCATGGGCATGACCGATTTCTACACCACAGGTGGCGACACCCAGGAAGCCATCGCGACGATTCATCGCGCGCTGGAGCTGGGCGTCACGCTGTTCGACACCGCCGACATGTACGGCCCCCACACCAACGAGCAATTGCTGGGCAAAGCCTTGACGGGCAAGCGGGATCAGGCGTTCATCGCCAGCAAATTCGGCATCGTGCGTACTCCAGGTGACGCCGCGGCCCGAGGCGTCGACGGCAGCCCTGAATACATTCGCAACGCCATCGACGGCACCCTGAAGCGCTTGAAGATCGACACCCTGGACCTCTATTACCAGCACCGCATTGACCCGAAGATCGCCATCGAGGAATCCGTCGGCGCGCTGGCTGATCTGGTCAAGGAAGGCAAGGTGCGTTACCTGGGGCTCAGCGAGGCCTCGGCCAGCACCCTGGAGCGCGCGCAGAAAGTCCACCCGATCACTGCGCTACAGACCGAATATTCGCTGTGGAGCCGCGAGCCTGAAGAGAACGGCGTGCTGGAAACCTGCCGTCGACTGGGCATCGCCTTCGTGCCTTATAGCCCGCTGGGGCGCGGTTTTCTCACTGGCACGTTGAAAAGCCCGGATGACTTTGCCGCCGATGACTACCGCCGCAGCAGCCCGCGTTTTCAGGGTGAAAACTTCGCCAGGAACCTGTTGCTGGTGGAAAAGGTTCAGCAACTGGCGGCGGACAAGGGCATCACGGCAGGACAGTTGGCGTTGGCCTGGGTGCTGGCTCAGGGCAACGATGTGATCCCGATTCCGGGCACCAAGCAGCGCAAGTATCTGGAGGAGAACGTTGCGGCGCTGGACGTGACGCTCAGCGCGGCGGAACTGCAGGCGCTGAAGGATCTGTTCCCGGTTGCGGCGGTGGCGGGTGGGCGTTATCCGGAAGCGGCGATGAAGCTGGTGAATGGGTAACTCCATTTGTAGGAGCGCGCTTGCCCGCGATGAGGTTGTGCCAGACACCAACGGGGTGTCGGGTTAACCCACATCGCGGGCAAGCGCGCTCTTATCTCAACAGCCCGAACGCCTAGAAATCCCGCTTGTAGAAGATATCCAGCGAACTCGCCACGCCGCCCGCCGCCTCCAGATACACTTTTTTGCTCAGCATGTAACGCAAGGCAATGGTGTTGGCCGGTTCGAACACCCCCACCCCGTAGCGCAGGCTGAGTTTGTCGGTGATCTTGCCGCTGGCGACCACGGCGGTCTTGTCGCCACTGCCCGACGTGTCCAGATCGAAATCCTTGATCCCCAACCCCGACGCCAGTTTGCCTGCCGTCGACGAGCTGCCCGCCAGCCCCAGGGCCAGCGCGGCCTGGGCGACCATGTTGTTGTCCTCGCCGTTGGTGCTCAACGGGCGACCCAGCACCAGGTACGACAACGCCTGCTCCTGACTCATGGCCGGTTCCGAAAACACCGTCGTCGTGGGTTGCTCTGCGCTGCCACTCAGGCGAATACCGGCAATCACGTCGTCGGTCTGGCGAATCGCTTCGATGTCCAGATACGGCTGATCCACCGGGCCTGCAAACAGCAGCCGCGCCTTGCGGATGGTCAGGCGTTGGCCGTAGGCGCGATAGCGGCCGTCGTTGAGGTTCAGCTCGCCGCGGGTGTCGAGGTTGTCGCCGATGTGCACGTGCCCGGCCAGGTTGGCGGTGAGGCCGAATCCACTGAAGCTGAGCTTTTCCTGACCCACTTCGACATTGACGTCCATGGCGATCGCCATCGGCGGTTTGCCCTCATTGGTCTGCGCGCCGACGATCACGGTGTCGTCGGACACCTTGACCGTTGACGGCGGCAACTGGCGAACAGTGATCTCGCCTTTGGGGATCAGCACTTTGCCGGACACCGCCAGCTTGTCGCCTTGCAGGGTGATGTTCAGATCGGGCGCCGCTTCCAGCTTGGCATAGGGCTCCACCGTGATCGGCAGTCGCGAACCCTGCAGGCTGATATCGACGTCCAGCGCTTGCGCCCAGCCAATGTGCCCGCCGATGCTGCCCTGCCCGCTCGGCCCACTGGTCCAGTTGCCCTTGAGCTGCACGTTCTCACCGGCGATCAGCGCCTGCACGTTGAGCTTTTCCAGGCTGACCGGCAGTTCCGGGCCCGACACCTCGCCATCGCTCAAGGCCACGTTGCCGTTGACCTGCGGCGCCAGCAGCGTGCCGGAAATACGCCCGCTGCCATTGAGCTTGCCGTTGAGCTTGTCGATCATCGGCACGAACGGCCGCGCCACCGAGACGTCCAGCCCAGTCAGGTTGAAGTCGCCACTGACCGGTTTGTTCTTGGCCAGCGGGTCGATGGTCAGCCGCGCCAGCAGATCCCCCAGCTTGCCGCCACGGAAATCCAGGCTGGAGTCGACTTTTTTCGGCGTCAGGTTGCTGGTCAGCTTGAGGGTCTGATAGGGGAAATCCAGCCACTGGTCTTTGTCCTTGACCCGCAAGGTGCCGCCGCTGGCGTCGATGACGATCTGGCCATTGGGGCCTGCCGCCGGCACGTCCAGCTGAACGTCGGCGTTGAGCGAGCCCTTCCAGGCGAAATCCTTGGGCAGCCATTGCGCCAGGCTCTCCAGCGGGAACTGCTTGAGGTGATAACGCAGGCGCGGGTCAGGCATCAGGCGCTGGTCTTCGCCACACAGGCTGGCCGGGCCAGACGCCCAGCAATGAGCGCCGAAATTGATCTTGCCGTCGGCCAGACGCTCCAGTCTGGCTGGTTGCTGCAGCTTCCAGTCCTGGCCGCCGGTCTGGATATCGCCACTGGCCAGACGCCCGCGCCAGTTGCCCTGGTCCAGCGTGCCGTCCAGCGCCAGGGCGAGTTTGAGCAGCGGGCCTTGCAGGTCCAGCTTCAGTTGTTGCTTCTTGATATCGCCCTGGCCGTTGAGCGTCAGCGTGCCCAAGGCCGTGTCGCCGGCCTGAATGCCGGTGGTCTTCAGATCGATATCCGCCCGTTGGGCGTTGTCGAGCTTTGCCGCCAGGGTCAGGCTTCGCAGCTTGTTGGCCTCGTAGGCCAGTTGCGAACCTTGCAGGGCGAGCTGCCCCTGAGGCGCCTGCAACGTACCCGCCAGATCCAGCCGCCCCTTGGCCTGTCCCTGCAAACGCGGCCACAGCTGGCCCAGACGCGGCAGGTTCAGGTCCAGTTGGCCAGCAAGTTTCTGTTGCAGGCTGCCGCTGCCTTGAATGCGGTTGTCACCCAAGCGGATGTCCAGCGCACTGACGTTCCATTTGTCTGCGGCGCCATCGGCCTTGGCTTGCAGCACCGCAGGCTGGCCCCGAAGGCGCCCCTTGAGGTCCAGATCGGCATTGAGGTTCAGCTGTTCATTCTTGAACGCGCCCTTGCTGCGCAACGGGCCTGCCAGCGAGCCGGGCAATTCCCCGACCCAGAACGAGGGATCGATGGCGCTGAGGTCCAGGGCGGTGTCCCACGACACGCCATCGGCAAAACCGACATTGACGTGACCGTGGGCCTTGCCCTGCCCCGCGACCAGCTCCACTTGCGGCAGGAAGATCTGCTGCAGGTCGCCGCTGAACGGGCTGGTCAGGCTGAACGGCCCGGCGGGGCCCTTGAATGCACCGGCAAAGTTGCCCAGATATTTGCCGTCGGTGTACGAGACTTCGCCAGTGAAGGTATGAACACTGACTTGCGGCTCATCAATGACCGGGTACAAGCGATGCCACGGGAAATCCAGCCAGTCGATCTTCGCATCAGCACTCAGCCCCTTCTGCCAGTCGACCTTGCCGCTCACCTTCAGGCGTTGCTCCGGGCTGGCCGTCAGGTCCAGCGTGGCGATGTCCGCGCCTTTGGCATCGACGCGCCCTTGCAGCGCCAGGGTGACCGGGCCTTGTTCGGCGGGCAGCGTCGCGTTGCCGACAATCCCATAGCCCTGGGCCAGATCACCCGTGGCGTTCAGGGTCAGGGCATTGAGCTGCAAGGTGTCCGGCAGGTCGGCGCTCGGCTTGAAGCTGTCACTGGTGATCGCCACCTGCGCGGGCAGGTTTTCCACCAGTGGCTGCAATTGGCCCACCAGCCTGGCGTCGATGTAGCCGTGGGTTTGCGCGTTCAGGTTCAACGTCTTCAGCAGGTCGCCGTCGACGTTCAAGGTCAGCGAAAGCGGCTGGCCACTGACATCCGGCAGCTTGACCTGGCCCTGCGCCGTGAGTGGCCAGTCGGCGGTCGGTTTGAGCAGGCCTGTCAGATCGAGAACAATGTCGTCCCGTTGCGCGTGGACTGAGTCGATTTTCAGTCCGTCAGCGGTCCAGTGCGCGGCCAGTTGCACGTCGCGCACCTGCTCGGTGCCATCCAGATGCAGACTGCCCACCTGCACACGCCCCACTTCCAGTGCCACAGGCAGCTTGAGGTCGGGCAGCGTGATCGGGCCGCCGCTGGGCTCTGCGTCAGACGGCGCGAAGTGCATGCGAATGTCGCCGGTTTGCAGGTTGTCGATGCACAGGGTCATGCGCGCGAGGCAGGACGGCGACCAGGCAAACAGCGGCGCGTCCACTTCCACTTTGCTGTCACCCTGCTGCCAGACCAGCGAATCGGCCTGCCATTGCCCGCCCAGATGCCCGGAGAAGTTCTGCACCTGCAAACCCGGCACCCGCTCCAGCGCCCAGCGGCTGCCGGATTGCGTGCCCAGCACGACCCAGAGTGAGAAGACAATCAGCACCACCAAACCCAGCAGGCCCAGCGCGCAATAAACAGCAATACGTTTCAACAGTGCCGCACGCGTCACAGTTCAGGTCCCATCGAGAAATGCAGACGAATACCGCCGTCGTCGTCCAGCCCATGGGCCAAGTCAAGGCGCAGGGGGCCAACGGGCGAAACCCAGCGAACACCGATACCGACACCGGTTTTCAGGCTGGGAAAGTCCAGAGAGTTGAAGGAGTTGCCTTGGTCGACGAAAGCCGCTACACGCCACTTTTCAGCAATCGAATACTGGTACTCGGCGCTGCCAGCGATCATGTAGCGCCCACCGATCTTGTCGCCGTCGGAGTTTTCCGGGGACAACGACTGGTAGTCGTATCCGCGCACGCTCTGATCGCCACCGGCAAAGAAACGTAACGAGGGCGGGATGGATTTGTAACCGTTGGTGGCCGTACCGCCGACCTGAAGCCGGCCGAGAAAGCGATGGTTCTGCGCAATCGTCGTCAGGCCCTTGATCAGCGCGGTGCCATGCAGCACGTTGGCGTCGGACCCCAGGCCCTCTTTGGCCACCTCGCTTTCGAACTGCAGGCGATAGCCGTTGTGCGGGTCGATGCGGTTGTCGCTGCGCAGGTAGGAATAGCTGATACCCGGCATCAGCAGGGTGCTCAGCCCCTCGTCGTTACCGAGGCGATACTCTTCGCGCTGCCATTTGAGGGAAATCACCCGCTCCCAACCGCTGGGCAATTTGCTGTGCCACTCGGGCCCCACGGTCAGCAGCTTGCTCAGGCTGTCGGTGTCGGCGATTTCTTCGTATTGATAGCCGCCGGCGAAGCGCAGTTTGTCTGTCAGCGGCGGGTCCAGCGGGATGTCGTAGAACAGCCCGACGTTCTGCCGGGGCGCCGAGAGTTCTGATTCGATGCCGTAACTGTGGCCCTGAGGGTTGACCCAGTGCCGCGTCCAGTTGGCCTTGACCCGTGGCCCTACGTCGGTTGAGTACCCCACGCCAAGCCCCATGGTGCGCGGCTTGCGAGTCTGCAACTGGACATCGACGGGGATCACCTGACCTTGGGCGGCGGTGGGCGAAGCATCGACGCGCACGCCCTCGAAATAGCCGCTCGATTGCATGGCCTGATTGAGTTCGGCGATCAATTCGGAATCGTAAGGGGTGTCCTGCTTGAACGGCACCATGCGCCGCAGCAGGTCTTCATCGAAGGGGGCATCGCCGCTGAAGGTGACCTTGCCCAGCGAGAAACGCGGCCCGCTGTCGTAGACCAGCTCGATGTCCGCCACCCCTGCACGAGGGTCGACCAGCAAGCGTTGGGTCACGAAGCGGCCGTTGAAGAAGCCGTAACGCGCGGCCTGATTCTGGATCAGCTTTTTCGCGTCGTCGTAGTAGCCGTGGTTGAGCACCGCACCGGATTTGAGCGCGTCGCTTTTGGGGACTTTGAAGGCCTTGAGCTGACTGGCTGGGCCTTCGATGCGTACCGTGACATTACGCAGGTGCACCGGCTCGCCCGGTTGCACGGTCAGGACCAGGTGAAGGCCCTTATCAATGCGTTTGACCTCACTGTCGATCTGCGCCTGATAGTAGCCGAGGGCCTGGGCGGCTTTCTGCGCCTGCTCGACGGCGCCCACGCTGAACCGCTCGAGGGCTTGCTCGTCGCGCTCGCCGAGGCTGCCCACGTACCCTTCAATGTTGGATTTGAGCTCGGAGTTGGAGGGTTTGATCCGCACATCCAACTGTGTATCGGCGAACGCCGCGCAGCTGGACAACATCAGGAGAAAACCGCTGGTAAATCGACCGGGAAACTTCATAGGCGCGGATGCTAACACGTACGGCGGGGACTTCTGGAACCCGCAAAAGGATTGAAGTTCCCGCTGTTCAAGCCATCGAACCCAATGAAACCTGGGGGTTGGGATGAAAAAACACGTGGTCGCGAATAGGTCCTACAGCAATATCGCCGATTTCCTCATACCCCTGACGCTTGTAGAACTCCAGATAATGTCCATTGCCGGTGTCCAGGACGATGCCCTCGGAATGCTCATCCACCGCGCACCAGTCATGCAGCGCCTGCAGCAGTTGTTCGCCGTAATGCTGGCCCTGAAAATCAGGATGAATGCCGAACAGCGGCAGCACATGCACGGCGTCTGACGGCAGGCAGCCCAACACGGCCTGGTAGTACTCCAAGTAACGCTGGGTGCAACGCAAGCCCGTGCCCATCACCATGCGCAAACGCCACGCCCAGCTTTCGGTGATGCCAAGGCGACGCTGTGGCGGTGCGATCAGGGCCACGCCCACCAGGCGGTCTTCAACGAACAGCCCGAGGGCTGGCATGTCTTGCAAAAAATGCTGTTTGACCAGCTCGCGAATGGTTGCGCGCACTCGCTGTTCATAGCCCGAGCGCCCGGATTCGAACAGATAAGCGAAGCTCGGCTCATGCCGATAAGCCTGATACAGCAGCGAGCGCGACTCGCGAGAGTAGCCGCTGTCCAGTTGGCGGATCTGGGCCGGTGCGTGGGCGGTTTCAGCCATGGGATCGAGTTCCTTTCAGTGACCGACCGCCTCGTTCGGGCGGATTCGCGATGGTAGGCAAGCCGTGAAGCGTCAAGGGTTCGAGTGGCAGCCTGCAACGACAGTTCCAGCGAATTGTCCGGTCGTTTCACTCAGCGTAGTAGCCCCGCCGCCAAGGTCGATGGCGTGCAGCGCTGGCCGTCGACAGGCAGGTCGGCTAGCATCGCTGTTTGATTTTTGCCAGGACTGCCGTCTATGAAAATTGTGTCTTTCAACATCAACGGCCTGCGCGCCCGCCCGCATCAACTGGCGGCGCTGATTGAAAAACACCAGCCTGACGTCATCGGCCTGCAGGAAACCAAGGTCTCGGACGACCAGTTTCCCCAGGCTGAGATCGAAGCGTTGGGCTACCACGTGCACTTCCATGGCCAGAAAGGCCACTACGGCGTCGCCCTGCTCTCACGCCAGGCGCCACTGAGCCTGCACAAGGGTTTCGACACCGACGACGAGGACGCTCAGCGGCGCTTCATCTGGGGCACGTTCACCGATCGCAACGGCCTGCCGGTGACGATCATGAACGGTTATTTCCCTCAAGGTGAAAGCCGCGACCACCCGACCAAATTCCCGGCCAAGACCAAGTTCTACGCCGATCTTCAGCAACTTCTGGAAACACGTTTCAGCAATGACCAGCCGCTGGTGGTCATGGGCGACGTGAACATCTCCCCGGAAGACAGCGACATCGGCATCGGCCCGGACAACGCCAAGCGCTGGCTGAAAACCGGCAAGTGCAGCTTCCTGCCGGAAGAGCGCGAATGGATGGCCAAACTGAAGAACTGGGGGCTGGTGGACAGCTTCCGTCATCTGTATCCAGAGGTGATCGATCAATTCAGCTGGTTCGACTACCGCAGCCGAGGTTTCGAAGACCAGCCCAAGCGTGGCCTGCGCATCGATCTGATTCTGGCTTCCCACGGGCTACAGCCACGGATCAAGGCGGCCGGTGTGGATTACGATCTGCGCGGCATGGAAAAACCCTCGGATCATGCGCCGATTTGGCTTGAATTGAGCTGATCCCGTATAGATCAACTCTGTAGCATTCCGGCTTGCCGGCGGCAGCGTTCGCAATCTCGCCACCGCCGGCAAGCCGGACGACCGCAAACGCCGGTTCCGGCAAGTATCTTTCGTCATATCGCTGTAACCCATCTGTCTTATTCTCCGGCCACTTTCGGCCATTAATAAGATGCCGCCCATGCAGCGCACCCGCCTTCTCCGCACCCTTCCTGCAGCGCTTCTAACCTTCATATTCCCGCTGTGGGCCTGTGCCGCCGCCCTGCCCGCGCCTGCCGACGGCACGCCCGCGCTACGCATTCAGGGCTCAAACACTATTGGCGCACAGCTTGGGCCTGCGCTGGTCATGGGCCTGCTGGCTCAGCAAGGCGCGCAAGGTATTGAGCAGCAACGCGGCGCCAAACCCAATGAAATACGCATTGTCGGACGCCTGCCTTCTGGGCAGGTCAGCATCGACGTAGCCGCCCATGGTTCCAGTACCGGTTTTGCAGCCCTGCAGGCCGCTCAGGCAGACCTTGCTGCCTCGTCGCGCCCGATCAAGGACAGCGAAGTCAGCGAGCTCTGTAGCCTGGGCGACATGCGTGGCCATGATGCCGAGCAAGTCATCGCCATCGATGGCGTTGCGGTGATCCTCCACCCGGCCAACCCGTTGCGCGAACTCAGCATCGCGCAACTGGCCAAGGTGTTTTCCGGTGAGATACGTGGCTGGGAAGAACTGGGTGGCAAGGGTGGCGCCATTCATCTGTACGCCCGCGATCAACAATCCGGCACGTTCGACACATTTAATCAGCTGGTGCTCGCCAAATCCGGCAAAAAGCTGGCCCAGGACGCCAAGCGTTTCGAATCCAGCGAAGCGCTGTCCGATGACGTCAGCCAGGACCGCCAAGGCATCGGTTTCATCGGTCTGCCGTACGTGCGCCGGGCCCGGGCGGTGGCAATCGTCGATGGCGAATCGAAACCGATGCTGCCCACCATCAGCCTCATCGCCACCGAAGACTACCCCCTGTCGCGGCGCCTGTACTTCTACCTGCCGCCCGACTCGAAACAGCGCTGGGCCAAAGCCTTGGTGCGCTTCGCCCAGAGCCCGCAGGGGCAGTCCATCGTCGCGCAGAACGGCTTTGTCGCGCAGACCGTGCAGGCGATGAAGGTGCGCGCCACCTCGGAAATGCCTGCGGATTATCAGAACCTGACCCGTGAGGCCGAGCGGCTGTCAGTGAACTTCCGCTTCGCCCAAGGCAGCGCCACGCTGGACACCAAGGCGCGGCTGGACCTCAAGCGGGTGGTCGAGTACCTGAAGGCTCAGGACAAACTCAATCAGAAGGTCACGCTGGTGGGCTTTGGCGATGCGAAGAGCGATCCGGCGCGGGCGCAGTTGCTGTCGAAGCTGCGTGCGATGGCGGTGCGGCGGGAGTTGCTCAAAGACGACGTGATCCTGCGCGATGTGCGCGGTTTCGGCGACGTAATGCCCGTGGCGCGCAACGATGTCGATGAGGGACGGATCAAGAATCGCCGGGTCGAGGTGTGGGTGGAGTGACCCGGCGATAGCGGAGTTGAGCAATCAGCGATGCTCGCTGCGCATTAGCTCTTTAGGGACATATTTGCCCACTTCATATTTGCCGATCGCCGCGCGGTGCACTTCGTCCGGGCCGTCCGCCAGACGCAACGTGCGCTGCATGGCGTACATGTAGGCCAGCGGAAAATCCCCTGATACCCCCGCGCCGCCGTGGATCTGGATCGCCCGGTCGATCACCCGCAGGGCCACGTTCGGGGCGACGACCTTGATCTGCGCGATCTCGCTTTTGGCCACTTTGTTACCGACCGTGTCCATCATGTAGGCCGCTTTGAGGGTCAACAGGCGCGCCATGTCGATTTCCATGCGCGAGTCGGCGATCTTGTCGATGTTGCCGCCCAGACGCGCCAGCGGACGACCGAACGCCGTGCGCTGCACCGAGCGTTTGCACATCAGTTCCAGCGCCCGTTCAGCCATGCCGATCGAACGCATGCAGTGGTGAATGCGGCCTGGGCCAAGACGTCCCTGAGCGATCTCGAAGCCCCGGCCTTCGCCCAGCAGTACGTTCTCGTAGGGCACGCGGACGTTTTCGAACAGCACTTCGGCGTGACCGTGAGGTGCGTCGTCATAGCCAAACACCGGCAGTGGCCGCACGATTTTCACGCCAGGCGTATCGGTGGGCACCAGAATCATCGAATGCTGCTGGTGGCGCGGGCCGTCAGGGTTGCTCAGACCCATGAAGATCATGATTTTGCAGCGCGGATCGCAGGCGCCGGAGGTCCACCATTTACGGCCGTTGATGACCCACTCGTCGCCGTCGCGCACGGCGCGGGCGGCCATGTTGGTGGCGTCCGATGAGGCGACATCCGGTTCGGTCATGGCAAAGGCCGAGCGGATTTCCCCACGCAACAACGGCTCCAGCCACTGCTGTTTCTGGGCTTGCGTTGCGTAACGCACCAGCACTTCCATGTTGCCGGTGTCGGGCGCTGAGCAGTTGAAGGGCTCAGGCCCCAGCAGCGAACGGCCCATGATTTCGGCCAGTGGTGCGTATTCCAGGTTGCTCAGTCCCGCCCCCAGTTCCGACTCTGGCAGAAACAGGTTCCACAGGCCCTCGGCCTTGGCCCGGGCCTTGAGCTCTTCCATGATTGCGGTCGGCTGCCAGCGATCCCCTTCGGCCACCTGACGCTCGAATACCGGCTCGGCCGGATAGACATAGGCGTCCATGAACGCCGTGACGCGCTCGCGCAGTTCCTGGACCTTGGGGGAGTAAGCGAAATCCATGGGCAGTTACCTTCTGATGAGGTGTTTCAAGACATGACGAGGATGCTAGATGAGGCCTCTCCATTTATCTAACCTATTCTCGGCGTGTATTAACATTCATCACTGATATATGATCGGCCCGTTTCTGCACGAAAGTCCCAACAACAAAAACAGCGTGAGGCGCACAGCAATGAACCTGAGCAAGGTCGATCTCAATCTCTTTATTGTCTTTGACGCCATCTACACCGAAGCCAACCTGACCCGCGCCGGTCAGATCGTCGGCATCACCCAGCCCGCCGTGTCCAACGCCCTGGCGCGCCTGCGGGAAACCTTCAACGACCCGCTGTTCGTGCGCACCGCCCAAGGCATGGTGCCAACGCCCATGGCGCAGAACATCATCGGCCCGGTGCGCAACGCCCTGTCGCTGCTGCGGGTGTCGGTGCAGGAAAGCCGCATTTTCAACCCCCAGCAGGCGAACAAGAACTACCGCATCAGCATGACCGACCTGACCGAGGCGATCATCCTGCCCGCGCTGTTCCAGCGCTTGCGCCGCCTGGCCCCGGCGGTGACCATCGAAAGCTTCTTGTCCAAACGTCGGGAAACCACCAAGGAACTCGCCGCGGGGCGTCTGGATTTTGCCGTGGATGCGCCGCTCAACACCGACCCGCAGGTGCGCCACGTCAAGTTGATGGAAGACAGTTACGTCTGTGCCATGCGCAAGGGCCATCCACTGGCGCAGAAAGGCTCGATCACCCTGGATGACTATTTGTCGGTGGCGCACATCCACATTTCCAGCCGTCGCAGCGGTTTGGGCTACGTGGACCTGGCATTGGGCAAGATGGGCATCCAGCGCAAGGTTGCTCTGCGTTCGCAGCATTACCTGATGGCCTCCCAGGTGCTGCATCAGACCGACATGGTCATGACCGTTCCGGAGCGCTTCGCCCGCCGCAACGACCTGCACTTCGTGCACCTGCCGGTCAATGATGTACCGAGTGTGGAAACTCACTTGTACTGGCATGAAAGCACCGACCAGGATCCGGCCAACCGCTGGATGCGCGAGCAGATCATCGAGCTGTGCCAGCAAGTGGTGGCGCAGGAACGCAAGCTGGAAAAGCAGCTGGAAGAGATAGCCAGGTAACTGTTCCCCGTAGGAGCGCACTGAATGCAGACGCCTTGACGTTAACGTCAAGGTCGCCGTACGTTAGCCCGACGCGTCCACTGTTCGAGCCTTCCCATGAGCCACCCGACCTACAGCATTTCAGACCTCGCCCGCGAGTTGGACATCACCACCCGCACCATTCGTTTTTATGAAGAGCAAGGCATGCTCAGCCCCGAACGGCGCGGGCTGGAGCGTGTCTATTCGGCACGGGACAAGGTCACCCTGAAGCTGATCCTGCGGGGCAAGCGCATCGGTTTTTCCCTGGCCGAATGCCGCGACCTGATCGGCCTCTACGACCCCACCGGCGATAACCAGAAGCAGCTCACCACCATGCTGGAAAAAATTGCCGAACGCCGCGCGCAGCTGGATCAGCAGTTGCTCGACATTCAGCAGATGCAGCTGGAACTGGACACAGCCGAAGAGCGTTGCAAGGCCGCTCTAAGTCATTCCGTTTAAAAACAAAAAGATAAATCACGTACCTGAATACGAATCGAGGTTAACCCTGCCATGTCGCTCCCTCAACGCGTACGCCTGGTCGAAGTCGGCCCCCGCGATGGCCTGCAAAACGAATCCCGCCCCATCGAGGTGGCGGACAAGGTCCGGCTGGTGGACGACCTTACCGACGCTGGTCTTTCCTACATTGAGGTCGGCAGTTTTGTCTCGCCCAAATGGGTGCCGCAGATGGCCGGTTCCGCCGAGGTGTTTGCCGGCATTCAGCGCAAGGCCGAGGTGACCTACGCCGCATTGGCGCCCAACCTGCGCGGTTTCGAAGATGCGCTGGCGGCAGGCGTCAAGGAGGTCGCCGTATTCGCCGCAGCGTCCGAGGCGTTTTCCCAGCGCAACATCAATTGCTCGATCAGCGAAAGCCTCGATCGCTTTCTGCCGATCATGGAGGCCGCGCGTTTGCACGGTATTCAAGTGCGCGGGTACGTGTCCTGCGTGCTGGGCTGCCCCTATGAAGGCGCCGTGGCGCCGAAACAAGTGGCTTCGGTCGCCAACGCGCTGTACGCCATGGGCTGTTACGAAGTGTCACTGGGCGACACCATCGGCACGGGTACGCCCGGCGCGACCCGAGAATTGATAGACGCCGTGGCCGGGCAGATTCCCCGCGGCAAACTGGCCGGGCACTTCCATGACACCTACGGACAGGCGCTAGCCAATATCTATGCAAGCCTGTTGGAAGGCATCCAGGTATTCGACAGCTCGGTCGCAGGCCTGGGCGGCTGCCCTTATGCAAAAGGGGCTACAGGCAATGTCGCGACGGAAGATGTGCTGTACATGCTCAACGGCCTGGACATCGACACCGGGGTCGATCTCGACCAACTGATTGCCGCCGGCCAACGCATCAGCGATGTGCTGGGCCGTGCCAACGGCTCACGTGTGGCAAAGGCACGTTTGTCGGGCTGATGTGCGACAAGTTGTCACACAGTGTTACCCTGCTCGGCATTGAAGCGCGGGAAACGGGTAACACGGAAACACCCGGTCATGATTTCAGCGATGAGCTGATTGGGCCGTTTCTCTGCAGGCCCCGGTTTTCGGGCAATCGTAAAAACTGGCATGGCTTCTGCTATGTCTTACGTACAACAAAAATAAAAAATCGCAGTAACCCAATAAAAACAAGACGTATCGGCTCTGACATAACAAGAACAACACGGACAGAGACGCAGCTAACTGATTTTTTTGGAGTGGATCGCTTTGTGAGGCTCAGGCTTCTCGACCGGGCAGAGAACAATAAAACGACCTTCAGGTCGCTCCCGGACCGGATGAATCGAAAGATCAAGGCAGCATCAGCGCTCAAAAAAATACGTTTGCTCTTGACCCCGGATGGGGGTCGCTCAAAAAGCAAAAAAGGTCTGGCCACCAAAAACAACAACAGGCCGCCTAAAAACAAAAAAGAGCATGCAACTGAAATAACTTGGAGGGGAGCCCTGGCTCCCCTTCGTGCTATCTGGCGTTTATAAAATCTCCTCTTTGCCTGCCATTACCACGCTCTGTTGAACATGTGGTTTACCTGACAAAGCGCAACCGGCCGGTTCTGCTGCCGCTTCGCGCCAGATCGCGAGCAAGGTGGAGCGCCACCCCGGTGGCTCCTACGCCTTCGCCAGAAGCGATCGTATCTATCTAACACTCACTCCTCCACTCGTTGACATCCTCACGCTCTCAGGTTTACGTTAACGTAAAGGTGATACAGATTATTGCCATCCGACAGCCCCTCCAAAAACAACAAGGGAACGCAGTCTCATGAATTACTCCACCCTGAATTTCGGTCTTGGCGAAACCCTCGACATGCTGCGCGATCAGGTGCAGTCCTTTGTCGTCGCCGAACTGGCCCCGCGCGCGGCGCAAATCGACAAGGACAACCTGTTTCCCGCCGACATGTGGCGCAAGTTCGGTGAGATGGGTCTGCTCGGCATCACGGTCGGTGAGGAATACGGCGGCGCGGGCCTGGGTTATCTGGCGCACGTGGTGGCGATGGAAGAAATCAGCCGGGGCTCGGCGTCGGTGGCATTGTCCTATGGCGCGCACTCCAACCTCTGCGTCAACCAGATCAACCGCAACGGCAACCCTGAACAGAAGGCCCGCTACCTGCCCAAGCTGATCAGCGGCGAGCACATCGGCGCGCTGGCCATGAGCGAGCCCAACGCAGGTTCCGACGTGGTGTCGATGAAACTGCGCGCCGACAAACGTGGTGACCGCTTCGTGCTTAACGGCAGCAAGACCTGGATCACCAACGGCCCCGACGCCAACACCTACGTGATCTACGCCAAGACCGATCTGGAAAAAGGTGCCCATGGCATCAGCGCATTCATTGTCGAGCGCGACTGGAAAGGTTTCTCACGCAGCAACAAGTTCGACAAGCTGGGCATGCGCGGCTCCAACACCTGCGAGCTGTTCTTCGATGACGTGGAAGTCCCGGAAGAAAACCTGCTGGGCGCCCTCAACGGCGGCGTGAAGGTGCTGATGAGCGGGCTCGATTACGAGCGGGTCGTGCTCTCCGGCGGCCCGACCGGGATCATGCAGGCCTGCATGGACGTGGTGCTGCCTTACATTCACGACCGCAAACAGTTCGGCCAGAGCATCGGCGAATTCCAGCTGATTCAGGGCAAGGTCGCCGACATGTACACCCAGCTCAACGCCAGCCGCGCCTACCTCTACGCCGTGGCTCAGGCCTGTGAGCGCGGCGAGACCACGCGCAAGGATGCGGCCGGGGTGATCCTCTACAGCGCCGAACGCGCGACGCAGATGGCGCTGGACACGATCCAGATCCTCGGCGGCAACGGCTACATCAATGAATTCCCTGCCGGACGTCTGTTGCGCGACGCCAAGTTGTACGAAATCGGCGCGGGGACCAGTGAGATCCGTCGCATGCTGATCGGTCGCGAACTGTTCAACGAAACCCGCTGAGCGCATCGGAGGCTGCATGACTACCCTGCACACCCGCATCAATCCGCGCTCGCCCGAGTTCTGCGCCAACAGCGAAAGCCTGCGCGCCCAAGTCGATGCCTTGCACACCCTGCTCGCTCAGGTGCATCAAGGCGGCGGCCCCAAGGCCCAGGAACGCCACACTTCGCGGGGCAAACTGTTGCCCCGCGAGCGCATCAACCGCCTGCTCGACATCGGCTCGCCGTTTCTTGAAATCAGCCAGCTCGCCGCCCACGGCGTGTATGGCGAAGACGTCCCCGCAGCCGGGGTAATCGCCGGGATCGGCCGGGTCGAGGGCGTCGAATGCATGATCATCGCCAACGACGCGACGGTCAAAGGCGGCACCTACTACCCGCTTACGGTGAAAAAACACCTGCGCGCCCAGACCATCGCTCAGCAGAATCGCCTGCCGTGCATTTATCTGGTGGACTCCGGCGGCGCCAACCTGCCGCGCCAGGACGAGGTGTTCCCTGATCGCGAGCACTTCGGGCGCATCTTCTTCAACCAGGCCAACATGAGCGCCCAGGGCATCCCGCAGATCGCCGTGGTCATGGGCTCCTGCACCGCAGGCGGCGCCTACGTGCCCGCCATGGCCGATGAAGCGATCATGGTGCGTCAGCAGGCGACGATCTTTCTCGCCGGCCCGCCGTTGGTGAAAGCTGCTACCGGTGAGGTGGTCAGTGCCGAAGACCTGGGCGGCGCCGACGTGCACTGCAAGATTTCCGGCGTGGCCGACCATTACGCCGACAGCGACGAACACGCGCTGGAACTGGCGCGGCGCAGCGTCGCCAACCTCAACTGGCGCAAGCAGGGCCAGTTGCAGCTGCGCACCCCGGTCGCGCCGTTGTACCCCAGCGATGAGCTGTATGGCGTGATTTCCGCCGACCCGAAACAGCCATTCGATGTGCGCGAAGTGATCGCGCGCCTGGTGGACGGCTCGGTCTTCGATGAATTCAAAGCGCTGTTCGGCACCACTCTGGTCTGTGGTTTCGCGCACCTGAACGGCTACCCGATCGCGATCCTCGCCAACAATGGCATCCTTTTCGCCGAGGCTGCGCAGAAAGGCGCGCACTTCATCGAACTGGCCTGCCAGCGCGGCATTCCGCTGCTGTTCCTGCAGAACATCACCGGTTTCATGGTCGGCCAGAAATACGAAGCCGGCGGCATCGCCAAGCACGGCGCCAAACTGGTCACCGCCGTGGCCTGCGCCAACGTGCCGAAATTCACCGTGATCATCGGCGGCAGCTTCGGCGCCGGTAATTACGGCATGTGCGGCCGCGCCTACGACCCGCGCTTCCTGTGGATGTGGCCCAACGCGCGCATCGGCGTCATGGGCGGCGAACAGGCTGCAGGCGTGCTGGTGCAGGTCAAGCGCGAGCAGACCGAACGCAGCGGCCAGTCCTTCAGCGCCGAGCAGGAAGCCGAGATCAAACAACCGATCCTCGACCAGTACGAACATCAGGGTCACCCCTACTATTCCAGCGCCCGCTTGTGGGACGACGGCGTGATTGACCCGGCGCAGACCCGCGACATCCTCGCCCTGGCCATCAGCGCCGCCCTCAACGCCCCCATCGAACCGACCCGCTTCGGCGTGTTCCGCATGTGACCTGAGGATCTGACCATGACCGATTTCAACACCTTGGAACTCGAACACGACGCGCGCGGCTTCGTCACCCTGTGGCTCAACCGCCCGGAAAAGAATAACGCCTTCAACGCCCAGATGATTCGCGAGCTGATCATCGCCCTTGACCGTATTCAGGGCGACGCCAGCCTGCGCTTCATGCTGCTGCGCGCACGCGGCAGGCACTTCAGCGCAGGCGCGGACCTGGCCTGGATGCAGGAATCGGCCAACCTGGACTACAACACCAACCTGGGCGACGCCCGGGAGCTGGGCGAACTGATGTACAACCTCGCCAAACTCAAGCTGCCGTCGCTTGCCGTGGTGCAGGGCGCAGCCTATGGGGGCGCGCTTGGCCTGATCAGTTGCTGCGACATGGCCATCGGCGCTGACGATGCGCAGTTCTGCCTATCTGAAGTGAAGATCGGCCTGGCGCCGGCGGTGATCAGCCCCTTCGTCACCCAAGCCATCGGCGAGCGCCACGCCCGCCGCTACGCCCTGACCGCCGAGCGTTTCGACGGCCAGCGGGCGCGGGAGATCGGCTTGCTGGCTGAGTCCTACCCGGCCGCCGAACTGGAACAGCAGGTCGAGCAGTGGGTTTCCAATCTGCTGCTCAACAGCCCGCAGGCGATGCGCGTCAGCAAGGAGCTTCTGCGTGAAGTCGGTCACGGCGAGCTGAGCCCTGCCCTGCGCCGGTACTGCGAAAACGCCATCTCGCGCATCCGCGTCAGCCCCGAAGGCCAGGAAGGCTTGCGCGCCTTTTTGCACAAACGCGAACCGGCCTGGCGCGCAGCCCTCAGTAACAAAGGAGAATCATGCTGATGAGCGGCCCGAACAATACTGTCCTGACGTCTGTGCTGGTGGCCAACCGCGGCGAAATCGCTTGCCGCGTGATGCGCACGGCCAAGGCCATGGGCCTGACCACCGTGGCCGTTCACAGCGCCACCGATCGCAACGCGCGCCACGTGCGGGAGGCCGACCTCGCCGTCGACCTGGGCGGCAGCAAGGCTGCCGACAGTTACCTGCAAATCGACAAATTAATCGCCGCCGCCAAAGCCTGCGGCGCCTCGGCGATTCATCCGGGCTACGGCTTTCTCTCGGAAAACCCAGGGTTTGCCCGCGCCGTCGAGCAGGCCGGCCTGATTTTCCTCGGCCCGCCCGCCTCGGCCATCGACGCCATGGGCAGCAAATCGGCGGCCAAATCCCTGATGGAAACCGCCGGCGTGCCCTTGGTGCCGGGTTACCACGGTGAAGCCCAGGACGCCGCCACCTTCCGCGAAGCTGCAGCGCGCATCGGCTACCCGGTGCTGCTCAAGGCCACGGCCGGTGGCGGCGGCAAGGGCATGAAAGTGGTCGAACGCGACGAGGGTCTGGCTGACGCCCTGGCCTCGGCGCAGCGTGAAGCGCAGTCGTCATTCGGCGACTCGCGCATGCTGGTGGAAAAGTACGTGCTCAAACCGCGCCACGTGGAAATTCAGGTGTTCGCCGACCAGCACGGCAACTGCCTGTATCTGAACGAACGCGACTGTTCGATTCAGCGCCGCCACCAGAAAGTCGTCGAAGAGGCCCCTGCCCCCGGCCTGAGCCCCGAACTGCGCCGGGCCATGGGCGAAGCGGCGGTGCGTGCAGCCCAGGCCATCGGCTACGTCGGTGCGGGCACGGTGGAGTTTCTGCTGGATGCTCGCGGCGAGTTCTTCTTCATGGAAATGAACACGCGCTTGCAGGTCGAGCACCCGGTTACCGAGGCCATTACCGGCCTTGATCTGGTGGCCTGGCAGATTCGCGTGGCCCAGGGCGAACCGTTGCCGATTACCCAGGATCAGGTGCCGCTCAAGGGCCACGCCATCGAGGTGCGGCTGTACGCGGAAGACCCGGCCAATGACTTCCTGCCCGCCACCGGCACCTTGCAGGTGTATCGCGAATCGGCGCCGGGACCGGGCCGTCGGGTCGACAGTGGCGTAGCTGAGGGCGATGAGATTTCGCCGTACTACGACCCGATGCTCGGCAAACTCGTCGCCTGGGGCGAGGACCGCGAACAGGCGCGCCTGCGTTTGCTGGCCATGCTTGATGAATTCGCCATCGCTGGTTTGCGCACCAACCTGGCTTTTTTGCGCCGGATCATCGCGCACCCTGCGTTTGCTGAGGCTGAACTGGATACTGGCTTCATTGCGCGCTATCAGGCGGATCTGCTGCCGCCGGTGGAGGGTTTGTCCGATGCGTTCTGGAACGTGGCGGCTGAGGCTTATCGCCAAAGCGCGTCGAATCCGGTGCGTGACGATGATCCTCATTCACCGTGGTCCGGGGTGACAGGGTTGCGTCTCGGCCTGCCTGCCGAGGTGGAATTGCACCTGAGCTGCGCAGGCGAAACCCGCAAAGTGCCGCTGCGTGGCGCTTCAAGCGCTGTTCGCTTGCAGGGGGAGCATCTGACCCTGGAGCACGACGGCGTGCGTCTTCAGGCGCTGGCCATTCGGCGCGATGGCACGCTGTATCTGCGTTGGCAGGGCGAGTTGCACGCTGTTACGCGCATCGATCCGATTGCCGCTGTCGAAGCCAGCCATACCCAACAAGGCGGCCTCAGCGCGCCCATGAACGGCAGCATCGTGCGGGTGTTGGTGGAGGTTGGGCAGTCAGTGGAGGCTGGCACGCCGCTGGTGGTGCTGGAAGCCATGAAAATGGAACACAGCATTCGCGCGAGTCAGGCCGGGACGGTTGCCGCGCTGTATTGCGCTGAAGGCGAGATGGTCAGCGAAGGAACCGTGCTGGTCGAACTGACCGAAATCTAGCCCGCTGCAGCGAACTGTGGGAGTGAGCTTGCTCACTCCCACAGAGCCCGTAACCGGTATAGATCTGTAAATGCCGCGAGAATCACTGATCCTCGCGGCTTTTTTACACCTTAAGCCGCCACCTCATACAACTTCGGCAGCTCAACCTCGCCACTCACCAGACTCTGACGCATCCGCGCAGCCTGCAGCGCCGCAGCTTTCATCGCGCTTTCCTTCACGTGGCCATAGCCGCGAATACGCTCAGGCAAGCGCGCCAGGCTAAGGGCGGTGTGACGATTGTTGGCCGTCAAATGACTGAGGATCAGCTCGATATCAGCCACATAACTGTCGATCAACTCGCGCTCCTGACGCCGCTCCAGGCTACGCCCGAACGGGTCGAACGCAGTGCCGCGCAGGAATTTGAATTTCGCCAGCACATCGAACGCCTTCAGCATCCACGGCCCGAAACTGCGTTTGCGCGGCGCGCCGCTGTTGGGGTCGCGCTTGGCCAGCCACGATGGCGCCAGATGAAACTCCAGGCGGTAATCCCCTTCGAACTGCGCCTGCAACTGACGGGTGAACTCGCCGTTGCTGTAAAGCCGTGCGACTTCGTACTCATCCTTGTAGGCCAGCAGCTTGAAGTAGTTGAACGCCACCGCTTCCGTCAGGGCCAGTTGCTCACCCGGGAACAGACGGCTTTCGGCCTCGCGCACCTTGTAGACCAGTGCCAGGTAACGCTCGCCGTAGGCACGGTTCTGATAGTCGCCCAGGGTTTTGCTGTTGTTGGCCAGGCGCTGCTCCAGGCTCAAGGCCTCTGGCTCGAACACCGCAACCGCTTCAGGGTTGGCCGCCGCCTGAACCGCTGGCAGATCAAACGCGGCACGACGGCCCCACAGGAACGCCTGCTGGTTGAGATTGACCGCCACGCCGTTCAGCTCGATGGCCTTTTCAATGGCTGCCGAGGTCAGCGGAATCAGGCCCTTCTGGAAGGCAAAGCCGAGCATGAACAGGTTGCTGGCGATGCTGTCGCCCATCAGTTTGGTGGCCAGATCGGTGGCAGGCACGAAGTGGGTCTTGTCCTCGCCCACCGCTTCGCGAATGGTCTGCATCATCGCGTCGGCCGGGAATTCAGCGTCCGGATTGCGAGTAAATTCCGCAGTCGGCGTCTGCTGGCTGTTAACCACGGCGTGGGACTTGGCGCTGTTGAGCTTGGCAATCGCATCGGGGCCGGAAGCCACCAATAGGTCGCAGCCCAGCAACAGATGCGCCTCACCCGCCGCAATGCGCACCGCGAACAGGTCGTCCTGACGCGCAGCGATGCGAATGTGGCTCACCACCGGGCCGAACTTCTGCGCCAGCCCTGCCTGGTCGAGCACGCTGCAGCCCTTGCCTTCCAGATTCGCGGCGTACCCCAGCATTGCACCGACAGTGGTGACACCGGTGCCGCCCACCCCTGGCAACAGGATGTTGAAAGGTTGATCCAGGCTCGGCAGTGTCGGCTCAGGCAGCTCGGCAAATGCCTGTGCCTGTTTCGGCAATTGAGGTTTGCGCAGCTTGCCACCGTGCACGGTCACAAAGCTTGGGCAAAAGCCCTCGACGCAACTGAAGTCCTTGTTGCAGGCGCTCTGGTCGATCTCACGCTTGCGCCCTTGTGCGGTTTCCTTGGGCAGGATCGACAGGCAGCCGGATTTTGCGCCGCAATCACCGCAGCCCTCACACACTGCCGGGTTGATGATCGCGCGCTTGTCCAGATCGAGCATGGTGCCGCGTTTGCGGCGGCGGCGTTTCTCGGTGGCGCAGGTCTGGTCGTAGATGATCACCGAGGCGCCTTTGAACTCGCGTAATTCGCGCTGCACGCTGTCCAGATCGCGGCGATGGTGGAAGGTGGTGATGGGCGCAAACGCCTCGCGGCTCGGGTATTTGTCCGGGTCGTCCGACACCAGCGCGATGCGCTGCACGCCTTCGTTGAACACCTGCCGGCTGAGCTGATCAACCCGCAAGATGCCGTCGATGGGCTGCCCGCCGGTCATGGCGACGGCGTCGTTGTAGAGAATCTTGTAGGTGATGTTGACCTTGGAGGCCACCGCCGCCCGCAGCGCCAGATGGCCCGAGTGGAAATAGGTGCCGTCGCCCAGGTTCTGGAACACGTGTGGCGTTTCGGTGAAGGGCGCCTGGCCGATCCAGGTCACGCCCTCGCCGCCCATCTGGGTGAACGTGTCGGTTTCCCGGTCCATCCAGATGGTCATGTAGTGACAGCCAATCCCCGCCAGCGCGCGACTGCCTTCCGGCACCTTGGTCGAGCTGTTGTGTGGGCAACCGGAGCAGAAATGCGGGGTGCGCTGAGTCTTGAACAGCGGCGCGGCCAGGGCCTTTTCCTTGTCTTGCAGGAACTGCAGGCGCGCTTCGATTTTCGGGCTGCAATAGATTGGAGCCAGGCGTCTGGCGATCACCCGAGCGATCATCGCCGGGGTCAATTCGGCCAGGTTGGGCAGCAATGAGCGCCCTTCTTCGTCGAACTCGCCGACAACACGAGGTCGCTTGTCCACTGGCCAGTTGTACAGCTGGCCGGTCAACTGGTCTTCGATGACGCTGCGTTTTTCCTCGACCACCAGAATCTCGTCCAGGCCTTCAGCGAAGTCGTGAACCGACACCGGTTCCAGCGGCCAGCTCATGCCGACCTTGAGCACGCGAATACCCACTGAGGCGCACAACTCCTCGTCAATGCCCAGTTCTTCCAGTGCTTGGCGCACGTCCAGATACGATTTGCCGGTGGTGATGATGCCCAGCCGCGGCTGCGGGGAATCGATGACGACCTTGTTCAGGTTATTGGCGCGGGCGAAGGCGCGGGCGGCGTAGATCTTGTAGGTGTTGAGGCGTGCTTCCTGGGACAGCGGCGGATCGGGCCAGCGAATGTGCAAGCCATCCTCGGGCAATTGGAAGTCTTCGGGGATTTTCGTTTCGATGCGCAGCGGATCGACTTCGACTACAGCGGAAGAGTCGACATTTTCGGCAATGGTTTTCATCGCCACCCAACATCCGCTGTACCGGGAAAGCTCCCAACCGATGATGCCGTAATCGAGGATTTCCTGAACGTTGCTCGGGTTGAGCACTGGGATCATCGAAGCGATGAACGCGTGCTCGCTCTGGTGGGCGATGGTCGACGATTTGCAGCCGTGGTCGTCGCCCGCGAGGATCAGCACCCCGCCGTTTTTCGCCGAGCCTGCCGAGTTGCCGTGCTTGAACACGTCGCCGCAGCGATCAACGCCTGGGCCCTTGCCGTACCACAGCGCAAAGACGCCGTCGTATTTGCCTTCGGGAAACAGATTGACCTGCTGACTGCCCCAAACGGCCGTGGCCGCCAACTCTTCGTTGACCCCAGGCTGGAAATGGATGGCGTTCTCTTGAAGGTAATCCTTGGCGTCCCACAGGCTCTTGTCGAGATTGCCCAGGGGCGAGCCGCGGTAGCCGGAAATGAAACCTGCCGTGTTCAGACCACGGGCCTCGTCGCGCTGTTTTTGCAGCATCGGCAAGCGGGTCAACGCCTGGGTTCCGGTCAGGTACAGATTGCCGGTGGCGAGTCGGTACTTATCGTCCAGACGAATATCAGCCAAAGACATTCAGGCACTCCTTTGTTTTTATTAGTGCGTTTTGAATGTGGCGAGCAGTGGCGTCGCAGGCCTTGTGGGCCGTGGTCCTGCCGCTCGATCGCCGGGACGGTTGAACCCGGCACTCACGGACTCAATACTGCCTGTGCCGCGCAGGCTTTTTCTTTCTAATTTGGCCGAAATCTGCTCATATCCTGCATGCCTGTTTCCATTCAAGAACAAAAAAGGGTCAATTCATGCAGGTCAAGCTGAGCCCCCTCGATCGTAAAATCCTCCGCCTGTTGCAGCACGATGCCGACCTCTCCGCCGCCGAAATCGCCGAGCGGGTGGAGCTGTCGCAGTCGCCGTGCTGGCGGCGGATCAATCGGTTGCAGGAAGAAGGCGTGATTGAGCGCAAGGTCGCCCTGCTCAACCCCGCCAAGCTGGGGCTGACCATGACGGTATTCGTCGATGTGAAGCTCTCGGGCCACGGGCGGCGCTATCTGACCGAATTCGAAGACGCCATCACCGGCTACCCCGAGGTGCTGGAGTGCTACACGATGGCGGGGGACATGGACTTCATGCTCAAGGTCGTGGTTCAGGACATCGCCAGTTACGAACGCTTCTTGCGCGACCACCTGCTGCAAAGCCCGCACGTGCAAGAGGCGCATTCGAACATTGCGATGAGCGTGGTCAAACGCACTACAGAGTTGCCGCTGGATTGAGAATCGAAGGGATGTGTCACAGGGTACAAAAAATCTTTTCGCGAATACGCAAAAAAATCATTGACGTGCAAATGATAATGATTATTATTGAGCGCAACCGATCGAGAGATTGGTTGGGTAACCCAGAAGCCTTAGGTCGGCTTCCGGATTATCTCCTCATCAGGCTAATCACGGTTTTTGACCCGGCTTTTTGCCGGGTCTTTTTTTTTCGTGCCCTTGAAGGGTCTGATTCGTTTTGACTGCTTGGGTCGGGGTGTTGCGTTCTTCAGGCTAATGAAGAGGGTCGACTTTGCGATGGCGCGCATCATAGCAAAAGAACAATGAGCGCTGAACTGCCAACGCGGTCAAAAACGATATATTGGGTAAAAAATCCAGAAATAAAGACCTTTTTACTTGAGAACGAATCTCATACGCACTAACATCGGTCCGCGTCACGGATGATGCCCCCACTCCTCTCCCACAGGATGGCCCACGGATGACCTGCGAGTGATATGCCATGACCCATCAGCTCTCTTCTCCGTCTTCGTTGCCTACACACCAGCCTGCCCTGCCCGTCAGCCTGGAAACCGACGCTTATCGCCGTCGCCTCCAGAAGCTGCCGCGCCGCACCCAGCAGGTGTTTCTGCTCAGCCGCCTCGATCAACTCTCCTACGCCGACATCGCTCATTTGCTTGAGACTGATGTGCAGTCCGTTGAGCGTTGCATGGTGCGTGTGCTGGAGCAGTGCAGCGACGACGAAGCCGTCAATCTGCAGGCCCTGCGCTGGTACGTGCACCTGCAAAGCCCCCTCGCCACCGCCAGTCAGCGCATCGAATTCCGTCACTGGCTGGACGCCAACGCCCTTAATCTGCAGGCCTTCCAGAGCACCGAACGCTTGTGGCGTCGGCTTCAGGCCCCTGCGGCCGTCATGGGCGCCAGCGGCTGGCATCGGCGCAAACGTCGGGTGTACATCGGCTGGCTCATGCTGACGGCGTTCCTGTGCAGCCTTTTGGTCACGGCCGAAGCCTTTACCTGAGTCCCATCGTCAACCGTTTCTGTCGCCGTCCGGGTTTGTGATGCGTGTAAAGTAGCGGTCATAACAGCCATTCAATGGCGTTGCGTCGGCATTAACGTACTCAGGACCTTTCCGTGATTCAGACCGCCCTTTCCATCACCTGCGACTTCGACAGTGGCAACATCGTCGTGCTCGATGCGAGCAACCCGCAGAACGTGCAACTGGCCATTCGCCCGGACACCCGCAGCCCGCATTTCCAGTGGTTTCACTTCAAGGTCGACGGCATGCAGGTCGGTCAGCCCCACGCCTTCAGCCTGACCAACGCCAGCGAATCGAGCTACAACCGCGCCTGGACCGGCTACAACGCCGCAGCATCGTACGACCAGAAAACCTGGTTCCGCGTGCCCAGCAGCTTCGATGGCAAAGCGCTGAATTTCGAAATCTCCCCCGAGCAACCGCAGATCTGGTTCGCCTACTTCGAACCCTACAGCCGCGAGCGCCACGACTGGCTGATCGATCAGGCACTGAACAAGGCCGGCACCGAGTTGCTGGCTACTGGCAAAAGCGTTGAAGGCCGCGAGATTCCGCTGTTGCGCAAAGGCGACGGCGCAGCGGGCAAACGCAAGCTATGGATCATCGCCCAGCAGCACCCCGGCGAGCACATGGCCGAGTGGTTCATGGAGGGCGTGATCGAGCGCCTGCAACAGAACGACGCCGAACTGCAGGCCCTGCTCGCTTCGGCGGATCTGTATCTGGTGCCGCACATGAACCCCGATGGTTCCTTCCACGGCCACCTGCGCACCAACGCTCAAGGCAAGGACCTGAACCGCGCCTGGCAGGACTCGACGCCGGAACTGAGCCCGGAAGTGTTCTTCGTCAAGGAGCAGATGGAAAAGTACGGCGTGGACATGTTCCTCGACGTACACGGTGACGAGGAAATCCCCTACGTGTTCACCGCCGCCTGCGAAGGCAATCCAGGCTACACCGAGCAGCAGAAGGCCCTGGAAGCTGACTTCCGCACACGCCTGAGCGGGCTGACCCAAGATTTCCAGACCCGCTACGGCTACCCCAAGGCCGCACCGGGCAAGGCCAACATGAACCTGGCCTGCAACAGCGTCGGCGAGCGCTACAAGTGCCTGGCGCTGACCCTGGAGATGCCGTTCAAGGACAACGACGACGCGCCGGATGTCGTGACAGGCTGGTCGGGCAAGCGCTCGATGCAACTGGCCCGGGATGTGCTGATCGTGCTGGGGCAGATGGTTTCGGTTCTGCGCTGAAAGGCTGGCTGACGCAAATCCCTGTAGTAGCACGGCCGACAAACGGAACGCTGCCCGGCCGTGCTGCTACAAAAAACTTGACCTAACCCCGCGTCTTACCCCTCAACATGCTATCGAGCACCTCATCTCGCCTCACCCATCCATGAAACAGCGCCGCCGCCAGGTGCGCGAGGATGGTCAGGAAAAACAGATACGCCAGATACCGATGAGCCTTGCGCAAGAACGCGAAGGTCTCCGCGTGGGCGGCGACAATCGAAGGCAGGCGCACTGAACTGCTCAGCATCACCGGATCGCCCGCCGCCGAAATCATCGCCCAGCCAATCAGTGGCATCGCCAGCATCAGCGCATACAGCAGAGAGTGCGAAAGCTTGGCCGCAAGCACCTGCACCGCAGGAAGATCGGCTGGCAGCGCTGGCGTGCGCGTGGTCAAGCGCACGATCAGACGCACGATGACCAGCGCCAGAATGGCGATCCCCAAGGGTTTGTGCAGGTTCAGCAGCCATTCGTGGCGTTCGGACACCGAAGCCACCATGCCCGCTCCGATGAACAGCATGGCGATGACCATCAGCGCCATCAGCCAGTGCAGCGCGCGGGCCAGCGGCGAGAAATGCGTAGTCGGCGTACTCATGGCTGTTTCTCCTGTGCAGGCGTGGCTTTAAACTGATCGACTTCGCTGGTGCGCCGCAGGTAGGACGAGGCGTAAGCCGCAGAGCGGGCTGCCAACAGGGGATCGTCAGAGCCTTCGATGCCGCTTGGCAACACCAGCGGGTCGTAGTTGATGTCGCGGCAGTTGCCGTCCAGTTGCGCGCTGTCGCTTTCCACCACCAGGGTCCCTGCGTTCACAGTCTTGTGCTCACCGGCCCAGACCTTGGATGCGTCGTTGGTCGGGTCCTGCGCGTTGGCCAGGGTCAGCACCAGGCTCCAGCGCTGCGGGCCGCTGGCAAGTTTGTCGCTGAGATCCTGCTGCAGGTAATCCTTGGCATCCGGCGCCGGGGCGTCGCCCTTGGCTTCAGGCACCAGACTCCAGCGGACCGCCTGACGCCTGCCCTGGCTATCGACCAGCACGAAGGCGTTGATGCTGTTGTAGGTTTCGGTCACGAAGCTGGCAGACGGCTTGGCCGTCTTGACCCAGGCCAGGAACGGCTGGGCTTCGGGGTGCGCGGCGAAGAACGCTGGCGGCTTGGCCGGATCGGGCTTACCGGTCTTGGGATCAGGCGCCGTGGCTTTTTGCAGGTCGACAAACGCCTCAGGCGTGCCCACCGGGAACACCGGCATGCTGTTCATGCCGCTGCGCCATTGCTGGCCGTTGGCCTGGTTGAACTGCACGGCAAAACTGCGGATCGGCGCCGCGCTGTCCGGGGAATACGGGTTGCCGGTGGGCAAGGCCAGACGGCCAATCACCGGGGTCTTGCCGCTGGCGAACACCTGAGCCTTGGACAGATTGGCCGCGGCGCCATTGCTCTCGAAGTAACCGGCCACGCAGATGCCTTTGGGGTGATTGCGGCGGTAACCGGGGTGGATGCCGTTGTTGTGTTCGAACACATCGACCACGCGCGCCGGCGTCAAACGTTGTGGGTCGAGGCTGCCATTGACGTAGGCAAACGCCCCGGCAGCCACCAGCACCACCAGGCCGATGCCGGCCAGGCGCACGAGTTTCTGCGGGGTACTCAGGGGTGGTTTGCGGGGATACGGCGGCTCACGGTCAATCATCGGTCATTCTCCGGGCCTGGGGCCTCTATCAATAGATGTAGCGGTGTGACGCAGCGCGGGATGCTTTATTCCAACGGCCGATATTTATTTTTCCTGCAGCGGAATAACCTGCACTGGCAAGCGTCTGGCAGGTCTACGATTCGAGCGATCCTGCCGATCGACCTGGAAACCACCCCATGAACGATCTCGACGATCAACTCCGGGAAGTGCTGCCGCGAATGCGCCGCTTCGCGGTGTCGCTGACCCGCGATCACAGCAGCGCTGACGATCTGGTGCAGTCGAGCCTGGAAAAAGCCTTGTCAGTCTGGGACAGCAAAAGGCCGGACGGCGACCTGCGCGCCTGGCTGTTCTCCATTCTTTATAGGCAATTTCTCGATGCCCATCGACGTTCGCGCCGATACAGCCGCATGCTTGAGCTGTTCACCGGCGGCAAGGAGGAGCATTACGAGCCCTCCGTGGAGCGCACGGTGGTAGCCCAGACCACCTTGCAGGCGTTCGAGCGCCTCAACACCGAACAGCGCGCCCTACTGCTGTGGGTCACGGTCGAAGGCCTGACCTACAACCAGGTCGCAGAGATTCTCGACGTCCCGGTGGGCACCGTCATGTCCCGCCTGTCTCGCGCGCGTCAGGCCCTGCGCCTGCTCAGCGAAGGCGAAATCACCACCCCAGCCTTGCGGATACTGAAATGATCACCTTGCCCCCCAGCGAACGCGACTTGCACGCCTACGTCGACGGCCTGCTCAACGATGCCGATCAACTGACCATGGAAACCTGGCTCGCGGCCAACCCGGACATGGCCAAACAGGTGCTGGCCTGGCAGCTGGACGCGCAAAACCTGCGCGCAGGCCTCAGCGGCGAGCTGCATCGCCCCATGAACCCGGAACTGGACCCGGCCTACATCCGCCAGCGCTTGCGCCGCAACCGCACGCGCCACCTGGCAATGGCCGCGGTGTTGCTGATCGCCGTCAGCGTCGGCGGTTTGAGCGGCTGGCAGGCCCGTGAAATGACCCTGGCCAACAACGTGCTGCCCATGGCTGACGCGGTGCAGGCGTATCGCATGTTTGCCGTCAACGACAACATGGCCAGTGACTGGAACACCGCCAAGCCGAACAACGTGCAGGTGTGGCTGGACAAGAACTTCGCCCAGGCCAATCGCCTGCCCGATCTGGAATCGGCGGGGTTCAAACCGGTGAGCGGACGCCTGACCAGCACCGAACAGGGGGCGGCGGCGATGGTGGTGTACAAGGATGCGCAAGGCCGCACGCTGAGCTTCTACATCCGTCCACCGGGCGCGAACAATCACCTGCTGTCACCGGGGACGCGCCGCGACGGCGAGTTGCAGGCCAATTACTGGTCAGGAGGGGGTTACAACTATGCGGTGGTCGGGCCTGCGGATGACCCGGCAGCCCAGGCGGCGCGTCAGGCGTTGAAGCAGCCGATCTGATTGACAGTACGGCTCGCCGGCGGTGGCGTCTGTCAGATCGCCGCCGGCAAGCCGGATTGCTACAGAGGGATAATCACCAGAATCAGCTATTGAGCTTGCCCGGATCGTTCTGCAGCAACACCTGGCTCTGAATCCCCGCCAGGGTCTCTTTCAGCGTCGAAGTCCCCCGCCCCTGTTTCGCCTCCTTGTCTTGCTGCAGCGCCTGTTGCAGCACGCTGAGGAAGTTGCGGGTCTTGTTCGCCGACAATGGAGTCAGGGTCTGGCTCTCCAGGTGGCCCATCACATATTTGGAAATGCGCGTGGACTGGCTCGCCGACTGAGTGACAGACGCCTGCACCAGCGCGCCCTTGTCATAACCGATGCTGGTCTTGCTGCTGGCCGAGTCGTTGACCTCGTAATACAGGTAGTTCTGCGATTGAGGGTCGCGGCTCAATTCCAGCTTTTGCCCCGCTGTCAGCGGCTTGTGGTAGGACGCGAACAGGTGCGATTGCTGGTCCTGAACCAGACTGCGGTTGAGCTGGTCTCGGCCCTTGGCCTGGGTTTTCTGCGAAAGATCATAGGCGAAGCTGTCCAGCTCGTCGGGGCGCGCCGGGTTGCTGGCTTCGGTCTTCTCTTTGACGGATGCACTGAAGTCGGCCAGGCCTGTGAGCAGGGCGTGATCGGTGTTGGTGAGCTGAATCGAGTTGACCGTCTGTGGCGCGCTCGACTCGCGCACGCCAGGGTAGTGGCTGTGCAGGGTCTTGAACGCATCTTCGAACATGGACAGCAGCGCAGGATCGCCATCGCCACGCTTGCGCGCTGCTTCGATCTGACTGACGTAGCCGTTCAGAGCCTTTTCCTGCTGGTCGCTGTTGCCGATGATCGCTGCGTTCTTGAGATCCACCGACAGGTTCAGGTCCCCGGAGGCACCGCTCAGTTTGACCGTACGCTGGTTTTCGTCAGCTTGCAGCGAGAAGGTCTGGATGCTGCCGTCGTCCAGCTTGAGGCTGGTGTTCAGGTCGACCGAAGAAAACACCTGGCTGTCGAACTGGGTCAACGCGCCGACCTTGAGCTGAGGCGGTTTGGCGCTCAGACCGTCGATCGCCTCCTGAAAACCGTCGGCCATCTTGCCCAGGGCCTGAAGTTCGTCGTCGCTCAGCTCACCGCCACTGACGTCAGCCTTGACGGCCAGCCCGTTATCGCTGGCCGACAAGCTCAACTGCACGGTTTTACCGCTGGCAGTCTTGAGCGTCAGGGTGATGCTGCTGTCGGCCGCATCGCTGTGCAACTTGGCCTGGGCGGCTGACAGCTCGGCAGGCTCAAGCGCGGAACCGGTGGTTGAGCGAATCACCGACTGGGAAATGTTCTGGCCGTTCTGCGCCAGTTGAGCGAGCAGCGTCGCCCCCAGCCCTTGAAAGCGGGCAGTGCCATAGGTGGTGTTGAAGTTGCCCATCATGTTCAGCGAGACCTTGTCCTGCCGCGTGTACTCCCAGGCAGGCGCCACAGCGGCATTGGCGAACAGGCTGCGCACGCTGTAGGTCTGGGCGTCGGCGACGCGGGTGTCTTCACCCAGCGTGACGACCGACGAGGGTGAGGCAGCAGTGCTTGCAGATTCGGCGAACGCGCTGACGACCGGGGTGGTCGCCGCCGTGCTCGCAACCACCAGCGGTTGCGTGGCCGAGATCGAAGAAATCGCTGTCATGGCAGCTCCATGCTTGAATGGATCGTTGTTGTCCTGACCAGCATGTCGGCCATTGCCATGACAACTTGAAGGAAATGTATCGTCCGTGACACATCTCCTGCATTTCTCTACTCAAGCCAGAGCGCTGGCGATCTCCTCGAGAATCGCCGGGTCGTCGATGGTCGCGGGCACCGTGTACGGCTCGCCGTCAGCGATCTTGCGCAAGACGGCACGCAAGGTCTTGCCCGAACGGGTTTTCGGCAGGCGCTTGACGATGACCACCCGATTGAAACAGGCCAGCGCGCCAATGTGTTCACGCACCCGCGCAATCAGCTCTCGCTGAACCTCGTCTGCGCCCTGCTCCACCCCGTCCTTGAGCACCACCAGCGCCAGCGGCACATGGCCCTTGATCTCGTCGTGCACGCCGATCACGGCACTCTCTGCGACGGCGGGATGCTGGCCGACCAGGTCTTCCATTTCCCCCGTGGACAGCCGATGACCCGAAACGTTGATCACGTCATCGGTGCGACCCATGATGTAGACGAAACCCTGCTCATCGATGAAGCCGCCATCGCCGGTGTTGTAATAGCCGGGGTAGGCCTGCAAGTACGCTTGCAGGTAACGCGAATGATCGCCCCATAACGTCTGGCTGCAACCCGGCGGCAACGGCAAGGCGATAACGATCGAGCCCTGCTCGCCCGGTTTGAGCAGGCGCCCCTCTTCGTCGACCACATGAACGGCATAGCCCGGCACGGCGCGATTGCTCGACCCCGGCGCCGGTTCATGTCCCTCCAGCCCCAGGCACGGCGCGGTTACCGGCCAACCGGTTTCGGTCTGCCACCAGTGGTCAAGCACCGGTTTGCCGGTGAGCTGTTCGAGCCATTGATGGGTGCTGGAATCGAGTTTCTCTCCGGCCAGAAACAGTTGCCTGATCGAACTCAGGTCACGCCCCTCAAGCAGCCGCCCTTCGGGGTCTTCCTTGCGAATCGCGCGCATGGCGGTCGGCGCGCAGAACAGCGCATTGACCCGGTACTGCTCGACAATCCGCCAATAGGCACCGGCATCCGGAGTGCGGATCGGTTTGCCTTCGTAAAAAATCGTCGTGCAGCCAGCCATCAGCGGCCCGTACACGATCAACGTATGGCCAACCACCCAGCCCACATCGGAAATCCCCCACCAGACATCCCCCGCGCTCAGGCCGTACACCTGATTCATGGTGTAGCGCATGGCCACGGCATGGCCGCCGTTTTCACGCACGATGCCCTTGGGTTTGCCGGTGGTACCGGAGGTATAGAGGATGTACAGCGGATCGAGGCTCGAGACCGGCACCGGATCAACCGGCTCGACAGCTTCCAGCGCATGCTGCCAGTCCAGATCCCGGCCCGCTTGCAGCCCCGCGACGCATTGCGGGCGCTGCCAGACCAACACGCGTTCAGGCTCAAAGCGCGTCAGGGTCATGGCCTTGTCGACCAGCGGTTTGTAAGGGATGACCCGATCAAACTCCAGGCCGCAGGACGCGGTGAGCAGCAAGCGGGGTTTCAGGTCATCGATGCGCAGGGCCAGTTCATGGGGCGCAAAGCCGCCGAAAACCACCGAGTGCACGGCACCGATCCGCGCGCAGGCCAGCATGGCCATGGCCGCCTGGGGGATCATTGGCATGTAGATGATCACGCCGTCACCCTTCTCCACCCCCATTTGGCGCAGCAGACCCGCCAGTTGCGCGACCTCATCGCGCAACTGATAGAAAGTGAAACTGGCCTGATGATCGGTGACGGGCGAGTCGTAGATCAGCGCCAATTGGTCGCCGCGCCCCAGTTCTACCTGATGGTCCAGCGCCAGATAGCTGCTGTTGAGCTGCCCGTCGGCGAACCAGCGATGGGTGCCGTCGGGCATGGCCTGCAGCGTTAGTTCGGGCGCGTGATACCAGGCCACCTGCCGCGCCTGTTCGGCCCAATACGTCTCAGGCGTGTCGATGGACTGCTGATGATGTCGGGTGTAATGCGCGCTTGTGTGCGCGGCGCTTCTGTCATTCATCCGTGGTTCCCTGTGATTGTTTTTATGAGGGCTGACAACACAGGAAAGAAACTAGCAGAAGCTCAGGCGTCCGCCACGCCCCGTCAGGCGGCTTTGGCCTCTGCGCTGCGGCGCATCAGCAAACCGCCCAGCGCCAGCAGGGCCAGCACAACCACTACGGCGCCATAAGCGTTGGTGGTGACGATCAGGCCTTCGGTCTTGACCGCCAACCCTGCCAGCAACGCCGGGATGCAGAACGCCAGGTAACTCAAGGCCAGGAACGCCGACATCAGCCCCGCCCGTTCGTGAGCATGGGCCAGCGGCAGTAACAGACGCAGCGCCCCGAGAAAGCTGGCGCCAAAACCGATGCCTGCCACCACGGTGCCGGTAAAGAACAGCCAGAGCCAGCCCAGATCCACCGCCACCAGCACCACCGAAACCCCGGCGGCGAGGAAGCTGCAGCCGACCAACAGCGCCAGTCGTGGGGCTTTCAAACGCAGGTTCATGATCGAAATCGCGCCGCTGATGGTCAGCGCGGCCACGGCCAGGCCGCCGTTGAGCACCGAAGTAGAACCGGTGGCCGCTGCCAGCAGTGAAGGCGCCAGCGACAGGAAGAAGCCGCCCAGCGCCCACGCCGCAATGTCCGCCGGCAATATCAGCAGCAAGGTGCTGCGCGCTCGCGTCGGCACCGACAACGCAGGTTTCAGGGTTTCCAGCACACCGGGCTGCGGCGTTACGGTTTCCTGCACCCACCACAGGTACAGCAACTGGCCGACGAACGCCGCCAGCAGCAACGCATACGCCAGCATCATCGGCCACGGCGCGTATTGCACCAGAGCGCTGGTGCCGAGCGCGCCCAAGGCCATGCCGAACATCGGCGCGATGCTGTTGATCAGCGGCCCTTGGGTTTGCGAGGTGTCGAGCATCGCGGCGCCCAGCGCGCTGGTGGCGATTCCCGTGGCAATGCCCTGCAACACGCGAGCGGCAATCAGCCAGCTGACGTCGGTGGCGCCTATGAACAGCAGCAGGGACAGGATCTCCAGTACCAGCGCCGCGAAGATCACCGGACGCCGCCCCAGATAGTCCGACAGTGAGCCGAACACCAGCAGCGTCGCCAGCAGGCTCAAGGCATACACGGCGAAAATCAGCGTCAGCAATGCCGAGGAAAAGCCCCAGGCCTGCTGGTAGACGTGATAAAGCGGGGTCGGTGCGCTGGAGGCAGCGAAAAAGCACAGCATCACGAACGCCAGGTAAACCAGGTGACCTCGGCCCCGACCATCGTGTTGCGGGTTCTGCAAAGAATCAGACACGAGTACACTCTCCCGAAAAAGCACACCACAAAAGCTACGAATTTGCGTTAGAGAGTGTGCGAGCAGAATCTGCTTAAAGCAAATACTTTGTGTTAAGGTCCGCTCCATGGCTATCAAAGAAGGTATACGCACTGGCGGGCGCAGCGCTCGGGTGCAGACATCAATCCACGCCGCAGTGCGCGATCTGTTGCAGGAACAGGAGCGCTCGGCGCTCAGCGTGCCGATGATCGCGGCCCGCGCGGGCGTGACGCCGTCGACCATCTACCGTCGCTGGGGCGATCTCACTTCATTGCTGGCCGATGCCGCCGTCGAGCGCCTGCGCCCTGACGAACCCGTGGATTGCGGCAACCTGCGCGACGACCTGCGCACCTGGGTCGAAGTCTATCTGGAAGAAACCAGCTCGGCGCCGGGCCGCGAAATGATGCGCGACGTGGTCGCCAGCAGCGCCACCCTGTGCTCAGGCAAGTGCCTGAACATCGTTCGCGATCAGCTGCAAATCATCATTGATCGAGCGCAATTACGCGGCGAACGCAGCCCATCCGCCGATGAGCTGATCGACGCCGTGGTCGCGCCGATGGTCTATCGCATCCTCTACGCCGAGTCGGCGCCCACCCTGCAACGCATGCATCAGCTGCTCGACCGCTGCCTGGGTTGAGCGCAAATCCCGCCAACTCGCTATGATGGCGGGCTAAACGGACTCTGGGGCCTCTCCCTTATGCACACCCTCGCAGACCTGCGCGCCGGCACGCTGGCGGGCATCAAGCGGCTGGACCTCAGCTGCGGGCTCACATCATTTCCTGACGAGATCTTCAGCCTCAGCGACTCGCTGGAAGTGCTGAACCTGACCGGCAACCATCTGACCGAATTGCCCGCCGATCTGCACCGGCTCAAGCACCTGAAGATTCTCTTTTGCTCCAACAACCCGTTCACGCGGCTGCCGGAAGCCCTCGGCCAATGCGAGCAGCTGTTTTTCATTGGCTTCAAGGCCTGCCGCATCAGCGAGGTGTCGCCCCGCGCCCTGCCGCCCGGCCTGCGCTCGCTGGTGCTGACCGACAACCGCATCGAGTCGCTGCCGGACGAAATCGGCCAGTGCAAAGACCTGCAAAAACTCATGCTGGCGGGCAATCGCCTGCAGCACCTGCCGCAGTCCCTGCAACACTGCCCACGCCTTGAACTGCTGCGCATCGCTTCCAACCAGATTCGCCAGTTGCCCCAGTGGCTGCTGCAGATGCCCTCCCTCGCCTGGCTGGCCTTCTCCGGCAACCCGCTCAACGACATTCACACCGAAGCACCGATCCGCCAGATTCCCTGGCAGCAACTGACCTTGCACAAGCTGCTGGGCGAAGGGGCTTCCGGGGTGATTCAGCAAGCCCAGTGGCTCAATGAGCACGGCATCGCGCAGGAAGTGGCCGTCAAACTCTACAAAGGCGAGCTGACCAGCGATGGCACGCCGTTGAACGAAATGGCCGCCTGCATCGCGGCCGGCCAGCACCCCAACCTGATCCCGGTCGAGGGCCAGGTGTTCGGCCATCCGCAGCAGGCGCGCGGGCTGGTGATGCAGTTGATCTCCCCGAGCTTCCTCACCCTGGCCCGCCCACCGAGCCTGGAATCCTGCACCCGGGATGTCTACAACGGCACTCGGCTGAGCGTGCAAACCCTGCGGCGCATGGCCTGGGGCATCGCCTCCGCCTGCCGTCATTTGCATGCCCAAGGCATCAACCACGGCGATCTCTACGCCCACAACGTGCTGTGGGAAGAAAGCGGTGAAAGTCTGCTGGGGGATTTTGGTGCCGCGGCGTTCTACCCCGATGCGGATACGGGGCGGCGGCTGGAACGCATCGAGGTTCAGGCGTTCGGGATTCTGCTGAGAGAATTGTTGGCGTGTTGCGACGGGACTGATGAACAAACCGCAACGCTGCGAGAGTTGCAGGCGAGCTGTGTTCAGCCCGACCTGATGCGACGTCCGACCTTTGCGCAACTACAACTCGCGCTGGCCGCGCAGCAACCGAGCCTGTAACCCTGTAGCAGCACGGCTTGCCGGCGGTGGCGTTTGCAAAATCGCTACCGCTGGCAAGCCGTGCGGCTACAAAGGGTTCGGTGAGCCTTTTGAGGCTTAGCCCGCCAGACCTACGTAGAAATCCTGCACGTCGTCATGGCTGTCGATGGCCTCCAGAAACGCCTCGATCTCGGCCATCTGCTCATCGCTCAGGCCAGACACCGGGTTCTTCGGGCGGTAGCCGATCTTCGCCGACTCGACCGTAAAGCCCTGCTCGGGCAGCGCCTTGCACACGGCATCCAGGTCAGTGATCTCGGTGTAGAACAGGGTGACGCCGTCATCGCCGGCTTCCACGTCCTGAGCGCCTGCTTCGATCGCGGCTTCGTCCGGATCAGCATCGCCATTGGCGGCACGGGCTTCGATCATGCCCAGGTGTTCGAAGTCCCAGGCCACGGAGCCCGAAGCGCCCAGTTGGCCCTTGCGGAACAGCACCCGAATTTCGGCAACGGTGCGGTTCACGTTGTCGGTCAGGCACTCGACGATCACCGGCACCTGGTGCGGCGCGAAACCTTCGTAGGTGAGTTTTTCGAAGTGAACGTGCTCGCCCAGCAGGCCCGCGCCCTTCTTGATCGCGCGCTCCAGGGTTTCACGGGGCATCGAAGCCTTTTTCGCCTGCTCGACCACCAGACGCAGACGGGAGTTCATGTCCGGGTCGGCACCGGCGCGCGCGGCAATCATGATTTCCTTGGACAGCTTGCCGAAAATCTTGCCCTTGGCGTTGGCTGCTGCTTCTTTGTGTTTGACCTTCCACTGTGCGCCCATGATTGCTCTCTTGTTTCAATGGCGATTGACCGTCGCGATGCGCCCTGCGTGGCGTGCAGGACAGCGGACGATGAATGCTGAATAGGGTGATCGGTACTTCGATGCGCCACGACGAAATCGGGCGCCCGCCGCATTTTATACGCGCTGGCGTCAGATGAAACCCCTGACGTGCTGCCACCGATCAAACAGAGGCTGATAAGTTTCGAGGAAAACACCGCCGCGCCGGCCGCGATTAGCCGATCCAACCTGTAGGCCATTTCCGAAAATCGGCAATGCGCCCTTTTGTCCTGTGGCTTTTCGTACCCTCTGCACCTCGAAATTTCAGGGTGTACCAGCAGATGCGCGAAGACTCGCACGTGACAATGACCTTGGCCATCAACGGTGGCCCGCACGATTTTCAGGTCATCGGGGTCAACGGCCGCGATCGACTGAACGCACCGTTCTGCTTCGAAATCGATCTGGTGAGCGCCGACCCTGCGCTGGGGTGCCCCTCATTGCTGCAACGCAGTGCCTGGCTGCAACTGGCTCGCCGCGACGACGATGGGCATAGCGTACACGGGCGAATTCACCAGATGCGCCAGTTGCATAAAGGCCAGCCGCTGAGCGTGTATCGCCTGCTGTTGATGCCGGCCTTGCAACAGCTGGCGGGAGCGCCGCGGCGGCAGGTGTTCAACGGCCTGAGCGTGCCTGAAATCATCACCACGCTGCTGCAGCGTCACTCATGGCCTGACAGCGAATGGCGCTTCGAGCGGTTTTTCGGCCTCTATCCACCACGCGAGCAGTGCCTGCAATACGACGAGAGCGACCTGCACTTTCTTTGTCGACTGTGTGAGGAAGAAGGCATCAGCTTTCGCTTCGAACACGCGCCTGATCGCCATGTGCTGGTGTTTTCCGATGACCCGACGGGGTTTCCTGAATGGCCTGCGGCCACAGCGGTGGACCACCTGGCCGAGCGCTTCTCGGCGCGTGACTGCTACAGCACCCACGCAGGCGAGCATTACACACCACCCGGTACAGGCGTCGCGCCCTCAAGGACGGACGCCGACAATCAAAAACTCTGGATGCCTTATGGACTGGACACTTCGCTTGAGCGGACTGGGCAATTGCGCGGGCGTCTGCTGGAGCGTGTGCGCAGCGAGCGCCGGGATATCATCGGCCGCAGCGTTCAGCCCTGGCTGCGCAGTGGCCGGGTGATTCGTGTCGAACAGCACCCTGATCCGCTGTTCAACGATCAGTGGCTGCTGACCGGCGTACAGCACGCGGCCTGGCAACTGGCACCGTTGCGTCGGTGTTCGTCCCGCGAAGTGATGCACATGCTGCAGGCAATGGCGTCTGCAAGCGCTGTCAAAGGCACACCCGACTTGCTGGCACTGAAGCCTGAGGGGGAAAAGTCGCCGCTGGCCCACTACGAGAACCGCTTTCAGGTCATCCCCTGGACGATGCCGTTTCGTCCGGCCCTGAATCATCCCAAAGTGCTTGCCACCGGTATGCAGCAGGCCACGCAACTGGCCGATGATCCTGGGCGGGCCGGACGGGTTCGTATCCGCTATGACTGGCAGACCGAAGACTCACCCCAGGCCAGCCATGCCCGGGTGGTCAGCCAATTGGCTCGGCAACCTCCGGGAACACGGCTCAGCGTGCGCTTTTTCGAGGGGGACCCCGATCAACCGCTGGTTTGCGGCGTACTGGACGAAGACGCCCCAACCACGCAGATGCCCCACACCGCAGGACTGAGCATCGACAGCCAGAAGCCGCTGACGCTCACAAGCCCCAAGGCCACGCTGAACATCACCGAAGACGGCATTCATTACAGCCCCTTGGCCGCCACGGACGCTGCTATCAACGATGCTTGAACACCGGTTCGCGCTTTTCGATGAACGCCGCCATGCCTTCCTTCTGGTCTTCGCTGGCAAACGCTGAGTGAAACACGCGACGCTCGAAGCGAATGCCTTCGGACAGACTGACTTCGAAGGCGCGGTTGACGCTCTCCTTGACCATCATCGTCATCGGCAGCGACTTGGCGGCAATGCCTTCGGCGACCTTGAGCGCTTCTTCAAGCAGTTGTTCCTGCGGCACGATGCGCGCCACCAGCCCCGAGCGCTCGGCCTCGACGGCATCGATCATGCGCCCGGTCAGGCACATTTCCATGGCCTTGGCCTTGCCGACAGCACGGGTCAGGCGTTGGGTGCCGCCCATGCCCGGCAACACGCCGAGCTTGATCTCCGGCTGGCCGAATTTCGCGTTGTCGGCCGCCAGAATGAAATCGCACATCAGCGCCAGTTCGCAGCCGCCGCCCAGGGCAAAACCGGACACCGCCGCGATGATCGGCTTGCGGCGGGCGGCTACGCGGTCGCTGTCGCTGAACAGGTCGTCGAGGTAAATCTGCGGGTAGGTCAGCTCGGCCATTTCCTTGATATCGGCGCCTGCGGCGAAGGCCTTGGCGGAGCCGGTCAGCACGATGCAGCCAATCCCGAGGTCCTGCTCCAGCTCGTCCAGGGCGTGGTTGAGTTCACTGATCAACTGCGCATTCAGGGCGTTGAGTGCCTGCGGACGATTGAGCGTGAGCAGCGCAACACGACCTTTGATTTCTTTTAGGATTGTTTCGTAACTCATTGTTATTTATCCATTTGATGTACTGAGCGACTTTCTCGAAAGAAAATCATCCAGCTTTGATAATTGATCGCAACTCGTTGATTTATATCGGCTAAATCATCTCAACTGCCATCGCTGTCGCTTCACCGCCGCCAATGCAGATCGCCGCCACGCCGCGCTTGAATCCGCGCTGGTTGAGGGCCGACAGCAGCGTCACCAGAATCCGCGCCCCTGACGCACCAATGGGGTGCCCCAGCGCGCAGGCGCCGCCGTTGACATTGACCTTCTCGTGCGGCAATTCCAGCTTGCTCATGGTGACCAACGCGACCACGGCGAAGGCTTCGTTAATCTCGAACAGGTCGACCTCGCCCAGGGACCAGCCGGTCTTGCTCATCAGTTTCTCAATGGCGCCGATAGGAGCGGTCGGGAACAGGCCGGGCTGATTGGCATAGGCCGCGTGCCCGCGAATGACTGCCAGTGGCTTCAACCCCTGCCGTTGCGCTTCTGATTGACGCATCAGGGTCAGGGCAGCGGCGCCATCGGAGATCGAGCTGGAGTTGGCAGCGGTCACCGTGCCCCCCTCACGAAAGGCCGGTTTGAGCTGAGGAATCTTGTCCAGCTTGGCTTTGGGCGGCTGCTCGTCCTGGCTGACGGTCTTCTGTTCCTTGCCCACGGTGACCTGCAACGGCACGATCTCGGCCTCGAAGCGGCCATCCTTCATCGCATCCTGGGCGCGGGTCAGGGAGGCCACGGCAAAGGCGTCCTGTGCCTCACGGCTGAAACCTTCGAACGAGGCGCATTCCTCGGCAAAGGTGCCCATCAGGCGGCCGCGCTCATAGGCGTCCTCAAGGCCGTCGCAGAACATGTGATCGATCACCTGCCCGTGGCCCATGCGGTAGCCGCTGCGGGCCTTGTCCAGCAGGTACGGCGCGTTGGACATGCTTTCCATGCCACCGGCGACCACCACATCGGCACTGCCGGCCAGCAACAGGTCGTGGGCCATGATCGCCGCCTGCATGCCCGATCCGCACATTTTGTTCAACGTCGTGCACAGGGTGCCATTGCTCAGGCCCGCACCAAGGGCCGCCTGACGCGCTGGCGCCTGGCCCAGCCCCGCAGGCAGCACGCAGCCGAACAACACCTGCTCGACCTCGCTGGCCGCCACACCCGCTCGTTCGACAGCCGCACGTATGGCCGCCGAGCCCAGCTGTGGCGCGGTCAGGCTCTTGAGATCACCCTGGAAACCGCCCATGGGCGTGCGTACGGCGCTGACGATGACGACGGGGTCTTGCTGAAGTGGGTTCAAAGCCATGATGGAACCTCCTCGATTAGCGGGCAGCCATGCGCAGGGCGCCGTCGAGACGGATCACCTCACCGTTGAGCATGGTGTTTTCGATGATATGGCGCGCCAGGGCGGCGTATTCGTCGGGTTTTCCCAGGCGCGGCGGGAACGGCACGCCGGCAGACAGGCTTTCACGCACTTGCGGGGTCATCCCGGCCATCATCGGAGTCTCGAAGATGCCGGGGGCGATGGTCATGACGCGAATGCCGAAGCGCGCCAGTTCACGGGCGGCGGGCAAGGTCAGGCTGGCGATGGCGCCTTTGGATGCGGCGTAGGCAGCCTGGCCGATCTGGCCATCGAAGGCGGCGACCGATGCAGTGTTGATGATCACCCCGCGCTCGCCACCTTCATCCGGGGCGCCTTCGGCAATGGCCGCAGCCGCCAGACGCAGCAGGTTGAAGCTGCCGATCAGATTGACGCTGATGACCCGGCTGAAGCTGTCCAGGCCGTGAGGGCCTTCCTTGCCGAGGATTTTTTCGGCACCGACGATGCCTGCGCAGTTGATCAGGCCGTTGACCTGACCGAACTCGGCCAGTGCCCTGTCCACAGCAGCTTTGGCCGCCTGCTCATCGGTGATGTCAGTGACACTGGCGCGGGCATTGGCGCCGAGCTTTTGCACCTGCGCGTCCAGCGCCTGGGCGTTGACGTCCACCAGCAGCACCCTGGCACCCGCCTCGATGAGCATCTGCGCCGTCGCCGCGCCCAAGCCGGAAGCGCCGCCACTGACCAGAAACACCTTGCCTTCGATCTGCATGATTGTGTCTTCCTTACACTTTTATTGTTTGAGTGAGGAAATACTCCGCCCTGCAGCGGCGATGGGCAATAGTCAAAGCGCGCAACCGGGGTGGCGGTTTTAGACAGGGCCGGCGATTGCGCCCAGTACCAGCACGGCTTGCCGAGGTTAGGGCCGTTGAAATCGCCGCCGCCGGGAGGCCGGACGGCTACAGAGCTATCTCCTGGCATTACGTCTTGCGTTGCAAAACAGCCTCCCCCGACTGCGCCGACAGCCGCCGGTTATCCAGCAGCGCCAACAGCGCAATGATCGCCACCCAGACGAACGTCAGCTGGAAATCCGCCGTGTGCGCCTGCCCTTGATTGCTGTGCAAAAACATCGACCCGCGCAGCAACAACGCCGCAATCGCCACCCCCAGCCCCATGCTCAGCTGAAAGAACATGCTGAACATCGTCGACGCATCGCTCATCTGCGCCTTGGGCACGTCGGCAAAACCCAGGGTGTTGAACGCCGTGAACTGCATGGAGCGCGAGAGGCCGCCCACAAAAAGGATCAGCAGGATCAAAGGCCAGCCCATGCGCTCGTTGAGCAGCGCACAGGCCGCAATGGCCACCACGCCGATCAGGCCATTGACCATCAGCACCGGGCGAAAGCCCCAGCGCTGCATGATCGCGCTGGTAAAGGGCTTCATCGCCAGATTTCCTGCGAACACGCCCAGCACCAGCAAACCGGCGTCGAACGCCGACAGACCAAACCCAAGCTGAAACATCAGCGGCAGCAGAAACGGCAAGGTGCTGATGGCGATGCGAAACAGCGACCCGCCCAACAGGCTGACGCTAAAGGTGCGAATACCGATCACCGCGACGTTCATCAGGGGTTGGTTGCGCTTGCGCATGTGCATCCACGCCAGGGCGCCACTGACCAGCCCGACACCCGTCAACGACAGGCCCGGCCATTGACTGGCGCGCCCCTGACCGAGCATTTCCATGCCGTACAGGATCGCCATGCAGGCCACGCCCACCAGCACGAAACCGCCGAAATCGAAGGCGCGCTGATTGACCTCGTTGCGCCGGGGGATCAGCACCCAGGTGGCGACCAGCGCCAGAATACCCAGCGGCAAATTCAGGTAGAAGATCCAAGGCCAGGAGGCGTGGGTGACGATGAACCCGCCCAGCGGCGGGCCCAGCACCGGGGCCACCAGGCCTGGCCAGGTAATCAGCGAAATCGCCCGCACCAGGTCCTTCTTTTCAGTCGCGCGCATCACCGCCAGGCGGCCGACCGGGACCATCATTGCCCCGCTGATGCCCTGGAGCACACGCGCCGCGACGAAGGCTTCAAGGCTGGTGCTCATCCCGCACAGCAACGAAGACAGGGTAAACAGCACGATCGCCCCGCCGAACACCAGACACGACCCCAGACGATCGGCCAACCAGCCGCTGATGGGAATGAACGCGGCAATCGCCAGCATGTAGGCGCTCATGCCGATGTTCAGGTCCACGGCAGCCACGCCGAAAGTCTTGGCCATCTGCGGCAGCGCGGTGGCGATCACCGTGGCGTCGAGGTTTTCCATGAAGAACGTGACCGCGACCAGCAGAGCGATCGACGTCGATTGGCGTTGCGACATCGGCGGCATTCCTTGATCCGAAACGGCTTACGGCGCTCTAGGGTATCTGTTTCAAGGTGTTTCGCGCACGGCGAAATGACCCCAATGCTCAGTGCGCCAAGGAATTGGGCGATTACCGAACAAATTGGCAACTCAAAGGCACTGAGGTACTTTTGCGAAAGTAACTATCTGGTACATTTTGCTCATACAAGGCTTCCGCCACCGGAAGCCCATAACAAGAGCCCATCGTCATGACGTCATTCGCCCAGAAACCCTCCATCCTCGCCGGCCTCATCGGCGCTGGTATTCAGGCCTCCCGCACCCCTTCGCTGCACGAACACGAAGGCGACGCTCAGGGCATGCGCTACCTATACCGGATCATCGACCTGGACGCGCAACAGCTCGACGTCACCGCCCTGCCCCAATTGATCGACGGCGCCCAGCGCTGCGGCTTTACCGGCCTGAATATCACCTTTCCGTGCAAGCAGGCGGTCATACCGCTGCTCGATGAGCTGTCGGACGAAGCGCGCAGCATCGGCGCAGTCAATACCGTGGTGTTCAAGAACGGCAAGCGCATCGGCCATAACACCGATTGCCTGGGGTTTGCCGAAGGATTGCGCCGCGGTTTGGGTGATGTGGCGCGAGGACGGGTGGTGCAAATGGGGGCCGGCGGTGCGGGCGCGGCGGTGGCTCATGCCCTGTTGGCCGAGGGGGTTGAACAACTGACCGTCTTTGAAGTGGATCCGGCTCGCGCCCAAAGCCTGGTGGACAACCTCAATGCCCACTTCGGCGCCGGGCGCGCGCGGGTGGGCCATGATTTGCCTTCCACCATGGCCAGCGCCGACGGCCTGGTGAACACCACGCCGGTGGGCATGGCCAAGCTGCCCGGCACGCCGTTGCCGCCGGAACTGCTGCACGCAAAACTGTGGGTCGCGGAAATCATCTATTTCCCGCTGCAAACCGAACTGCTCGCCCACGCCCGACGCCTGGGCTGCCGCACGCTGGATGGCAGCACCATGGCGGTGTTTCAGGCGGTCAAGGCGTTCGAGTTGTTTACCGGTGAACAGGCGGATGCAGCGCGGATGCAGGCTTTTTTTGCGTCCAAGGACAGCTGACGGCTTGGGTTTTTTTGGGAGTGAGCTCGCGCACCAAGAGGCCCGGACAGTCGCCACATTTGTGATGTATGACGATCAGCCTTCGTGAGCAAGCTCACTCCCACGGGTTATCAGCAGTACCCAAATACCGGATCAGGGCGCCAGGTAGCGCGTCACCGAATCGCAGACCATTTCCTTGTGGCGCGCCTTGACCTCGGCGTCTTCCAGCTCGATCTGAAAGATTTCCGAGAACGTGTGGCGGTTGGACACGCGATAGAAGCAGAACGAGCTGATCAGCATGTGCAGGTCGACCGCCTGCACGCCCTGACGGAAAACCCCATCCTTTTCCCCGCGACGCAGGGTCTCGTCCAGCGCCAGCAGCACATGCTGGCTGAGCGCGCGGATCGTCGGTGATTGCTTGACGTTCTCGCCGTTGTGGATGTTTTCGATGCAGACGATGCGCACGAAATCGACGTTGCGGTCGTGGTGGTCGAAGGTGAATTCGACCAGCCGCCGGATCGCCTCCATCGGCGCCAACACATCGAGTTTCAGGCCGCTTTCGGTGTGGCGGATGTCGCCGTACAGCTTCTCCAGCACTTCGGTGTACAGCTGCTCCTTGCTGTTGAAGTAGTAGTAGATCATCCGTTTGGAGGTTTGCGTGCGTTCAGCGATGGCGTCGACCCGGGCGCCTGACAGGCCCTGGGCGACGAACTCGGCGACGGCGGCCTGAAGGATGCCGTCGCGGGTTTTCTCTGGATTGTTCTTGCGGCTCTTTCGTGGCGTCTCTACGGATGCTTGGAGAAGAGTGTCGTCGACAGTTTTCATACTTGGCTCACGACCACGGTGGAATCGCGCGATTATGAGCCGCGCCGCCCCGTTACGGAAGCGGCATATGCCAGCATGCCATCAGCCCGTCACAACCGCGCTTGCCGCGACGCCCCGCTGCGCGACTTGGCCATTGCCGCCAGACGCACCGCCACGTTGGCCGCGCCGTAGCCGACATAACCGTTCTTGCGTTGCAGGATTTCGAAGAAGAAGCGGTCATCGAACGCTTCGGTGTAGACGTGGAACAGCTCGCCGCCGTTGGCATCGCGGTCATAGAGGACGTTGTAATAGGCCAGCTCGCTGAGAAATTCCTCGTCGAAATCGAAGCGCGCGGCCAGGTCGTCGTAATAGTTAAGCGGGATGTCGAGCAGCTGCACGCCTGCCTCTTTGGCCCGCGCCACCTGAGCGAAAATGTCCTCGCAGGAGAACGCAATGTGGTGCACGCCCGAGCCGCGATAGCTCGACAGCGCGTGGGAAATCGCCGTATTGCGGTTCTCCGAGATGTTCAAGGGCAGACGCACCGTGCTGCACCGACTGCGCAATGCACGGCTTTTCACCAGGCCGTATGGGTCTGGCAACACCACTTCGTCGTCGGCCTCGAAATCCAGCAGGCTCTTGTAGAACAGCACCCAGCTGTCGAGGCTGTCGGCAGGCAGCGCCATGGCCATGTGGTCGATGCGCTGCAGGCCGCCATCGGTATTGGCCGTCGCGCTGATGTTGAAGTCGCTGTCGTAAATCGACTCACCGGGCGCGGCAGGCTCGACGAGATAAATCAGGCTGCCATCCGGCGCCCGCACTGCTGGAATCTCCCGCTCGTTCGGCCCGACCAGGCCGCGATAAGGCTGGCCCTTGTACTGCCGCGCGCGCTCCAGCGCCGCGCTGCCGTTCTCGACGCGCAAGGCCGTGGCGCACAGCGACGGGCCGTGAGATTCGAAGAAGCTATGGGCGAAGGAGTAGGGTTCGGCGTTAAGCACGATCTTGATATCGCCCTGCCCCAACAGGCTCACGGCCTTGGAGCGGTGCTGGCCCAGCTTGGCGAAACCCAGGCTTTGCAGCCAAGTGCCCAGGCGCGCGCCCTGGGCGTCATCGACTGCGAATTCGAGGAACTCGACCCCGTTGTAGGTGCTCGCAGGCGGCGGGCTGAACAGCAGCTCGGGCGCAACAGGCTGGGCCTCGTTGGCCAGCAGGTCGCGGGTTTTCTCTTCCAGATACAGCAGCGAACGCAGGCCGTCGGCGGCGTTGGCCCGAGGCGGCGCGGCGCGGAACCCGTCGTTGAAGATCTCCAGCGACAGCGGCCCGGTGTAGCCGCTACGCAGAATCGGCGCCAAAAAGCCCGGCAGGTCGAACTCACCTTGGCCCGGGAAGCAACGGAAGTGACGGCTCCACTCCAGCACGTCCATGGCCAGAATCGGCGCGTCGGCCATTTGCACGAAAAAGATCTTGTCGCCCGGAATATCGGCAATCGCGCTCGGATCGCCCTTGAGCGACAGGGTGTGGAAGCTGTCGAGCAACACGCCCAGCGCCGGGTGATCGACCTGCTTCACCAGATTCCACACCTGCTGCCAGGTGTTCACATGACGGCCCCAGGCCAGCGCCTCGTAACCGACGCGCAGCTTGCGCGCGCCCGCCCGTTCGGCCAGCAGCGCGAGGTCGTCCAGCAGAATGTTTTCTTCGCCCAGGGAGTCCGCGGCCGTGTTGCTGCACACCAGCACCAGGTCAGTGCCCAGTTCCTGCATCAGGTCGAACTTGCGCTCGGCGCGGTCGACATTGCGTTGCAGACGATCACGGCGACAGCCTTCGAAATCGCGAAACGGCTGGAACAAGGTGATGGCGATGCCCAGATCGGCGCACATCTGGCGCACGTTGCGCGGGCTGCCGTCATAGTACAGCAGGTCGTTTTCGAAGATTTCCACGCCGTCAAAACCGGCGGCGGCAATGGCTTCGAGCTTTTCCGGCAGGGTTCCGCTCAAGGAAACGGTGGCAATCGAGCGCTGCATGATCATCTGACTCCTGGGTAAAGGCACCTGACGGGCAGTTCTGTGGCTGATGTTCAGGTGTAAAGCGATTATTCTCCCGGTAATCTATGATCGCAATTTTAATGTACGGACTGGTTAGTTTTGTGTTCGATAATCGCCCAAAAGCGCTATGAGTCAATTGACGCTCCTGTCGACGCGCTCCAACATCGCCCTCACATCGTCGGACAAGGTTCAGCGTTACCCTGATGCCGCGTTGCATCGGTTCCAGCGTCACACAGACAAAAACCATAACAATTCCAAGACAGGTTAAATGCTCATGCGCTCATACCCTGCTTCCCCTGCGCCCACTGCCGCCACGCCGGTGCACCCTCACGCCGGGATCGGCGAAAAGATACGCGGCGCCCTTGCCATCGGCAAGACCCGCTGGGGCATGCTGGCCCTGGTGTTCTTCGCCACCACCCTCAACTACATCGACCGCGCCGCACTGGGCGTGATGCAACCGATTCTGGCCAAACAGATGAGCTGGACGGCGATGGACTACGCCAACATCAACTTCTGGTTCCAGGTGGGTTACGCGATCGGCTTCGTGTTACAGGGCCGATTCATCGACCGGGTCGGCGTCAAGCGCGCGTTCTTCCTCGCCGTGCTGCTGTGGAGCTTCGCCACCGGCGCCCACGGCCTGGCGACCTCGGCGGTCGGCTTCATGGTCTGCCGCTTCATCCTGGGCCTGACGGAAGCGGCCAACTACCCGGCCTGCGTCAAGACCACACGGCTGTGGTTCCCAGCGGGTGAGCGCGCAGTTGCCACCGGCATCTTCAACGCCGGCACCAACGTCGGCGCGATGGTCACCCCGGCCCTGCTGCCGTTGATTCTCACGGTCTGGGGCTGGCAAGCAGCGTTTATCTGCATGGGTTCGCTGGGGCTGATCTGGGTGATCACTTGGCGTCTGAAGTACTACAACCCTGAAGAACACCCGACCGTGCGCCAAAGCGAACTGGACTACATCAATCAGGGCAACGAGCCTGAGCCGGTTGAGGAAAAAGTCCCGTTCTCGAAAATCCTGAAAATGCGCGGCACCTGGGCCTTCGCCCTCGCCTACGCCATGACTGCCCCGGTGTTCTGGTTCTACCTGTACTGGCTGCCGCCGTTCCTCAATCAGCAATACAGCCTGGGCATCAGCGTGACGCAGATGGGCATTCCGCTGATTTTGATCTGGCTGACGGCAGACTTCGGCAGCGTCGGCGGGGGCATTCTGTCGTCGTGGTTGATCGGCCGTGGCATGCGTCCAACCACGTCGCGTTTGTTGTCGATGCTGATTTTCGCGTTGACGATCATTTGTGTGGTGTTTGCGGCCAACGCCAGCGGGCTGTGGGTGGCGGTGGCGGCCATTGCGCTGGCGGTGGGTGCGCATCAGGCGTGGACAGCGAATATCTGGAGCCTGGTGATGGATTACACGCCCAAGCACATGATGAGTACGGTGTTCGGGTTTGGCGGGATGTGTGCGGCGATTGGCGGCATGTTCATGACGCAGATTGTCGGGGCGATCCTGACGGCGACGAACAACAACTACAACGTGCTGTTTACATTGATTCCGGCCATGTATTTCATCGCGTTGACCTGGTTGTACTTTATGGCGCCGCGTAAGGTGCCAGGAGTGTGAGGGTTTGAGTGACGGGCGGAAACCGCGCTATAGCAAGCGCGGTTTTTTGCTGTTTGGGCGGGTGGGTTGATGCATACCCATTTCTTCCTGGCTACCAAACTGTGCTCTTTGATCTTGCTCTGTCAGCGCAGCTGCGCCAGACAGGCTTGCAAGATATCCAGCCCCTCATTCAGCTCCGCAACCTCAATCGTCAACGGCGCCAACAACCGCACGATATGCCGCGACTTGCCGCTGGGCATCAACAACAACCCTCGCTCACGGGCCGCTTCCAGCAACTGCGCCATCTGCGCCGTCGCAGGCTTGCCTTCCGGGGTCAACAGCTCAATACCCCGCATCGCCCCCACGCCGGTCAAACGCCCCAAAAACGGCGACAGCTTCTGCGCCTGCCACTGTTCGAAACGCGCCAGCAAAATCGCCGAATACTGTTCGCTCCACGCCGACAGATTCGCATCAGTCATCACCTCCAGCGTCGCCAACCCCGCCGCGCAGGCCAGCGGGTTGCCGGAATAGGTCCCGCCCAGCCCACCCTTGGGCAGCGTGTCCATCAGCGCCTTGCGCCCCACCACCGCGCCTAGCGGCACGCCGCCTGCGATGCTTTTGCCGAGCAGCAGCAGGTCCGGCTCGATCCCCAGACGACTGAAGGCAAAGCGCTCCCCGGTGCGCCCGAAACCCGACTGGATTTCATCGATGATCAACACAATGCCCTTGTCATCGCAGAGCTTGCGCAGGATGCGCGCGAACTCAGGGTCCAGCGCCAGAAACCCGCCCTCGCCTTGCACCGGCTCGATGATGAAACAGGCCACTTCGGCGATGTCGATCTCCACACTGAACAAGCGCTCCATCGCCTTCAGCGTCTCGGCCACCGTCACCCCGTTGTCGACACTCGGATACGGCAAATGAAACACCGGCCCCGGCAACACACCGACCTTCTGCTTATACGGCGCCACCTTGCCATTGAGATTGAGCGTGGCCAGCGTGCGGCCATGGAAGGCGCCATCGAAGGCGACGACCGCCGACTTGCCCGTATGACCGCGCACCACTTTCAAGGCGTTTTCGGCCGCTTCCGCGCCACTGTTGGTAAGCATGCCGCTGACCGGGTAACTCACCGGGATGAACGCCGCCAGACGCTCGATGAATTGCTGGTATGGCACATGGGGCGCAGCGTTGAACGCGTAATGGGTCATGCGCTGGGCCTGCTCGCAGATCGCCGCGACGATTGCTGGATGGCAATGCCCCAGGTTCAGCACGCCGATGCCGCCGACAAAATCAATGTACCGCTTGCCGCCAACGTCCCAGACCTCGGCGTTTTTTCCGTGGGTGAGGCTGACGGGGTGCACGAAGGAAATGGAATTGCTGACAGAAGGAAAAGCCATGCGCAAACGTCCTTGGGGACTGTGGGAATGGCGACTATCTAAGCGATGAAGCGCAGCCCCTCACAAGCGAAATAAAGGCAAGGGTTCATTCCGCCAAGGACTGATGTCGGGGAACAGGCATTTATCGACAGCGATAAGTTGCGTCGTGCCATTGAGCGCGGCCGATGGCAGGAGTGCAAACACCTGCCTGCAAGCAACTTCTGTCATTAGTTGACCAACAGGCTGTACTGCTTTTTGTGATCTCTCAGCCTTTCAGTTTTCGTTCAGCTTGGAGAGCGTACGCTCGGATTCAGGACTGAAAACGCTATTAGATTCAACAGGCATTTTCTCACTGGCAGACTGAGCGCCTTTAAAACCGGGCCACGCGGAGAAAAAGGGCTATGAGAATAGGTTTAATTTATGACCGTTCCATTTCAGTTTAAAAACAGTGGAAGTACTCGAAATAAATTTGGGCTTTCGATGAAAAACCTACACCTCGTAAACGGAATTTTCATAAATCTTCTCCTATTGTCTAAATCACCGAAGTTATAGACCCACAGCTTCGCTATAGGGACATACATGCATTAACCCTCGGATGGGTAACCGGTTTCAGTTCCACTACCCGCGCGCCAGTTGCAGCCGCTTGCCTATAAACAACGAGCACCCTGTTTTTCAAGGTGAGCATGTGCGTGTCCGTGCGCCTTGATATTGCCGAACGACCGGAGGATGTACATGAGTCTGGATTTTCTTCCTTTTTCCCGCCCCAGCATGGGCGATGAGGAAGTCGCTGCGGCCACCCGCGTGCTGCGCTCGGGATGGATCACCACAGGGCCTGAAGCCCAGCGCCTGGAGCAACAGTTCGCCGAGCGCTGCGGCGCGCAACAGGCTGTCGCGCTGTCGTCGGCCACTGGCGCCATGCACATCACCCTGCTTGCACTGGGCATCGGCCCCGGCGATGAAGTCATCACCCCGTCGCAGACCTGGGTGTCCACCGCCAACATGATCTGCCTGCTCGGCGCCACACCCGTATTCGTCGACATCGACCGCGACACGCTGATGACTGACGCCTCGCGAATCGAGCGCGCCATCACGCCACGTACCAAGGCCATCATTCCGGTGCACTATGCCGGCGCCGCCTTTGACCTCGACCCGCTCTACGCCCTGGCCGAGCGCCATGGCATCCCGGTGATCGAAGACGCTGCCCACGCTGCCGGCACCCGCTACAAGGGCCGTGCGATTGGCGCGAAAGGCACGGCGATTTTCTCGTTTCATGCGATCAAGAACATGACCTGCGCCGAGGGCGCGATATTCGTCAGCGACGACGCGCAACTGGCCGATCGCGTACGCCGTTTGAAATTCCACGGGCTGGGCGTCGACGCCTATGACCGCCTGACCCACGGCCGCAAGCCCCAGGCCGAAGTGATCGAACCGGGCTTCAAGTACAACCTGGCCGACATCAACGCTGCCATCGCGCTGGTGCAGCTGGAGCGTCTGGACGCCATCAATGCCCGGCGCACTGAACTGGCCCAGCATTACCTGGAACGCCTGGCCGGCAGCGCGGTGTTGCCACTGGCACAGCCGCCGTACGACCAGCAGCACGCCTGGCACCTGTTCATCCTGCGTATCGAAGCCGAGCGCTGCGGCCTGGACCGCGATGCCTTCATGAAAGCCCTGCAGGCGCAGAACATCGGCAGCGGCATTCATTTCATCGCCACGCACCTGCACAGCTATTACCGCCAGCGTTTCCCCGATGTGATCCTGCCCAACACCGAGTGGAACTCTTCGCGCCTGTGTTCCATCCCGCTGTTCCCGGACATGACCGTGGCCGATGTCGACCGCGTGGTCAGCGCCATTGAATCGGCCATCGGATCGGCCACTAAAGCCGGGGGGCCAGCCCGTTCATGAAACCCTACCCTATCCATCGCGTGTCGATCGTCATCCCGGTCTACAACGAAGAACAAAGCCTGCCTGAGCTTTTGCGTCGCACTGAAGCGGCCTGCGCGCAACTGAACGTGCCGGCGGAAATCATTCTGGTGGACGACGGCAGTCGGGATGACTCCGCCGAGATCCTGCTTCAAGCCAGTCAGCGCGAGGGCAGCCCTGTGGTGGCGGTGATCCTGAACCGCAACTACGGCCAGCACGCCGCGATCATGGCCGGTTTTGGCCAGTGCAAGGGCGATCTGGTGATCACCCTGGATGCCGACCTGCAAAACCCGCCGGAAGAAATTCCGCGTCTGGTCACCCTCGCCCAGCAGGGTTACGACGTGATCGGCACCGTGCGAGGCAATCGCCAGGACTCGGCCCTGCGCCGCTGGCCGTCGAAGCTCATCAACCTGGCCGTGCAGCGCTCCACGGGCGTGGCCATGACCGACTACGGCTGCATGCTGCGGGCTTACCGGCGCAGCATCGTCGACGCCATGCTCGCCTGCAGCGAACGGAGCACCTTCATTCCGATTCTGGCCAACAGCTTTGCCCGTCACACCACTGAAGTAGTGGTGGAGCATGCTGAGCGCGAGCATGGCGAATCGAAATACAGCGCGATGAAGCTGATCAACCTGATGTTTGACCTGATCACCTGCATGACCACTACGCCTTTGCGGTTGCTGAGCATCATCGGCTTCAGCATGGCCTTTCTCGGTGTCGCCTTCGCAGCCGCGTTGATCGTGCTGCGCCTGATCTTCGGTGCGCCCTGGGCCGGTCACGGCACCTTTGTGCTGTTCGCCGTGCTGTTCGTGTTCACCGGCGGGCAGTTCATCGGCATGGGCCTGTTAGGCGAATACCTGGGCCGCATGTACAGCGACGTTCGCGCACGTCCGCGCTACTTCATCGAAAAAGTCGTGCGCAGCACCCCGCCTGCGCCCGTCAGCAAAGTCGATTCCCCTGCTCTCTTGAACAAGGTTGCCCCATGAGTCTGAAAGCCGTTGTTTTTGCCTACCACGATATCGGCTGCGTCGGTATCGAAGCCCTGCTCAATGCGGGCTACGAGATCTCGGCCGTGTTCACCCACGCCGATGATCCCAGGGAAAAGACCTTTTTTGGCTCGGTGGCGCAACTCTGCGCCCGGCACGACATCCCGGTGCATGCGCCGGAAGACGCCAACCACCCGCTGTGGATCGAACGCATCGGCAAACTGGCTCCGGATTTCATCTTCTCGTTTTACTATCGCCACCTGCTCAGCGAAAACCTGCTGGCCTGCGCCAAAAATGGCGGCCTCAACCTGCACGGTTCGCTGCTGCCCAGCTATCGCGGTCGCGCGCCGGCCAACTGGGTGCTGGTCAACGGCGAGACCGAAACCGGCGTGACCCTGCACCGCATGGTCAAGCGTGCTGACGCTGGCGCCATCGTTGCCCAGCAACGCATCGCCATCAGCACCACCGACACTGCCCTGACGCTGCACGGCAAACTGCGCACCGGCGCCGCCGACCTGCTCTCGGAAACCCTGCCGCTCTTGGGCAAAGGGCAATTGCCGGGCGTGGAACAAGACGAATCGAAAGCCACTTATTTCGGCCGCCGCACCGCTGCCGATGGCCTGATCGACTGGCAGCGCCCCGCTACGCAATTGCACAACCTGGTGCGCGCCGTGACTCAACCCTACCCCGGCGCCTTCTGCCCGGTGGGCGAACACAAGCTCATCGTCTGGGCCTCGAAAGTGCAGGCCGGTAACGACGGCCAACTGCCAGGCAGCGTGATCAGCTGTGAACCGCTGCGCATTGCCTGTGGCGAAGACTCTCTGGTGATCACCGCCGGTCAGCGCGGCGACGAAGGCCTGTACCTGAGCGGCCCGCAACTGGCGCGCGAGTTTGGCCTGGTGGAAGGGTCGCGTCTGCTGGGCGGCGAAAAACGCCGTCAGGTGCGCCGCACGCGAGTGCTGATCCTCGGCGTCAACGGGTTCATCGGCAACCACCTGTCCGAGCGTCTGCTGCTGGATGACCGATACGAGATCTTCGGCATGGACATCGGCTCCGACGCCATCGAGCGCCTGCGCAGCCACCCGAACTTCAACTTCATCGAAGGCGACATCAGCATCCACACCGAGTGGATCGAATACCACATCAAGAAATGCGACGTAGTGCTGCCGCTGGTGGCCATCGCAACGCCCATCGAATACACCCGCAATCCGCTGCGTGTGTTCGAGCTGGACTTCGAAGAAAACCTGAAAATCGTCCGCTACTGCGTCAAGTACAACAAGCGCGTGATCTTCCCCTCGACCTCGGAAGTCTATGGCATGTGTCAGGACCCGAGTTTCAACGAGGACACTTCGAACCTGGTGGTCGGCCCGATCAACAAACAGCGCTGGATCTACTCGATTTCCAAGCAGCTGCTGGACCGGGTGATCTGGGCCTACGGCCAGAAAGGCCTGCAATTTACCCTGTTCCGTCCGTTCAACTGGATGGGCCCGCGTCTGGACCGTCTGGACTCGGCGCGCATCGGCAGCTCCCGGGCCATCACCCAGTTGATCCTGCACCTGGTGGAAGGCACGCCGATTCGCCTGGTCGACGGCGGCGCGCAAAAACGCTGTTTCACCGACGTGGCCGACGGCATCGAAGCCCTGGCGCGGATCATCGAAAACCGCGACGACCGCTGCAACGGTCAGATCATCAACATCGGCAACCCGGACAACGAAGCCAGCATCCGCCAGTTGGGCGAAGAGCTGCTGCGTCAGTTCGAGGCTCACCCGCTGCGCCACAACTTCCCGCCGTTCGCCGGTTTCCGTGAAGTCGAGAGCCAGTCGTTCTACGGCAAGGGCTATCAGGACGTCAGCCATCGCAAGCCGAGCATCGACAACGCCCGCCGCCTGATCGAATGGCAGCCAACCATCGAACTGAGCGAAACCATCGGCAAGACGCTGGACTTCTTCCTGCGCGAAGCCATGACCGAGAAGGCGCACGCACATTGATCCAGGCAGGCTTGCGCATTGACGTCGATACCTACCGCGGCACCCGGGATGGCGTGCCGCGTCTGCTGGACGCGCTCGACGAGGCCGGGATCAAGGCGACGTTCTTTTTCAGCGTGGGGCCGGACAACATGGGGCGCCACCTGTGGCGCCTGGTACGGCCGCAGTTCTTCTGGAAAATGCTGCGTTCCAAGGCCGCGAGCCTGTATGGCTGGGACATTCTGCTGGCTGGCACCGCCTGGCCCGGCAAGCCGATTGGTCGTGATCTGGGGCCGTTGATGCGTCGGGCGCAGGAGGCTGGCCATGAGGTCGGCCTGCACGCGTGGGATCACCACGGCTGGCAGGCCAACGCCGGGCGCTGGACGCCCGCGCAGCTGACCGAGCAGATTGGCCGGGGCGTCGACACCCTGACCGATATTCTCGGCAAACCCGTCACCTGTTCGGCCGCTGCTGGCTGGCGGGCCGACGAGCAGGTGGTGCAGGCCAAGCAGGCCTTCGGCTTTCGCTACAACAGCGATTGCCGGGGCCACAGCCTGTTCCGCCCGCTGCTCGCCGATGGTCAACCCGGCACACCGCAGATTCCCGTGGACTTGCCGACCTTCGACGAGGTGGTCGGCCCGCAACTGGACGCCAGTGCGTTCAACGATTACCTGCTGCGCCAGTTCAAACCGGCGAAGCTGAACGTCTACACCGTGCATGCCGAGGTCGAAGGCATCGTCATGGCCGAGCCGTTCCGGCAACTGCTGCGTCAGGCGAAAACCGCTGGCGTGCAGTTCCAGCCATTGGGCAATCTGCTGCCAGCATTCGCGCAGACCTTGCCCCAAGGGCATCTGGTGCGCGGCGCATTGCCCGGGCGTGAAGGCTGGCTGGGAGTGCAACAACCATGAGCCGCCAGCAATCGATTCTGTGGCTGCTCGCGGCCTTTTTGCTGGCCTACCTGTTGCCCTTGGGTTTTCACGGTTTGTGGATCCCTGACGAAACCCGTTACGCGCAGATCAGCCAGGAAATGCTGCACAGCGGCAACTGGGCCGCGCCGCATTTCATGGGCCTGAGGTATTTCGAAAAACCCGCTGGCGGTTATTGGCTGATCGCGCTGTCCCAGGCGGTGTTCGGCGAGAACCTGTTCGGCGTGCGCTTCGCCTCGGCCCTGAGCACCGGGCTGACGGTGCTGCTCACCTATCTGCTGGCCGGCAAGCTGTGGAATGACCCGCGCAAGAGTTTTGCCAGCGCCCTGCTGCTGATGAGCTTCATGTTCGTGGCGGGCCAGGCCGGTTACGCCAACCTTGATCCGCCGTTCACCTGTTGGGTGAGCCTGTCGCTGACGGCCTTCTGGTACGCCGCTCACAGCGTCGGCAAAGCGCGCGTGCTGTACTGGGCGCTGCTGGGTGTAGCGTGCGCCATGGGCTTCATGACCAAGGGCTTTCTGGCCCTGGCATTGCCGGTGATCGTCGCCCTGCCGTACATGATCTGGCAGCGGCGCCTGCGCGAACTGCTGACGTTTGGGCCCATCGCGATCATCGTCGCGGCAGTGGTCTGTCTGCCGTGGGTGCTGACCGTGCACCTGCGCGAACCGGACTTTTGGCGGTTTTTCTTCTGGCACGAACACATCCGCCGTTTCGCGGGCAGTAATGCCCAGCATGACGAAGCCTGGTGGTTCTACCTGCCGTTGCTGGTGGTCGCGTGCATTCCTTGGGCGGTTCTGCTGCCGATCACGTTCAAGCAGGCCTGGCAGCAACGTCGCCTGAGCGAAAGCGGCTTTCTGCTGTTGTGGCTGCTGGTGCCGCTGGCGTTTCTCAGTCTCAGCAACGGCAAGTTGCCCACCTATATCCTGCCTTGCCTGGTGCCCTTGGCCCTCCTGATGGGCAACGCGCTGGCTGATCGCCTGAGCACTGGCGAAAGCCTTGCCCTGCGCCTCAATGGCTGGTTCAACGCCGCATTTGGCGTCGTGACACTGACGGCGCTGGTGTTCATGCAAGTCAGGAAGACGGTCTACGACCAGGAGCCGCAACACCTGACCCTGGCGATTGTGGTGCTGCTGACCTGGGTAATGTTCAACGCCTTGCAGGGCCTCAAGCCCCTGCGTTTCTGGGCAATCCCGGCATTGGGCGCCTGGCTTGCGATCGCCCTGATTCCGATGGCACTGCCCAACAGCGTGGTGTTCAACAAGAACCCGGATCAGTTCGTCGCGCGCCATCAGGACGAACTGGTGGCCACGACCTCTCTACTGAGCAACGACCTTGGCGTGGCGGCGGCGTTGTCCTGGCGCCTGAAACGCAATGACGTGGTGTTCTACGACACCCGCGGCGAGCTGGAATATGGCCTGGCTTACCCGCAGACCGTCCCCCGCGAAGTGGACTGGCATCAGGTGCAAGGCTGGATGACCGAGGCCCGCCGTCAGGGTTCGGTGGGCGTGGTGATGCGCGGCGACGGCAAGGATCAGCAATACGAGCTGAGCCTGTTGCCCAGCGACGGCAAGCAATACCAGGAAGGCAATCTGCTGATCCTGATCTTCGACAGGACGCCGTCATGACCTTCGTCTTGCTGCTCAGCGCCTGCCTGCTGACCTGTTTCGGGCAGATCGCGCAAAAGCTCACCGTCGAACAATGGGGCGGCGTTTTCCCCGGCCTCGGCCAGGCGCTGACCAGTGTCTGGCTGTGGGCGGCGCTGGCGTCTCTGGGCGGCGGCATGCTGCTGTGGCTGCTGGTGTTGCAGCGTCTGGACGTCGGCATCGCCTACCCGATGCTGGCGCTGAATTTCGTGATCATCACCCTGACCGGGCGATACGTGTTCAACGAGTCGGTGGACCGTCGTCACTGGCTGGGCCTGGCGATGATCCTGATCGGCGTGATGTTGCTGGGGCCTCAGGCATGAACGTCTCGATCTTGAGTTTTGCGGCCGCCAGGCGTCGTGGCCTTACCCTGGCCCTGTGCAGTGTGGCACTGGTCAGCGCCGCGCAACTGGGCATGCGCTGGAGCATGGTGCGCCTGCCGCAACCGGCGCAGTGGCTGACCTCAGTGCAGTCCGGCAGTGTCGATGTCACGGCCCTTGGCGTGGTGCTGGCCGCCATCGCCGCCTACGCCCTGTCGATGCTGTGCTGGCTGGGCGCGCTGCGTGACTTGCCGCTGAGCCGTGCCTATTCGCTGCTGAGCATCAGCTATGCGCTGGTCTACCTGCTGGCAGCGTTTCTTCCCGTTTTCAACGAAGCACTCACCGTTCCTCGAACAGTGGGCGTCACCCTGATCGTGCTCGGTGTGGTAACGATCAATTTCCGACGTGACAGCGATCACGGCGCCAAGGAGTTATCCCGATGAAAATCAGCGTCTTCGGCAGCGGTTATGTGGGCCTGGTGCAGGCCACTGTTCTGGCAGAAGTGGGCCACGATGTGGTGTGTATGGACATCGATCCGGCCAAGGTCGAGCACTTGAGCAAAGGCCAGGTGACCCTCTACGAGCCGGGGCTGGAAAGCCTGGTGCGGGAGAATCTGGAAGCCGGCCGGCTGCACTTCACAGGAGACGAAAAGCGCGCGGTCGAACATGGCGAGGTGCTGTTCATTGCGGTGGGCACGCCTTCGCGAGCCGATGGCTCGGCGGATCTGACTGGCTTCTTCGCCGTGGGCGAGTCCATCGCCCGCCATCGTCTGGAGCCGGTGATCATCGTCGAGAAGTCGACCGTGCCGGTGGGCAGCGGTGACGCCCTGCGCAGCCACATCGAGCATCACCTGCGGCAGTCGGCGCGGCTGCTGAAGTTCGACATCGTCTCCAACCCTGAATTTCTCATGGAGGGCTCGGCGGTCAAGGACTGCCGTCGCCCGGACCGTATCGTCATCGGCAGCGGCAACCCGGAAGTTTTCCCAGTGATGCGCGAGCTGTACGCGCCGTTCAACCGCAACCACGACCGCATCATGTTCATGGACCTGCGCAGCGCAGAGCTGACCAAATACGCCGCCAACTGCATGCTGGCGACCAAGATCAGCTTCATCAACCAGATCGCCGAACTGGCCGAGCACCTGGGTGCGGATGTTGAGTCCGTGCGTCTGGGCATCGGTGCCGACTCACGCATCGGCTACGACTTCATCTACCCCGGCTGCGGTTATGGCGGTTCGTGCTTCGGCAAGGACATTCGCGCGCTGATTCACAGCGCGCGGGAAGCCGGTTGCTCCAACGATTTGCTCAACGTGGTCGAGGACATCAACGAGCGCCAGAAACACAAGCTGTTCGATCGGGTGAACGCGTTCTACAAGGGTGAGCTCAAGGGCAAGACCTTTGCGCTGTGGGGCCTGGCGTTCAAGCCCAACACCGACGACATGCGCGATGCGCCGAGCCGTGTGCTGATGGAAGCCCTGTGGGCCGCAGGCGCCACCGTGCGCGCGTACGACCCGGAAGCGATGCAGGAAACCCAGCGTCTGTACGCTGATCAGGCGAACCTGATGCTGATGGGCACACCGGAGTCGGTGCTGCTGGGCGCCGATGCGCTGATCGTCTGCACCGAGTGGCAGCAGTTCAAGGCCCCGGATTTCGACCTGATCCAGCAGCGTTTGAAAGCGCCGGTGATCTTCGACGGGCGCAACCTTTACGACACCGAACGCATGGCCAAACGCGGCTTCCAGTACTACCCGATCGGCCGCGGCGACTCCTTGAGCCTGCCCATCCCCCAGCAACAATGGGCACCGTATGAGTTGTTGGCCAATCACCACGCGGTCTGATACAACGCCCTCAGCTGCCCCCATGGCTTGACGGCGGTGGCGCGCTAGAGCGCCACCGCCTGCACATGCCTTACTGCGCAGGCAGGCGCAGCAGGATGTAATCCTCCTTGTCGAACCGGCCGCTGAGCAGCACCGGCAGTTGTCCCAGGCGTGTGCCTTGCAGTTTCTGAAAGTCGTTGTTGCTCATCACCACGTTGGCCGGGCCTTGAACGGCGCTGAGCTGTTCGGGGGTTTCGGTGAACACCGGCTGCAGGTCTTCATCGACATTGACCATGAACTTGATGCCCTTGGCGTCCCTGCCCATCGAATGCAGCACCAGCGGCGCACTGTCGGAATGGGTGACGTCGCGCACCGCCTGGGTGAAATGCCGGGTGTCGTAAAGAATGCGCTCGGTCTTTTCGAACACGCCGATGTAGCTGACCCACACCGCCAGCACCGCGCACGCCGGCAGCCCGTACAGGCGCAAGCGCGGGCGCATCAGCAAGGGCAGCGCAACCAGCTGCAGCATGCCCAGCACGGCCAATATCGGCCCGATGTCGCTCAGCGCTTCAGGAAACCGCGGGCGTACCGCCAGCAACCCGGTCATCAGCGCACCGGGAATCACGCAGCACAGCACCAGGATCACCCCGCGCAACCACCAGAAGCAGCGCCCGACGCGCACCTGAAACGGGTATGCGGCGATGATCGCCGCCATGGGCAGCATCGGCAGGATGTAGCGCGCCTTCTTGGCCTGGGGAATCGACAAGCCGACCATTACCGTCAGCCCCGCGAAGGCACACAGGTACATCAAGTCCAGGGCTTGGCTCTGCTGTTTGCGCGCCACCACCGCGACCACCGCCAGCACGACCAACGCCAGCGGATACGCCAGCGCGTAGTTGCCGAACGAGCTGCTGAAATACCAGAACAACGGGTTGCTGCCTTCGCTGCCGTCCATGCGCGAGGTGACCTGCATGCGCACCACTTCGGCGAGCAGCGCCTGACCGCCGCTGAGCCAGGCCAACAGCAACAGAACCCATACGCAGACCACCAGTAACCCCAGCGCTGTCAGCCCGAAGCGCCACAGGCGCGGCCATTGCCGGCTGAGCAGGTAATAACTGCACGCGATGCCGGTGGGCACCACCAGCCCGATCGGCCCGCGAATCGCAAAACCCAGCACCAACAACGCAAAGACCACACCGAGGCGCCTGGCAGAGCCGAAATGATCCGCGGCGTAGACCAGATAAAACACCGCGAAACACACGGTCGCGAGCATCTGGTCCAGTGACACGGCGCGGGTTTCGGCGATGAAGGTGTTGCTCATCAGCAGCAAGGCAATGCTCAGCCAGGCCCAACGCCGCGAGTAAGGAGCCAGCAGGCGATACATCAGCCCCACCATCACCGCTGAAGAAATGCAGGTCGGCAGCCAAGCGCTAAAGCTCGTCACCTCACCGAAGGGCAATGAACAGAGATAGATAAGCCAGGTGGTGAACGCTGAATAATCAGGATATGGCTGACCATAAGTGGTGGGAAAAAAGCCCGGCCCGTGGCGCAGCATCTCCTTGGCGAAGAGCACGAAGCGCGAATCGAACCCGATGATCGACAGGTGCCAGCTGGCCGCCACGAACAGCAAAAAGGCCAGCCCCCCTGCGCTCCAGGCCTGTCGTCGGGCCCGCGCGGGGGTGACACCTGAGAGAAACTCGGATGCGATCGCTGTCAATGGGGACTCCTCTTGTCTTGCTCGGGCTGATCGTTCAGCCGCTGACGAAATAGTAGACGCGATCCCCCACCTTGATCTGATCGACGATCAGAGGCCGCGGCAAAAGCGCTACTGAGCCTACTACCTTTCTGGCAATGTGAAATCGCTTTTCACATTCACTTCACCTGCCGTTGACGCTCGCCTCTCTACGCTTACATCCAGCCTCCAACGCCTCTGCCACGCGATGAAAAAATCAATGCGCGCAGACCGTTGCGACCCGCCTTCAAGTGCCCTTTGTCGACGAGCCGATCATGACTTCCTACTTTAACCATGCTCTGGATGAACTGATCGCCCGTTATCACGCGCTGGGTAAGTTCTCCCGGTATTTGCTGATGGTCATGGGCGCGCTGCTGTTGATCAGCAGCGCCGTCATCGCGCTGCGGCCGGCACCTCTGAGCGACCTGTCCGAAGGGCATCGTTTGCGTCGGGTCAATTTCTTTACGCTGTGGCAACAGGGCAATCTGGTGGTCCTCACCCGTCACGCCGAGCGCTGTGACCACTCCACCCATCCCTGTCTGGCCCAGCCCGACGGCATCACCGTCAAGGGCCGCCAAATGGCTGAAAAGCTCGGCCAGTCCCTGCAGAAGCTGGGGCTTGCCAACGCCAACATCTACAACAGCCCGCTGCGCCGCACCGAGCAGACTTCCTCCTACGCCTTTAACCGTACGACTCAGGGCCAGGACTGGCTGATCCACTGCCGCAAGTCGATGCTCGACAACGTGCTCAAGCACAAGCTCGATCACCAGAACCTGATCCTCGTGACCCATAGCGAATGCATCGCCGACCTTGAGAAATCCCTCAATGTGCCTGCCCCTTCGACGCCCGACTACGGCGCCTCGGTGATTGTTTCGGTCAACCCCATCGATCACAGCGCCAAGGTGCTGGGCTTCATCGACGCACAGGGCTGGGGGAAAGTACTTACCAAATACCTCTGACGCTTTGCCGTTACTCCACCTTCAAGACAGTGCTAATGCCTGCTCGCCAAACCCGACGGTAAAGCAGCAACCGGCCGCCTCGCGGCTGGTTAGGGCCACGGTCCAGCGCTGATTCGCACAGATCCGCTGGACCAGTGACAAGCCCAGTCCCAACCCCTCCCCACGTTGTTCATCCCCACGCACAAACGGCTGGAACATCGCCTGCTGCTTCTCCAGTGGAATCCCGATGCCGCTGTCCTGCACGCTGAAACCCCGGGCATTCAGGGTCAGCCTGATAAAACCGCTGTCAGTGTAATGCCAGGCGTTGCGCAGCAGATTGCCCATCACTGAACGCAAGAGCGGCGCGTTGAACAGTTCACCGGTGTCCTCGCAGGGCTCATAAATGAAGCGCAAGCCCTTCTCCTCGATGGGCTGGCGCCACACCTCGACCAACTCTTCGGCAATGTGCACCAGCGTGGTGGTCTGGCCCGCCGGGGCATTCCTGCCTTCGGTGCGCGCCAGCAACAGAAAGGTTTCGACCAGTTGGTTCATACCCGCCGTGGCCTTGCTGATGCGCTGCACCTGAATGCGTGAGCGCTCATCCAGCCGCGGGTACTCCATAAGCAATTCGCAGGACGTGGCCAGCACCATCAGGGGCGTGCGCAGCTCGTGGCTGACGTCGCTGGTGAAAAGTTTTTCCCGGCCCAGGGCTGCGCGCAGACGACCCAGGGTCTCGTCAAAGGATTTGGCCAGCGCCCCGACCTCATCCTGTGCGTAATCCTTGGCCAGCACCGGCGCCAGCTCCAGCAACTGATCGCGATGACGCACCTGCCCTGCCAGCCGCGACACCGGCGCCATGACCCTTGAGGCCAACAGCCGGCCCAGCAGAACCGCCAGCAGCACACTGAGAATGAAGCCCACCAGGACGATGCCGAACAGGATGCGCTCGCGCTTTTCGAACCCGCGTTGGTCACGCAATAACACATAGCGCCTGCCGCCGACGGATTCGACCATCGCGTAGTAAGAACGCTGGCCCCGAAAAAATTCCTGAAAGCCGGGCCGCAGGCCTTTCAGATCATCGACCATGGCGACATCGGCAACGCCATCATCGGCGTAGAACAATTCATCCTTCTCCGGCCGATGGCGCCAATCTTCGACGCGATCCTGAGTCAGCAACCGATGCAGGTTGCCGCCCAGGCTCATGATGGTCAGCCGTTTTTCCACCACGTGTACGGTCGCGATCACGCCCACGGCAAAAACGCCCGCCACCAACGCACTCATCAGGGCGAAGACGATGACAATCCGCTGTTTCAGGCTGTGTGTGATGTCCATGGGGTTCCGTGCATAGCGAGACTCTGGTGCGGGGCAACGCGCCGACCGGGCCGATTATCCGGATGCCATGTCATGGTTTTGTCAAAGCGTGGCCTCGCAAGCGAAATCTTGCTGCTCTGAACCTCAGTCCCGCACGCTCAGCGGGCGCATCACCAGCATCACCAGGGCGCAGCCGGCCATCAGCACGCAGGTGACGATGAACACAATGGGCATGCCGAAATGCCCGCCCAAGTAGCCGCCGGTCAACGGCCCCAGCACCTGGCCGACGTACTGGCTGGAGGTGGAATACCCCAGCATGCGCCCGGCGACGATGTCCGGCACCGAATGGCGGATGATCGCCGCGATGCACGGCAGCAGCCCGCCCAGGGCGATGCCCATCAGAAAGCGCAGCACCACCAGCTGCCATTCGTTGCTGACGAACGCCTGCGGGATCAGCAGGATTGCAGCGGCAGTCAGGCAGCCCATCACCACTTTCCAGTGGCCGATACGGTCGGCCAGCTTGCCGATGCGCGAGGCCGACAACACGCTGGCCAGCGCCGTCGCCGACATCACCAGCCCGGCCATCAGCGTGACGTTTTTCGTGTGCAGCTGGGTCAGGTACACCGTGATGATCGGCTCGATGGACATGATCGAAAACATCACCAGACTCGCCACCACGAACATGGTGATCACCGGTTTCTTGTCCGGAATCACGTCCCAGGGGCGCACCTTCGCAGGTTTGGCCTCGCCCGCAGCGCGCTTGGGCCGGGGCGCTTCCTTCATGAGAAACAACGTGGCGAGAAAGGTCAGGAATATCACCCCGCCCGCCAGAAAGAAGGTGTTACGGATGCCGATCAGTGGGGGCAGCATGCCGCCGATCAACGGCCCTGTGAGGTTGCCCGCCATGATTCCCGACGAGAGCATGCCCAGCGCCCAGCCGGATCGCTCCTTGGGCGTCTGGGTGGCCACCAGAATCGTCGCGCCCGAGGCATAGCCGCCGAGCAACCCGGCCAACAGACGCAGGCCAACCAACTGGTAGATGTTTTCCGCCAGGCCAATCAGCGACATGGCGATGGCCATGCCCAGGCTTGCGCGAATCAGCATCAGCTTGCGGCCGTAGCGGTCGCCCAATCGGCCCCACAATGGCGCGGTGAATGCGGCCGACAGGAAGGTCGCGCCAAAGGCCACGCCCGACCACTGCACGATGGCGGCCTGATCTGTGACGCCCAGATGCTCGACGTACAGCGGCAGAAACGGCAGCAACAGGGTCATGGCAACGATGGTGGTGAAGGCGCCGAACACGCAGACGACGAGGTTGCGCTTCCAGTGCTCTTCAACGATGCCTGCGGGGGCTTGGGCGGTCATCTTGACTCCGAGTCCGGGGAATATCCGCACACGGTAGAGGGTTGATCAGCATAAATAAAATTCATGTTTTTTATGGAGTGGATTCCTGGGTGGAATGCCTTGACCGCCGATGCTATCCAATCAGCCAATTGGCGCGCCCTTTGTCGCCGCCTACACTGCGCCCCACGCTTTGCAGGGATACCGAAGGTCGATGGACAAGCTGCTCGCTTTGAAGATGTTCGTGGAAACCGTCGACGCCAAGGGCTTTTCGGCAGCGGCACGCAAACTGGGGATCGCCACCTCCAGCGTGACGCGGATGATCGATTCGCTGGAAGCGCAACTGGGCACCGTGCTGTTCAACCGCTCGACCCGGCAAGTGACGGTCTCCGATGCGGGCGCGGCCTATTACAGGCGGGCGCGCAAGATCCTCGATGATGTCGCCGACGCCGATGCCACGGTCATGGACAGCGACGACGAACCCTCAGGCCCGCTGCGCATCTCAGTGCCCACCGCGTTTGGCCGGCGCATCATCGTACCGCGCCTTGGCCTGTTGATGCGCCGCTACCCTCGCCTGGAACTAGACATCACCCTGACCGACAACATCGTCGACCTGTTCGCCGAGCGCGTCGACCTGTCGATCCGCCTCGGCATGCCGGCGCCCATGGACGGCGTGATCTGCAAGACCGTCGGCCAGTTTCGCCGCCGGGTCATCGCCAGTGCCCAATACTTCGCCGAACACGGCCAGCCCGCGACACCCGCCGAACTGTCCGGTCACGACTGCCTGCGCTTCAACTTCGGTAACCCGCAACAGGCATGGACGTTTCTGTCCATCGAAGGCGAAACCCGCGTGCCGGTGAGCGGGCGCTTCAAAAGCAACAACGCCGAAGTGCTGCGGGAACTGGCGCTGGCGGGCTGCGGCATCGCCCTGCTGCCGGACTGGTTGATCGTCGATGACCTGGCCCAGGGGCGTCTGCTCGAATTGTTCGAACACACCCCGGCGTACCCGGACAACGCCAGGGGCGAGATTTCGGCGCTGTATCTGCCCAATCACCGGGGGTCAAAACGGGTAAAAGCGTTTATAGCGTTTATGCAGGAAATGCCAGGCGGCGCTCCACTATTGATGGGATAGCCAGTCATTATTCTGTGGGGTGGTCATTCATACACAGCGTGTCTCGCCCGCAGGTGTATTGCGATGATCCCTCGACGTATTTTTCAAGTGCGCCATGGAATAAACCCATGTCGGCAAGTTCCAGTAGAACCGGCAAGCGTCTTTTACCAAACATCGAACAATAGAAGTTGCCGGCGGCATCATCGCCAATGATGACGCCTATCGATAGACAGTATTTATTGCTGGACTAGCGGCCTTCCTAGAATGAACCTCATCAGCAAGGCCGTCCCCTGACCTTCTTGCGCTACCCGATGAGCTGGAGCCTGTCATGAAATACGCATTGTTCGCCGCCTTGTCGATGTTCAGTCTGTTTGCCTCGGCCAACGATAGCGCCAGCACGGCTCCAGCCCAGCAGGCGCAGTACGATTACAGCCATGACCTGGACATCGCCAAGATCGTGCGCATCAGTAACGCCAACGCCGCAGGCAGCGAATGCGGCCCGCTCAAGGCGCAGCTTGAATACGTCGACAGCAAGGGCGTGCGCCACAAACTGGAATACACCCGTCTGGGTGATGATTGTGAGAAAGGCTGAACTTCAAACATCGACGGTTAGGCCAAGCGTAATGATGAGTCTGTTTGTAATGCGTAAATCGACTATCGCTTTCGATAATAAGCCGTATTCAAAGCGACCATTTCCAATCGACCGATGTCACAACTTAAAGTGCGCTCAATACGCACTTTTTTGATTGATCAAAGACCGCTGGAGCCCTCTCATGAAATACGCACTGTTTGCCGCGCTGTCTGTCTTTAGCGCCTTCGCCTCGGCCAATGGCACCCTCAACGCCGCACCCGAATCGGTGCCGCCTGCGGTGGAATACAACTACGCGCAGCACCTGGACATCGCCAGGGTCATCAGCATAACCAGCGACAGCAATGTATCCACGGCATGCGGCCCGGTTGAATCGCACATGGTCTATGTCGACAGCAAAGGCGTGACCCACAACATGGCGTATACCCGCCTGGGTGAAGGCTGCCAGAACGGCTGATTCGCCACGCAGGGTTCTGCACAGTCGGCAAATGGGGTTAGAGTAGACGCGCTGGCTCCACGCCTGCGCATTCAGGCCGTGGGGCGCTTTCCATTCAATTGACTGAAGGAAGTCCCGCGTGAATCAACCGTCTCACCCAGCGAAGATTGCCGAATTGATCGTCGACGCCATGCGCGACGGTCATAAGATCACCGAAATCCGCCCTGATTACATCCCCGCCGATGCCGCTGGAGCCTACGCGCTGCAACGGGAAATCCTGCGCCTGCGTGAGACCACCGTCGGCGGCTGGAAGGTCGGGTCCAAATCCACCAGCGGCGGCCCGATCAACGGCGCCCTGCTCCCCGAAGACGGCCTGTTTGCCAGCGGCAGCCAGGTAGAAATCGTCGACTATCCGCATCCGATTCTGGAACTGGAAATCGCCTTTCGCCTGAACCGCGAATTCGCGCCACGGGCCGAGGCGTATTCCGACGAAGAGGTGCTTGCCAGCATCGGCTCCATGGGCGCGACTATCGAAATTGTTTCAAGTCGCTTCATTGCCTGGCCGAAAATAGATCCGCTCTTGGCGTTGGGCGATTTGCTCAACCACGGTGCGCTGATCGTTGGCGAGTTCGTGCCTTATGACCCCAGCTTCCCGTTTCTGGAACCTGCGCTGACCTTCACCTATGCCGACGAGGACATCGTGCCTGGCGACGGCGCTAACCCCGCGGGCGACCCGCGTCGTCTGCTACCGTGGCTGGTCAATCACCACACCCAGAATGGCCAGAGCGTGACGCCGGATCTGGTCATCACCACCGGTTCGTACACCGGCATGTACCTGACCAAGGGCCCGGGTGTGGCGGTAGGCGAGATTCGCGGGTTGCCGCCGGTTTCGGTGGAGCTGATCTGATGACTCCGTGCGGTCGCTGGCCTGTCGGTAACGCACGGTGACTGCGGGAGTGAGCTTGCTCACGAAGACGGACGGTAAAACGACATGGATGTGTCGAGTCCGCCGACCCTTTCGCGAGCAAGCTCACCCCTACGGACCTGTTTGCGAATCCGCAATATCCGGCGACCGCAAGCGCCCTCACCCCTGCTTCCAATACCCCGGCCGGTTGTACACCTCCTTCAGGAACGCGATGAAAAACCGCACCTTCGCCGGCAGGTAATGCTGCTGCGGGTACACCCCCTGAATGTCGTAACTGGGCAGCGCGAACTCGTCCAGCACAGTCAACAGCGCCCCGCTCTCCACCTCGTTCTGAATCTCCCAGGTCGACCGCCAGCACAGGCCTAATCCGCGTTTCGCCCAGTCGTAAAGCAACTCGCCATCGTTGCAGTAGAGGTTGCCCGCAACCTTGATCGCCACCTGCTTGCCGTCGCGCTGAAAAGTCCAGCCGCGATGCTGCCCGCCTTGCAGGTTGAACGACAGGCAATTGTGCTCGGCCAGTTCCTCCAGCGTCTGCGGCAGGCCATGCTCGGCGAAGTACGCCGGGGAACCGCAGACCACGCGTTTGTTGGCGTAGAGCTTGATCGCCACATAGTTGGGGTCGAGCACCTCGCCGATGCGGATGCTCATGTCATAGCCCTCGCGCACCAGATCGACCACGTTGTCGGTGAGGTTGAACGACAGCTGCAAATCAGGAAAACGCGCCTGAAATTCCGGCGCGTGCGGGGCCACGTGTTGACGCCCGAAGCCTGCGGGCGCCGAGACGACCAGGTGCCCGCGCACGCTGCTTTCGTTCTCGCTGATGCTGGCGTCCAGCTCCTCGAACGACTGCAGCACCTGCTTGGCGTTCTCAAGGTAGGAGTCGCCCGCATCGGTCAGGGCCAGGCCGCGGGTGGAGCGGTGAATCAGCTTAACCCCCAGTCGATCCTCCAGCGCGCTCAGGCGTCGGCCCATGATCACCGGCGTCACCCCTTCGACCAGCGCTGCCGCGGCAAAACTGCCGTGGGTGGCGACCAGCACGTAGCTGCGCACCTCTGTGTAACGATCCATTCGATACTCCTGATACCGACAGAACTGCCAAAAGCAGCCATTCACAAAAACTTCAATTCAAATCACGCTGTTTACGTACAAAAAATATCGAACACGTATAAAAATCAAAAGCGTTCAGGAGACTAACAAATGACCATCATGAGAGCCATCGAAGCCGCCGTTCTGGTGATGCGTCGCGAAGGGGTTGATACCGCATTCGGTATCCCCGGCGCTGCCATCAACCCGCTGTACGCAGCGTTCAAGAAACTCGGCGGCATCGATCACGTGCTGGCCCGCCATGTCGAAGGCGCCTCGCACATGGCCGAGGGTTACACCCGCGCCATCGCTGGCAACATCGGTGTGTGCATCGGCACCTCCGGCCCTGCCGGCACCGACATGATCACCGGCCTGTACTCGGCCTCCGCCGACTCGATCCCGATCCTCTGCATCACCGGCCAGGCGCCACGTGCCCGTATGCACAAGGAAGATTTCCAGGCCGTCGACATCGCCAGCATTGCCGCGCCGGTCGCCAAATGGGCGACCACGGTCATGGAGCCAGGCCAAGTGCCGTACGTGTTCCAGAAGGCCTTCCAGCTGATGCGCAGCGGCCGTCCGGGCCCTGTGCTGATCGACCTGCCGTTCGACGTGCAGATGGCCGAGATCGAATTCGACATCGACGCTTACGAGCCGCTGCCGGTCATCAAGCCACAGGCCAGCCGCAACCAGATCGAAAAAGCCCTGACCCTGCTCAACGCTTCCGAGCGTCCGCTGATCGTCGCCGGTGGCGGCATCATCAACGCCGATGCGTCTGATGCACTGGTGGAGTTCGCCGAGCTGACCGGCATCCCGGTGATCCCGACCCTGATGGGCTGGGGCACGATTCCGGACGATCACCCGCAAATGGCCGGCATGGTTGGCCTGCAGACCTCCCATCGTTACGGCAACGCAACGATGCTGGAATCGGACATGGTGCTGGGCATCGGCAACCGCTGGGCCAACCGCCACACCGGCACCGTTTCGGTGTACAGCGAGGGGCGCAAGTTCATCCACGTCGACATCGAGCCGACCCAGATCGGTCGCGTTTTGACGCCGGACCTGGGCATCGTTTCCGACGCAGGCGCCGCTTTGGCGATGTTCCTGGAAGTCGCTCGCGAATGGCACACCGCCGGCAAGCTGAAAAACCGCAGCCAGTGGTTGGCCAGCTGCCAGGAACGCAAGCGCACCCTGCAGCGCAAGACCCACTACGACAACGTGCCGGTCAAGCCGCAGCGCGTGTACGAGGAGATGAACCAGTACTTCGGCAAGGACACTTGCTACATCAGCACCATCGGTCTGTCGCAGATCGCTGGCGCGCAATTCCTGCACGTGTACAAGCCTCGTCACTGGATCAACTGCGGTCAGGCAGGCCCGCTGGGCTGGACCATTCCGGCAGCGCTGGGCGTGGCCAAAGCCGACCCGAGCCGCAAGGTCGTCGCGCTGTCAGGCGACTACGACTTCCAATTCATGATCGAAGAGCTGGCCGTGGGCGCGCAGTTCAAGCTGCCGTACATCCACGTCGTGGTGAACAACTCATACCTGGGGCTGATCCGTCAGGCGCAGCGCAACTTCGACATCGATTACTGCGTGCAACTGGCGTTCGACAACATCAACGCCCCTGAGCTGGAAGGCTATGGCGTGGACCACATCGCGGTCGCCGAAGGCCTGGGCTGCAAGGCCATTCGTGTCAGCGACCCGGCGCACATCCAGGCCGCGTTCGCCGAAGCCACCAGCCTGATGCAGCAATACAGCGTGCCGGTCGTGGTCGAGGTCATCCTGGAGCGTGTCACCAACATAGCCATGGGCACCGAAATCAACGCGATCAACGAATTCGAGTCGCTGGCCGACACCCGCGCCGACGCGCCAACCGCCATCAGCCTGCTCGACTGATCGACGCCACCGAATAAAGAGAAGAAGGAGCGAACCATGCCACGTTTGTGCGCCAACCTGTCCATGCTGTTCACCGAGCTGGACTTTCTGCAACGCTTCGAAGCTGCGGCCAACGCCGGGTTCAGCGGGGTCGAGTACCTGTTTCCGTACGACTTCAGCTCGGCGCAAATCAAGGCCGAACTGGACGCTAACGGGCTGACCCAAGTGCTGTTCAACCTGCCTGCCGGCGACTGGGCCAAGGGCGAGCGCGGGATTGCCTGCCACCCGGACCGGGTCGAGGAGTTCTACGCCGGGGTCGATCTGGCTATTGCTTACGCCAAGGTATTGGGCAACACCCAGGTCAACTGCCTGGCCGGGATCAAGCCACAGGGTTTCGATGATGCACTGATCGAAAAGACCTTCGTCGACAACCTCAAGTACGCGGCCGACAGGCTGCAGGCTCAGGGCATCGATCTGGTCATGGAAATGATCAACACCCTCGACATTCCGGGTTTCTACCTCAACACCACGGCCCAGGCCCTGGCGATCCGCGAGAAAGTCGGCAGCCGCAACCTGTCGCTGCAGTACGACATCTATCACATGCAGATCATGGAAGGGGATCTCGCCCGGACCCTGGAAAAGAACCTGCCGGTGATTCGCCACGTGCAACTGGCCGACAACCCAGGGCGCCACGAGCCGGGGACTGGCGAGATCAACTACGGGTTCCTGTTCGGGCACCTGGACAAGCTGGGTTATCGCGGCTGGGTCGGCTGTGAATACAAGCCGTTGACCACCACGGAAGCGGGGCTTGGCTGGTTGAAGACCCATAACCTGATCTAAGCGCTACGCCGACCGGGTTCCGACGCACGACTGGATCTGGAACTCGATCACGCTTCTGCCCGTAGGGCGTAGGAGCCGCCGGGGTGGCTCCTACGGCCTGCGGCCAGAATCAAAAGCAGAATCGCAGCAACAACAGAATTTCAGCGAATACCTAAATCGTGTTCGCTTCTCCAACAAAAGAGGAACATCTCATGGCTAACATCGGTTTCATCGGCACCGGCATCATGGGCCTGCCCATGGCAGAAAACCTGCAGAAAGCAGGTCACCAACTGTTCCTGTCCAAGCACTTCGTCGCCCCGCCCGCCTCCCTGGTTGAAGGTGGCGCGACCGTTTTGAGCAACCCACGTGAAGTGGCGCAGGAAGCCGAATTCATCATCGTCATGCTGCCTGACACCCCTCAGGTCAACGACGTGCTGTTCGGCGAGAACGGCCTGAGCGAAGGTACGGGCGCAGGCAAAGTGGTGATCGACATGAGCTCAATCTCCCCTTCGGCCACCAAGGCGTTCGCGCAAAAGATCAACGCCACCGGCGCGCAATACCTCGACGCCCCGGTGTCGGGCGGTGAAGTCGGCGCCAAGGCTGCGACCCTGAGCATCATGGTCGGCGGCAATCAGGGCACCTTCGACCGCGCCCTGCCGCTGTTCCAGACCATGGGCAAGAACATCACCCTGGTCGGTGGCAACGGTGATGGCCAGACCGCCAAGGTGGCCAACCAGATCATCGTCGCCCTGAACATTCAGGCGGTGGCCGAAGCCCTGCTGTTCGCCTCGAAAAACGGCGCGGACCCGGCCAAGGTGCGTGAAGCGCTGATGGGTGGTTTTGCTTCCTCGAAGATCCTCGAAGTGCACGGCGAGCGCATGATCAAAGGCACCTTCAACCCGGGTTTCCGCATCGCCCTGCATCAGAAGGACCTGAACCTGGCTCTGGAAGGCGCACGGGAGCTGAGCCTGAACCTGCCCAACACCGCCAACGCCCAGCAAGTGTTCAGCACCTGCGCGGCACTGGGCGGCAGCGGCTGGGACCATTCGGGCCTGATCAAAGGGCTTGAACACATGTCGAACTTCTCGATTCGTGGCGATCACAAGCCGGATTGAGTGTGACGCTGCGTATTTGGCGTTGTGGGAGTGAGCAAGCTCACTCCCACAGATTACGTTTCAAGTAAAAAGCCAGGCTCTCTCTCGGGAGCCTGGCTTTTTGTTTGTGATGTCGCTGAATCAGAACACGTTGATCGGATAATCGGCGATCAGGCGAAACTCTTTGGCGTCGCCATCCGGCTGGTCGCCGTTGGCGGTGTGCCAGGCCTGACGCATGCGCAGCGACAAATCTTTGGCCGGACCCGACTGCACCACATACTTAGCTTCCAGGTTGGTTTCGTGATGCTTGCCATCATCACCATAACCGCCGTAGGTGCTGTTGGAAGGCAAGTGCGAACCGTCAATGTCGTCGCCATTAACATAACGAACCATGAAACTCAAACCCGGTACGCCATAACTTGCCATGTTCAAGTCATAGCGGGCCTGCCAGGATTTTTCACCCGGGCCGTTGAAGTCGGAATATTGAATGGAGTTGGCGAGGAAGATCGAGTCGCCGGTATCACCTGCCCCGTTATTACCAAAAGCCACATAGTCGAAGGGGGTATCGCCGTGAACTTTCTGGTACGCCAGGGTAATGGTGTGGGCAGTCAGGAAAGAATAAGCCGCTGCCAGGGACCACGTGGTGTTATTGATATCACCGGCCTTGGCCGCGCCTGCGTCAGTGGTGCGATAGATGTTGAAGTCGAAGTTCACTGACTGGGTATCGGTCATTGGCAAGGTGTAGTTGGCGTTACCGTAGTACTGGTGCCAGACATCCTTGAGGTCAGATCCATACAGGCTGAACGTCAGGTTGTCGTTGACCATGTACTTGCCGCCGGCGTAATCGATGCTGCTCGCCTCGACGTTGGCGTAGGCCGCCCAGATACCGTGATCGTTGTTGGTGGTGACCGGGCCGTTACTGCCGGTGAAGTGGCCGCCATCGAGTTCCAGGTTGGCGATGTCGCTGCTCAGGATATTGAAACCCGTTGCGGTCTGCGGGAACAGACGCGAGCCACCGGCGGCAAAGACCGGCGCCTGGGGCTGAAGGTTGCCGTAGCGCAGTTCGGTCTTGGAAATGCGCATCTTGATCGCGCCGCCCGCCGTGCCGTAGTCGTCTTGCGGGTTGCCGTGGCTGTCCACAGGCAGGTTACCGGTGCCGGTGGTGCCGCCACCGCCGTCGAGCTTGATGCCCCAGTAGCCGTAGGCGTCGACGCCGAAACCGACCGTGCCCTGGGTGAAGCCTGAACTGAAATTACCCAGCACGCCCTGGGTCCAGTCCTTGCTGTCATCCTTGCCGTTCTTGTTGTCGCGGTTGAAATAGTAGTTCTTCAGATGCACCGTCAGGCTGCTGTCTCCGACAAAGCCCTTGGCGTCGGACTGATCACTGACAACCCCTGCCGATGCCAGTTGGCTCACACCCAGCGAAACCGCGAGGGTTACGAGGTTCCATTTCACAAACGTCATTGTTATCCCCTGTCTCAATTAAGGCCCAACGTTCCGCAAACCCCGAGATGCGAGGCATCCTCCTGAGTTCAGGCGAAGTAAGAAACGGTGGAATTCGCGCTATGGCAGAAGGGCTAAAACTTCAAGACCGTAATCAATAGTCACGGCAACACTACAGGCTTACGGCCCGTTTCTTTATTGTTTCTGCGAAGCGTATGGCGCTCCGATTGTCGCGGGTATGCTCCTCGCAACGAAAAAACTTGTAACATTTTTCCGCCGGGCGGTTCATGAATGGGTCGTGATAGTCACTATCGATCTTCGTAATAGTTCGAATGTAGCCTGCGGTGTTACCTTTGTCGGCGATGAAGCACACGAATCAATGGCCTGATGAATCCGCAGCATCAGGCGATCGAATCTTGCTCCACTTCATCATTCCTTTGGTAAGACTTTTTTAGCCACCCCACGTCAGTGCGGTGGCTTTTTTTATTAAATAATTATTTATGTTCGTTGCACTATCCGGTTAATCCAGCGTATTGCGGCATTTTAATATCACTGATCAACGTTCGGTTATTCGTAGAATCAGGCAAGTTCAGGTTGCTCAATTAATCGGTGTGATTCGTGGGCTTTCCAGCCCGCTAACGAACCCCGCGATTCGCTCACAGGCCTGCGCCAGTTGCGCCTCAGCCAAGGTGAAGGACAGGCGCACAAACCCCTGAGCCGGTTCGCCGAACGCAGCCGCATCGAGCACAGAAACCCGCGCAACTCTATATAGACGCCAGGCGAACTCCAGCGAGCCGAGTCCTGTTCCTCGCACATCCACCAGCACGAACATACCCGCATCGGGCGCCAGCACCGACAGCCCTGGGCAATCACTCAACCGCGCAACCACCAGGTCCCGACGCCGCCGATAGGTCTCGCGCATGCCCTGTGTCACTTGATCATGGGCGTGCACCGCAGCCAGCGCGCCCTCCATGACGAACCCCGGCAAGCCATACAACATACTCAACGCCAGGGTTTCGGCGTGGCTGATCAATTCAGCGTCTGCCACCATCCAGCCGATGCGCCAGCCGGTCATGGCGTGGGATTTCGACAGGCTGCCAATCACCACGCAACGCTGCTCCATGCCTGGCAGGCTCGCCAGGCTCTGATGCGGACGCTCGTAGCACAGGCTCTCGTACACCTCATCGACCACCACCCAGAGATCGTGCTCGATGGCGACGTCTGCAATGATTTGCAGCTCTTCGCGATTGAGCACCACGCCGGTGGGGTTGTTCGGGTTGGACAGGAAGATTGCCCGAGTGCGCGGCGTGACCACGCGCTTGAGTGCGTTTTCCCGCAGGCGAAACCCGTCGCTCGCCTCGCAGACCGCCCGCACCAGCGTGGCGCCCGAGGCCTTGAGCGTCGCCTCATAGGTGACGTACATCGGGTCGAGCACGATCACCTCGTCTCCTGCTTGCAACAGGCACATCGAGGCCATGAACAGTGCGTTCTGCGCACCCGCCACGGTGATGACGTTCTCCGCCTGCACCGGCCGGCCAAAACGCAGGGCATGGCGGTCGGCAATGGCCTTGCGCAAGTCGGGGCGCCCGGCGATGTCGGTGTAATGGGTGTCGCCCGCGCGCAATGCCTCAAGGGCGGCGTCGGTAATGAATTCAGGGGTCGGAAAGTCCGGATCGCCAATGCTCAGGATGATCACATCCTCACCCGCGCGCTGGGCCTCGAACGCTGCGTGGTGGATGTCCCAGGCCGCTACACCCTGACCGGAAATTCGCTCGACAAAAGGGGAAAAACGCATGCAAGAGTCTCGTTGAGGGGATGCCCGGTGATCCCGGGCGGCTGCTCCCAGCACGGCGTGGGACAACCGATGAACAGGCAACATAGTGAAATCTGACCGCTCGCTCAACTGCCAGATTGTTGCCACGTCTGTGGCGCTACGGGCTGGTGTTGTCCAGACAAAAGCACCTGGCGGACGATCTGGTTCAGGCCACGTGCGTGCGCGCGCTCGAACGCGCCGATCAGCTCATCTCCGGCACCCGGCTCGATCGCTGGCTGCTGTCGATCATGCATTCGATCTGGCTCAACGAAATCCGCGCGCAGCGCGTGCGTCAGGGCCAAGGCTTCGTCGATGCCGAGCAGCAATTGTCGTTCGACGGCGAAACCATCGCGCAGGATCAGGTGCTGGCCGCGCAGGTCAACAAGAGGGTCAACGCCCTGCCCGAGGCCCAGCGGGAAACAGTCTTTCTGACGTACGTCGAGGGGCTTTCGTACAAGGAAACTGCCGAGATCCTGCACATACCGGTCGGCACGGTGATGAGCCGACTGGCCGCCGCACGCTTGAAACTGGCCGAAACCGCACCACCACACGCCATGTCGGATAAATCGACAGGAGAACGGCGATGATTTACAGCAACGCGCAATCGCCACCGTCAGACGAACGGCTGGTGGCCTATCTGGACGACGAACTGGACCGCGAGCAGCGCCAGCAGATCGACCATCTGCTGCGCACCGAGGCGCCGGTGGCAGCGCGTCTGGATCAGCTCAAGCGCGGCGAACTGCCGTTCAGGCCAGCCTTTGACACGGTGCTGGACAAGGCGCCGACTCAACGCCTGCAAGCCATGCTCGACGCCTTGCCACCGGCCGTTGCGCCGCATCGGGGCACCATGAGCCGCCGGGGCTTCCTCGCCACGGCGGCCAGTTTCGTAATTGCAGGCATCGCCGCCGAACGGGCGTTCATGAACTGGCAGAGTGCCGAAAAAGACGAAGGCTGGCGCGGCTCGGTGGCCGAATACATGATGCTGTACACCCCGCAGACCCTGGACAACCTGACTGACGACGTTGTTTCCCCACACCGCGCAACTGAACTCGGTGGGCAAACAGCTGGGCCTGCCGCTGTCGCCTGCGGCCGTGACCCTGCCGGGTGCCGAGTTCCGTCGCGCGCAGATCCTCGACTACGAAGGCGTGCTCATCGGCCAGCTGACCTACCTGGACGCCCGCCACGGTCCTCTCGCGCTGTGCATCACCACCACGCGTGGGGGCGCCGAGAAACTCGCCAGCGAACAGCGTCTGGGTTTGAACGTGGTGTATTGGGCCAACCCGACCCACGCCTTCATGCTGATCGGCAAAAACCCCTTCGAGGACCTGGAGATCATGGCCCGTAGCGCACAGAGAGGCTTGCCCGCGTAAGGCAGCGATGCGGTTATTGACTGGAGTCGCGGCTGACTTTCTGGTCTAGTAGCGCTCGAATTTATCGAAACCGACACGTACAGGTTTCTCTCTCGAACGTTGCTGCAACGCTGCCGCGCCAGCGTTGCCGTAAAAACAAGGTGCCTTTGATGTCTGCCCATCGCCTGAAGCTCGCCCTCTCCTGCCTGCCGCTGCTGGCCTGCCTGACCACCTCCTCTGCCTTCGCCCATGCCCACCTGGAAAGCCAGCTGCCGGCCGCCGACAGCGAAGTGACCAGCCCCAAGGAGCTGCGCCTGAATTTCTCCGAAGGTGTTGAAGAGAAGTTCACCAAGGTTGCCATCAGCCTCGACGGCCCGGGCGACAGCACAGAAGTCATCCAGACCCAGAGCGTCACCACCGACCCCGCCGACAAGAAGGTCCTGATCGTCGTGCCGGCCGTGCCGCTGGCGCCGGGCAAGTACAAGATCGAATGGCACGCCGTGTCGGTCGACACCCACAAGAGCGAAGGCGTTTACCGCTTCAAGGTCACGCCATAACGCCATGCAGGATGGATTGATCCTGTGCCGGTTCGTGCATTTCGGCGCCGTTCTGCTGCTGTTCGGAGCTGGGCTGTTTCGTCACGTGCTATTCACGGCCTCCCTGCCCGGTTTTGAAACCACGGCGACCCGTCAGCGCCTCGATCGGGCGCTGCTGTCGCTGGCCGCCGTCGCCCTGCTCAGTGCCATTGGCTGGCTCATGGCGACCGCCGCCAACATGGCCGATGACTGGCGCGACGGCTTCGACCTTTCGACCAACGCCCTGGTGCTGGGCCATACGTTTTTCGGCCACGTCTGGATCATTCATCTGCTGCTGAACCTGCTGGCGCTGTTGTGCGCGCCGCGCCTTTCGCCGCGCCCGTTGCTGCTGATCAACACCCTGCTGTTGTTGACCCTGGCGCCAGCGGGGCACGGCGCGATGTTCGACGGCACTCAGGGCGCGCTGCTGATTGTGAATCAGATGTTGCACCTCACGGGCGTCGGCCTGTGGCTCGGCGGGCTGCTGATGCTCGCCGTGCTCTTGCTGAGTACATACGCCGTGGATTTGCGCGCCGTGCTGCTGCGCTTCAGCGGCATCGGTTACGGGCTGGTGGCGTTGATCATCGTCACGGGCATGATCAATGTGCGCGCGCTGAGCGGCGGCATCTGGCCTGAACCAGCGTTGGCGGGCTTCGGGCAGGTGCTTGCGTTCAAACTACTGATGGTCCTGTGCATGCTGGCGCTGGCCGGGGTGAATCGCAGCCTGGCCCGCGCGCCAACATTGAATCTCGCGATGTTGCGCGTCAGCGTGCTGCTTGAATGCGTGTTCGGCACCGCGGCGCTGGCAGCGGTTTCCCTGCTGGGTACGCTGCCGCCGATGCTGGCCTGAATTTGAACGCAAGACCCGGGGTTTCAGCCTCGGGCGCACCCGTTAGTCTGTGGCCCATCACGGTATTTGCAGAGAGAGCCGACCATGGCCCCGCGTAAATCTCAACAGGCTGCACGCCGCATCGAAGACGACCCGCGCTGGGCCGCCGTGCTGGCTCGTGATCCTGCGGCAGACGGCCAGTTCGTCTACGGGGTCCGGACCACCGGCATCTACTGCCGCCCCAGCAGCGTTTCGCGCCTGCCACGCCCGGAAAACGTGGTGTTTTTCGACACCGCCGAACAGGCCGAAGCGGCCGGTTTCCGCGCCAGCAAGCGCACCTGCGCCGACCAGACCCAGCTCGCCGAGCACTACACAGCCGTGGTCGAGCGCGCCTGCCGCCACATCGCCGAGGCCGAGCAGCCGTTGGCGCTCAACGAGCTGGCTGCGCGCGCAGGCATGAGCCCCTGGCATTTTCATCGGGTGTTCAAGACCGTGACCGGCCTGACCCCGAAAGCCTGGGCTGACGAGCAGCGGGCGAGCCGCATTCGCACCCGCCTGGGAGACGCCTGCACCATCACCGACGCCATGTACGACGCCGGCTTCAACTCCAACAGCCGCTTCTATGAGTCCAGCGCCAAGCTACTGGGCATGACCCCCTCCGACTACCGCAAGGGCGGCGCCAACCGCGACATCCGCTTTGCCGTGGGCGAATGCTTCCTGGGCTCGATTCTGGTGGCGCAGAGTCAGCGCGGCATCTGCGCAATTCTGCTGGGGGACGATCCCAATCAACTGGTGAAGGACCTGCAGGACCAGTTTCACACCGCCACGCTGATCGGCGGTGATGCGCAGTTCGAGCAGTTGATCGCTCAGGTGGTGGGGTTCATCGAAGCGCCGGGCCTTGGCCTCGATCTGCCGCTGGACCTGCAGGGCACCGCCTTTCAGCAGCGCGTCTGGCAGGCGCTGCGCAGCATCCCGCCGGGCACCACGGTCAGCTACGCCGAGATCGCCCAGCGCATCGGCGCGCCGACATCGTTTCGCGCCGTTGCACAGGCCTGCGGCGCCAACTCGCTGGCCGTGGCCATTCCGTGCCATCGGGTGGTGCGCAGCGACGGCGGGCTTTCGGGCTATCGCTGGGGCGTCGAACGCAAGCGTCAGTTGCTCGAACACGAAGCGCTGGCTCAACGCTCCTGACCCGGCCGTTACGGCAAACCGGTGTAACAGCTTGGCCCTTGAGAAACCCTGACAGAGGCGTAGTTTTCGTCCCGGACACCTGACCTAGGAGCATGGACGTGCCTGCCATTTTTCAACCGTCGAGCACCACCGACCCCGCCTTCTGGCTGATCGCCGATCAGCTCAACAGCCGCAGCGAAAGCGAACGCCTGGCCTATATCCGCTCAGGCTTCCCCCCAGGGTGGGTCAAGGCCGTGCGCACCGCGTTCCACCTCAACAACAGCCAGCTGGAAACCCTGCTCAACACGTCAATTTCAACCCTGGAGCGCCGCTTGAAACAGCGCCGTCCGCTGGATGTGGTCGGCTCGGAGAGGCTGGACCGAGTCGCCTCGCTGGCCGTCAAGGCCGCTGAAGTGTTCGACGATCAAGACACCGCTCGCCACTGGATGATGACCGCCAACCGCGCGTTGGACGATCAGACGCCGCTGACCCTCTGCGAAACCGAAATCGGCGCTAGCCAGGTGCGGCGGGTGCTGGCGGCGCTGCAACACGGCGGGGTCATCTGATGCTGGCTTTCAGAATCGCCAGCCCCGGTGAGGTGTCGGACCTCACCGGACACAGTGCAGCGCTCCACGGCGGCCGCTGGAACCTTCCAGACCAGCCTGCTCTGTATCTGGGACTGAGCCCGGCAGGCTGTGCGCTGGAGGCCATGGTCATCGCCGGACACCTGCCCCGCCTGCCGCTGAAACTCTTGCAGCTTCGGCTGCCCGCTGACCCGGCCCTCTATCTGCAACCGCGGTTGACGGAGTTGCCCGAAGGCTGGAACGCGCTGCCAGCCGACCGCCCCAGCATGGCGTTCGGCAGCGACTGGCTGAGGCGAGGCGAACAACTGGGGCTAATCCTGCCGTCGCTGGCCATCGACCAGACACGCTGCCTGATGATCAACCCGCAACACCCTGCCAGCCTTCAGATCGAAGTGCTGCACATCACGGATTTCGCCTTCGGCCGTCCTGCCAGCCACGTGCCGCCTTAGCGTTGGGTATCGACCACCACGCGCCCGCGAATCTGCCCGTCCATCAAGCGGTGGGCTGTTTCGATGACCTCGCTCAGGCCGATTTCATGGGTGATCAACTCAAGCGCTGTCGGGTCGAGGTCGGTTGCCAGTCGCGCCCAGGCGTCGATGCGGTCTTGCCGCGGGCGCATCACGCTGTCGATGCCGGCCAGGGTCACGCCGCGCAGAATGAACGGCGCCACCGAGGCGGGGAAATCCATGCCTTGCGCCAGACCGCAGGCGGCGACGGTGCCCCAATAGCGTGTGCTCGCACAGATGTTTGCCAAGGTGTGGCTGCCCACCGAATCGATGGCCCCGGCCCAGCGCTCCTTGGCCAGCGGGCGGCCAGGCTCGGACAGCGTCGCACGATCGATGATGTCCGCCGCGCCGAGTTGCTTGAGATAATCGCTTTGCGACACCCGCCCGGTGGATGCCACCACGCGATAACCCAGCCTGGCCAGGATCGCGATGGCAAAACTGCCGACGCCGCCGCTGGCCCCGGTGACCAACACCTCGCCTTTATCCGGGGTCACGCCGTTCTTTTCCAGCGCCATGACGGCGAGCATGGCCGTGTAGCCTGCCGTACCGATGGCCATGGCCTGCGCTGGCGTGAACGCCTCTGGCAGGGAGATCAGCCATTTGCCTTGCAACCGCGCCATCTGCGCCAGCCCACCCCAATGGCCTTCACCGACACCCCAACCGTTGAGCAGTACTTGATCACCGGGTTTGAAATCCGGGTCGCTGCTGTCCTGCACCGTGCCTGCCAGGTCAACGCCGGGCACCATCGGAAAGCTGCGCACGATCGGGCTTTTGTTGGTGATAGCCAATGCATCCTTGTAATTCAGCGTGCTGTGCGTGACCCGCACCGTGACGTCACCGGCGGGCAGTTGCGCCTCGTCGATCGCGGTGAGTTTGACGTGATAGCCGGTGTCGTCCTTGTCGATCAAGATGCCGTTGAACATGCCTTGCCTCCGATATAGACCGCTCGTCTATAAATAGAGCCGCGACATCACCGTGGCAAGCCACGGAGAAATCCGGCGATGAATGTATTGAGGGGTGCGTCGCTTTTTACGAGCCGGGCGCGCAGCACTGCGCCTTCCCAGCCGATCCAGAAATACGCCGCCAGCTCGGCGCTGTCGGCATGCACCGGCAGCTCGCCTGCGCGCTTGGCGGCGTCAAAGCAAGCCCGCAGTCGCTTTTGCCAGTCGAGAAAAATGGCTTCAAGCGCGTCGCGAAAGCCTTCCGGCAGCACGCTGACTTCCTGCCCCATGTTGCCGACCATGCACCCACGGCGGTAACCATAACGGGCCATGCTGGCCTTGGAGTGCTGAACGAAACCGGCCAGGCGCTCCAGTGGCGTCAGCGACTCATCGAGCAGCCAACGGTCAAGCCTGCGGGCGAAATAACCGGCGTAACTGGCCAGTACATCGAGGCCGTACGCCTCTTTGCTGGCGAAATAGTGATAGAACGAGCCCTTGGGCACGCCGACGCGCTTGAGGATGCCGTCGATGCCGGTGGCCATGAAGCCCTGCTCGGTCAGCACTTCGACGCCGCAACGAATCAGCGCTTCGCGGGTGTCGAAGTCATCGGGACGGGCGATTTTCGGAGGACGCCCGGGGCGCCTCGGTTTTGCAGTGATCTCAGCCATGGGGTTGCATATTAGACTGATCGTCTATTAAATCAACCGCACTTTTTGAAACCTTCGCACACACAGAGTCCAACACGAAGACGATGACCGCATTGAAGGTCTCGCACCCTCAGCACACTGCGACTTTAGCCTCTGGAGAATCTGCCCATGATCGCCTGGCCCGACACCCGCATCCTCAAGCTGTTCGGCATCGAAGTCCCGATCCTCCTCGCGCCCATGGCTGGCGCCGCTGGCTCTGCCCTGGCCATCGCCGTAGGCAAGGCTGGCGGGCTGCCTTCCCTGCCCTGCGCCATGCTCAGCCACGAGCAGATTCACGAAGAGGTCGCGCTGATTCGTGCCGGCACCCACGCGCCGCTGAACCTGAACTTCTTCAGCCACCAGAACCCCGACGCCAATCCTGCGGCCGACAAAGCCTGGAAAGCGCTGCTCAAACCTTATTACGCGGAACTGGGCGCGGACTTCGATGCGCCAACACCCACCTCCAACCGCGCGCCCTTCGATGACGCCAGCTGCGCGCTGGTCGAAGAACTGAAACCCGAGGTGGTCAGCTTCCACTTCGGCCTGCCTGGCGCTGACTTCGTGCAGCGTGTCAAAGCCACGGGCGCCAAGGTCATTTCCTCGGCCACCACCGTTGAAGAAGCCATCTGGCTGGAACAGCATGGCTGCGACGCAATCATTGCCATGGGGTATGAGGCGGGCGGCCATCGCGGCATGTTTCTCAGTGACCAGCTCTATACCCAGGTGGGCACCATGGCCCTGGTGCCGCAGATCGTGGACGCAGTGACCATTCCGGTGATCGCCGCAGGCGGTATTGCCGACAGCCGTGGCATCGCTGCGGCATTCATGCTCGGCGCCTCGGCCGTGCAACTGGGCACCACCTACTTGTTCAGCCCGCAAGCCAAGGTGTCGAAACTGCACCAGGCCGCTTTGGCCAACGCTAAAGACAGCCAGACCGCCCTCACCAACCTGTTCACCGGCCGCCCGGCGCGGGGCATCGTCAATCGCATCATGCGCGAGATCGGACCAATCAGCGCGGCCGCCCCGGCATTCCCTACTGCAGGCGGCGCCTTGATGCCCTTGCGCAGCAAAGCCGAACCGCAAGGCAACGACGGCTTCATGAACCTCTGGGCCGGTCAGGCCGTGGGCATCAAGCACGCACTGCCGGCTGAAGAACTGACCCGCCAGCTGGCAATTCAGACGCTGGAGAGATTAAGCGGTTACAGAAACTGACTGGCGAGGCAAAAAACAAGCTTCCTTGAGGTGATGACTCGCTATATATTCCGGTGCATAGCGTTTGGCCGCTATCTGGCCGATGCCCGTCATCACCTCATAAAAGACAACACGGAGCTGTTTCATGCGCGCAACGCCCCTTCGCGTCACCTTCAAATCCCTGGCTGTAGCGATCGCCGCCCTGTCGGCCACCAGCGCATTCGCCGATGAAGTCCAGGTCGCCGTCGCGGCCAATTTCACCGCGCCGATTCAGGCCATCGCCAAGGATTTCGAGAAGGACACCGGCCACAAACTGGTGGCCTCCTTCGGCGCCACGGGCCAGTTCTACACCCAGATCAAGAACGGCGCGCCGTTCGAAGTGTTCCTCGCCGCCGACGACACTACCCCCGCCAAGCTGGAAAGCGAGAACGAGATCGTCAAAGGCTCGCGCTTCACCTACGCCGTCGGCACGCTGGCCCTGTGGTCGGCCAAGGAAGGTTACGTCGATGACAAAGGCGCCGTGCTGAAGAAAAACCAATACCAACACCTGTCCATCGCCAACCCGAAAGCCGCGCCTTATGGCCTGGCCGCCACTCAGGTGCTGGAAAAAGAAGGCCTGACCGAAGCCACCAAGGCCAAGATCGTCGAAGGCCAGAGCATCGCCCAGGCCTATCAGTTCGTGCAGACCGGCAACGCCGAGCTGGGTTTTGTCGCGCTGTCGCAAGTCTATAAGGATGGCAAGCTGACCAGCGGTTCCGCATGGATCGTCCCGGCCAACCTGCATGAGCCAATCAAGCAAGACGCCGTGATCCTCAACAAAGGCAAGGACAACGCGGCGGCCAAGGCGCTGATGGAATACCTCAAAGGCCCGAGAGCCGCTGCCGTGATCAAGTCCTACGGGTACCAGCTGTAGATGCCGCTGGACAGTGCCGACCTTGCGGCCATCTGGCTGACGCTGAAACTGGCGTCGCTGACCACGGTGATCCTGCTGATCGTCGGCACCCCCATCGCGCTGTGGCTGGCCCGTACCCGCTCCTGGCTCAAGGGGCCGGTGGGTGCGGTAGTGGCGCTGCCTCTGGTGCTGCCGCCGACGGTGATCGGGTTCTACCTGCTGCTGTTGCTGGGGCCTGACGGCGCTGTGGGGCAACTGACCCAGAGCCTCGGCCTGGGCACGCTGACCTTCAGCTTCACGGGGCTGGTCATCGGCTCGGTGCTGTATTCGATGCCGTTCGTGGTGCAGCCCCTGCAGAACGCCTTCGTGGCCATCGGCCCGCGGCCCCTTGAAGTGGCCGCAACCTTGCGCGCCAGTCCGTGGGACACCTTCTTCTCGGTGGTGCTGCCGCTGGCCCGCCCCGGTTTCATCACCGGCGCGATCCTCGGGTTCGCCCATACCGTGGGCGAGTTTGGCGTGGTGCTGATGATCGGCGGCAACATCCCGGAAAAAACCCGGGTGGTGTCGACACAGATCTACAACCACGTCGAGTCCATGGAATATGTACAAGCCCATTGGCTGGCCGGTGCCATGCTGGTGTTCTCCTTCCTGGTTCTGTTGGCGCTCTACTCCAGCGGCAAGACCAAATCGGCCTGGAGCTGACGCGTGACGACCTCAACCCTCGAAGTCCGCCTGAACGTGGACTTCCCCGAATTTGCCGTGAACGTCGACCTGTCTTTGCCGGGGCGCGGCGTCACGGCGCTGTATGGCCATTCCGGGTCCGGCAAGACCACCTGCCTGCGTTGCATCGCCGGGCTGGAAAAGGCTGCCAGCGGCTTCATCTCGATCAACGGCGACGTCTGGCAGGACAGCGACAGGGGCATTTTCGTCCCGCCGCACAAGCGCTCGCTCGGCTACGTGTTTCAGGAAGCCAGTCTTTTCCCGCACCTCACCGTGCGGGGCAATCTGGAATTCGGCCTCAAGCGCATTGCCGCCCGCGAGCGCCAGGTCAATCTGGAGCAGGCGACGACCCTGCTGGGCATCGATCATCTGCTGACGCGCCAGCCCGACAAGCTCTCCGGCGGCGAACGTCAGCGGGTTGGCATCGCCCGTGCCCTGCTCACCAGCCCGCGCCTGTTATTGCTCGACGAGCCCCTGGCGGCGCTGGATGCCCACCGCAAGAGCGAAATCCTGCCGTACCTGGAACGCCTGCACGACGAACTCGACATCCCCATGCTCTACGTCAGCCATTCCCAGGATGAAGTGGCGCGTCTGGCCGATCATCTGGTGCTGCTCAGCGACGGCAAGGCGCTGGCCAGCGGGCCGATTGGCGAAACCCTGGCGCGGCTCGACCTGCCGCTGGCCATGGGCGATGACGCGGGGGTGGTGATCGACGGCGCGGTCATCGCCTATGACGCCGCATACCATCTGGTGACCGTACGCATCCCGAAGAGCGATCTGACCCTGCGCGTCGCCCATTGCGCGCTGGAAATGAGCAAGCCCCTACGCTTCAAGGTGCAGGCGCGGGACGTCAGCCTGTCGCTGCAAGCGGACGATCAGAGCAGCATCCTCAATCGCCTGCCGGTGACGGTGGTCAGCGAAATCCCTGCCGACAACGCCGCCCACGTACTGGTGCGCCTGGACGCCGACGGCACGCCGCTGCTGGCGCGCATCACCCGGTACTCGCGGGACCAACTGCACCTGCACCCCGGCCAGTCGTTGTGGGCGCAGATCAAATCGGTGGCGCTGCTGGCTTGA